>Ga0207665_10001706_pt1 | contig 14770 bp, 11 predicted proteins | sample LARL112metaG_FD_184351 | JGI IMG/M metagenome (GOLD analysis project Ga0207665, IMG submission 184351) | Corn, switchgrass and miscanthus rhizosphere microbial communities from Kellogg Biological Station, Michigan, USA - LAR L11-2 metaG... | ecosystem: Host-associated > Plants > Roots >...
TAGGATGGGGCGGGTGCCGCTGAGCCTGCTCGCAGGCCCTGCAAACGCGGGGAAGGTCGCGCTCCTGCTCGAGCGCTACCTCGGCGCGCTCGAGGCCGATCCGATCCTGATCGTGCCGAACCGGCCGGACGTCGACCGCGCCGAGCGGGAGCTGCTGCGGCGGAGCGGGGCGCTCGTCGGGGGCACGATCGGCACGTTCGACGACCTGTTCGCACGCATTGCGCGCGGCAACGGCGCGCACCGGCCGGTGATCTCGCAGGCGCAGCGGACGTTGCTGCTACGCCGCCTCACGAGCCGCGCGCAGGGCCGGTCGGCACGCTTCTCCGGCTATGCGGACTCGCTCGGCTCCACGCTGTCGGAGCTCGAGTCCGCGCTGCTCGAACCGGGGGAGCTGGAAGGCGAGCTGGCCGACCTCTACGCCGCGTACCGCGAGGAGCTCGACCGGCTCGGGCTCTGGGACCGCGAGCTCGAGCGCCGGTATGCAGCCGAACGCGCGGCCGGCGACCTCGCCGCCTGGGATCCGACCCCGGTGTTCGCGTACGGCTTCGAGGACCTGACCGGCGCCGAGTGGGCCCTGCTCGAGGCGCTCGCTGCCCGCGCGGACGTGACCGTCTCGCTCCCGTACGAGCCGGGACGCGACGCGTTCGCCTCGCTCTCGCGCACGGCGGAGGACCTCTCCCGGCTCGCGGACGGCCGCATCGAGGAGCTGCCGCCCGGGCCGGAGGCGCGTACGCCGGTGCTGGCGCACCTCGAGCGTGACCTGTTCGAGGACGCGCAGCCCGAGCGCTCGCCCGAGCTCGACGGTTCGCTGCGCTTCCTCGAAGGGGCCGGCATCCGCGGCACGCTCGAGTTGGTCGCGGACGAGATCCTCACGCTGCTCCGCGACGGCACGCCCGCCGAGGAGATCGCGATCGTCTGCCCCTCGCTCGAGCGCTGGCGCGCGCCGCTCGACACGGCGTTCACGACGCTCGGCGTCCCGTACGCGCTCGAGGGCCGGCTGCGGCTGGGGCAGACGCCGTTCGGGCAGGCGCTGCTCTCGCTGCTTCGCTACGCCTGGCTCGACGGCCGGCGCCGCGAGCTGTTCTCGTTCCTGCGCTCGCCGTATTCCGGCCTGACGCGGATGCACGTCGACTTCCTCGAGGGGCGCCTACGCGGGCGCGGCGTGAACGAGCCGGAGCGCGTCGAGGAGGAGGTGCAGAAGCTCCGCGGTCAGCCGCTGCCGCACCTCGAGAACGTGCGCTCGGCGCCCGATGCGCTCGACGCCGTCCGCGACCTGGCCCGCGCGATGGTCACCGCGGCGCACCGCCTGGACGCGCCGCCGATCCACGAGGCGGCGCGGGTCGACCTGCGCGCGCACGAGGCGGTCAAGAAGCTGCTTACCGAGCTCGAAGGCTGGGGCGAGCTCGGCGGCGAGCTGAGCCGCGAGGAGGTCGTCTCGCTTCTCGCGGACACGCAGCTCCGCGGTGCCGGAGCAGGCGAGGCCGGCCGGGTCGCCGTGCTCGATCTGCTGCGCGCGCGTACGCGCCGCTTCGAGGTCGTCTTCGTCGTTGAGCTCGAGGAAGGCCGCCTGCCGAGGCGCTCGCAGGCGTCGCCGTTCCTCGACGAGGAGCAGAAGGCCGAGCTCGAGCGCACCTCGCGCGCCGGCCGCCTGCTGCGCACCGATCCGGTCTCACGCGACCGCTACCTCTTCTACACGGCCTGCACCCGCCCGACCCGCCGCCTCTACCTCGTGCGCGAGGCCGCGAGCGACGACGGCGCGCCGCGCGAAGCGAGCCCGTTCTGGGACGAGACGCGCGCGCTCTTCGCGCCCGACGAGGTCGAGCGGTGGACCCGCCGGCGGCCGCTCGCGGCGCTGACCTGGCCGCTCGAGGGTGCGCCGAGCGAGCGGGAGCGCCTCCGCGCGCTGGCGTCCCTGGCTCCGACCGACGGCGACGCGGCCAGCTCGCTTGCGCGCGCGAACGGCTGGGAGCGGCGCCTCGAGCGCGCGCTCGGCGCGTTCGACCGGACGACGCGTCTCACGCACCCGGCCGTGCTCGAGGAGCTCCGCAGCCGTTCGACGTTCGCCGTCACCGAGCTCGAGCGCTTCACTGCGTGCTCGTCGATGTGGTTCGTCGACCGGTTCCTCTCGCCGCGGAGCATCGACGTCGAGGTCGACGCGCGCCTGCGGGGCCAGGTCGCCCACCAGGCGCTCTACTCGTTCTTCAAGGGCCTGCCCAAGCGCACCGGCGCCGATCGCGTGCAGCCGGAGACGCTCGAGGACGCGCTCGTCTTCCTGCGCGAGTGCCTGTCCGACGCGCTGGAGGGGAACGTCCGCTTCGACCTGCCCGACCTCGAGCGGAACGAGCTCGAGCAGAGCCTCGCCCGCGACCTCGAGAAGCTCGTCCGACGCGAGGCCGAGTCGGAGTCGCCGCTCGTACCGAACCGCTTCGAGGTCTCGTTCGGGTCCGAGCGCTCGGCGCCGGAGCTCCAGCGAGGGCTCGACCTCGGCGGCTTCGCCGTCACCGGCAAGATCGACCGCATCGACCGCGACCCGTTCGGCGCGCGCGGAATCGTCGTCGACTACAAGTCGGGCCGCGCGCCGACCGCGCGCGAGATCGAGCGGGAGCTGCACCTGCAGATCCCGCTCTACATGCTCGTCCTGCGCGACCTCGTCGGGATCGAGCCGCTCGGCGGCGTCTACCGCACGCTCGCCGGCGACGCGAAGGCGCGCGGCGTGCTGCGCGAGGACGACGGCGTGCCGGGCTTCATGCGCAACGACTACCTCGACGAGGAGGAGTTCTGGGGCGGGATCGAGCGCGCCCAGGAGCACGCGCGCGGCGTGGTCGGGCGCATCCGCGAGGGCGACATCGGCCACGACCCGCGCGGCGGCTCGTGCCCGACCTGGTGCGAGCTCTGGCCGGTCTGCAGGGTGAGGCGCTCGTGACCGTCGTCGAAAGCGTGAACCGAGAGCAGCTGCGGGCGATCGAGGAGCAGGGCGTCGTCTTCGTCTCGGCGGGCGCGGGCACCGGCAAGACGACCGTCATCGTCGAGCGCTTCTGCCGCGCCGTCTGCGAGCGCGGCTTCGACGTCGAGTCGATCCTCGTGATCACGTACACCGAGCGCGCGGCCGGCGAGCTGCGCGGGCGGATCCGCAAGCGGCTGCACGAGCTCGGCCGGCACGACCTCGAGCGGAAGCTCGACGGCGCCTGGATCTCGACCATCCACGGGTTCTGCCACCGGCTGCTGAAGGCGCACCCGTTCGCGGCCGGGATCGACCCGCGCTTCCGCGTCCTCGACGACAGCCAGGGCCGCGTGCTCCGCGGCGAGGCGTTCCGCGCAGCGCTCGAGGAGTTCTGCGGCGACGACGAGGCGCGGCTGCGGCTGCTCGCGTCGTACGGAGCCCGGCGGCTGCGGCGGATGCTGACCGGCGTGCACGAGACGCTGCGCTCCTCGGGGCTCGAGCTGCGGATCGACCCGCGGGACGAGCCGCTGCTGCCCGAGGCGCTCGAAGCGCTCCGTGCGGCGGCGCGCGACGGCGGCCACGACGCAGCGCTGCGCTTCCTCGACGCGGCCTCCGTCCCCGACGGGCTGCTCGATCTCTCCGACCTGCCGTCCGAGCTCGACGAGCAGCGCCGCGCGGTCGAGCAGGCTGCGCTCGAGGCGCTCGCCGCGCGCGACCGCGAGCAGCTGCAGGAGCTGCTGCTGGCCTATGACGGCGCCTACCGCGAGGCGAAGGACCGAGAGTCGGCGCTCGACTTCGAGGACCTGCAGCTGCTGGCCCGCGAGCTCCTGCGCGAGCACGCGGAGATCCGCGAGCGCGAGAGCTGGCGCTTCCGCTCGATCATGGTCGACGAGTTCCAGGACACGAACCGGCTCCAGTGCGAGCTGGTCGACCTGCTCGCGAGCGACGACTCCGAGATCTTCTTCGTCGGTGACGAGTTCCAGTCGATCTACCGGTTCCGGCATGCGGACGTCGAGGTCTTCCGCGAGCGGCGGGAGCAGGTCGGCGGCGTGCTGGCGCTGACGCAGAACTACCGCTCACGGCCCGAGGTGCTCGACGTGATCAACCACCTCTTCGCGGCCGACTTCGGCGACAGCTTCCAGCCGCTCGAGGCGGCAGGGCGTTTCCCCGACCCGGCGTTCGGTCCCGGCGTCGAGCTGCTCGTGACGGACAAGGAGAGCTACGCCGACACGGGCACGCACTGGCGCGTCGCCGAGGCGCGGCACATCGCGCGCCGCGTCCGCGACCTGGTCGATGCCGGCGAGGCCACGCCTGGCGAGATCGTCCTGCTCTTCGCCGCGGGGACCGACGCGCGGTTCTACGAGGAGGAGCTGCGCGCGCTCGGGCTGCCGACGTTCCGCGCGACGGGTCGCGACTACTACCACCAGCAGCAGGTCGTCGACTTGCTCAACTACCTTCGCCTGCTGCACAACCGCTACGACGACGAGGCGCTGCTCGGCGTGCTCGCTTCGCCGTTCGTCGGGGTCTCGAACGACGCGCTCGTGCTGCTGCGGCGGAACGCGCCCAAGCGGCCGCTCTTCTGCGGGCTCGAGAAGGAGCTGCCCGAGGGGCTGTCGGATCGCGACGCGCGGCTCTTCCAGGCGTTCAAGCAGCGGTACGACCGGCTCGCCGGCCTCGCCTCATCGCTCTCGCTGGAACGGCTCTGCGAGCGGATCGTCTCCGATCACGACTACGACCTGGCGGTGCTCGCGCAGTGGGACGGCCGCCGCCGGTACGCGAACCTGCGCAAGCTGGCCCGGCTCGCGCGCTCGTACGAGGAGCTGCGCGGGCCCGATGTCCAGGGCTTCGTCCGCTTCGTCGCCGAGCAGGACGCCGTCGGCGCTTCGGAGCTCGAGGCGGTCGCCGAGGAGGAGGGCACCGACGTGATCCGCCTGCTCACGATCCACTCGGCGAAGGGGCTCGAGTTCAAGGTCGTGGTGGTCGCCGACGCGGGCCGCGACCGGGCGCGCCCGGACTCGGACGAGATCCTCTGCCTGCCCGACGGGCGGCTCGGGTTCCGGGTCGCCGACCCGGAGACCGGGAAGCGGCTGACGACCGCCGAGTACGAGGCCGTGCGCGAGGCCGAGCAGTCCGCCGAGGAGGCCGAGCGGCGGCGGCTCTATTACGTCGCCATGACCCGCGCGATCGACCGGCTGATCGTCTCCGGCGCGGTCGGCGAGCGCGGGGCGGACGCCGGCACGCCGATCGGCTGGGTCCTCGAGCGGCTCGAGACCGACCTCGGCGAGGCCGAGCCGACGGTCGAGCTCGAGCGCAACGGCGCGCGCGTGATAGTGCGCCTCGACCGCTGGTCGCCGCAGCCGGAGGTCCTGTCGGAACCGGCCGGGGAGGAACAGCTCGAGCTGTTCGCGTTCGCCGAGAACGGCCACGTGGCGGCTGCGCCCGAGCTGGCGCCGCTCGCGGAGGTGCCGGCGCCGCCGCTCCACCGGGTGCGGCGGCTCTCCTACAGCGCGCTCTCGCTGTTCGAGCGCTGCTCCTACCGCTACTTCGCCGAGCGCGTCGTCGGGCTGCGGCCCGCCGACGCGACGGGGTCGGTGCCCGGGCACACGAGCCTGGCGGCGACCGAGATCGGCGACGCGGTGCACGCGCTGCTCGAGGAGATCGACCTGCGGGCGCCGGCCGTGCCCGAGGGCCTGCCGGAGCTCGTGCGGGCTCGCTATCCGGCAGCGACCGACGAGGAGGTCGAGCGGATCCGCGGGTTCGTCGAGTCGTACTGCTCGTCCGAGCTCGCGGCCCGGGTCGGGTCGCTTCCCGGCGCCACGGCGGAGCTGCCCTTCGCCTTCGAGCACGACGGCGTCCTTCTGCACGGCCGCATCGACGTCTTGCACCGCGACGGGCCGAGCGCGCTCGTTCTCGACTACAAGACGAACTCTCTAGCCGAAGGCGAGCCCGAGGAGATCGTCGAGCACGACTACCGTCTTCAGCGCCTTGTGTACGCGCTCGCCTGCTTCCGCGCGGGCGCGGAGCAGGTCGAGGTCGTCTACCACTTCCTCGAGCGTCCCGACGCCGTGGTTTCGCGCGCCTACACGGAGGACGACATGCCGGAGCTCGAGGCGGAGCTCTCCGAGGCGATCGGGCGGATCCAGGCGAACGAGTTCCGCCCGACGCCGGACGAGTTCGTCTGCTCGGACTGCCCCGCGCTCGACCTCGTCTGCGCGGGCCCGAAGCTCCGCAACTCCTGATGGCGCGCAGCTACGTCAAGGAGGCGCGGCGGCGCGTGGGGCCCAAGCGCGAGCGGATCGTGCCGATCATCGAACGGCTGCAGGCGGACCACCCGGACGCGACGATCGCGCTGAAGTACCGCAACGACCTCGAGCTGCTCGTCTCGGTGATGCTCTCGGCGCAGACGACGGACGTGAACGTCAACCGGGTCACCGCCAAGCTGTTCGAGAAGTACCAGCGGCCGGAGGACTACCTCGCAGTTCCCGTCGAGGAGCTCCAGAACGACATCCGGGCGACGGGCTTCTTCCGGCAGAAGACGAGGTCGCTGCGCGGGACGATGGCGATGCTGCTCTCCGACTACGGCGGCGAGGTGCCGACGCGGATGGACGACCTGCTGCGGCTCCCGGGGGTCGCGCGCAAGACGGCGAACGTGGTCGTCGCCGAGCGCGGCCAGGCCGAGGGGATCGTCGTCGACACGCACGTTCGACGGCTGTCACAGCGGCTGGGCCTGACGAGGCAGGAGGACCCGGTGAAGATCGAGCGCGACCTGGTGAAGCTCGTGCCGCGCGAGTACTGGAACGTGTTCCCGCACCTGCTGATCTGGCACGGGAGGCGCGTCTGCATCGCGCGGGCGCCGCGTTGCGAGGAGTGCGTCCTGAACGACCTCTGTCCCGCAAGTCGTGTCGAAGTTGCGGCAGAGTCGTCACACGCGCGCGCGTAGCCTCGGGACATGCGCGGCGTCGACCTCGCGATCTACTCCGACGTGCTCTGCGCAGAGGCGGCGACCCTGGAGGCCCGCGCCGAGCGTGCGCGCTCACGCCTCAGGCAGGCGACGATCGAGAGACGCGCCCGCAGCGAGCTGACCGCGGTCGCCGTCGAGCGGCTAGAGGCGATCGGCCTGCTCGGCTCGCTCGACGAGGCCGCCGTTCGAGCGGAGCTGCGCGAGCTCGAGGCTGCCCTCGAGGCGCTCGAGGAGCTTCAGTCGTTCGTCGAGCGCGAGCTCAACGCGGCGTGAGCCCGACGAGCAACCCGCCGTCGTCGTCGTAGGCCGGGAAGAAGTCGGCCTTGACCGGCTTCACCGTGCCGATGCGAGAGCGGAGCTCCAGCTGCTGGTCGAGCCGCCGTACGCCCCATTCCAGTGCGACTTTCGCGGGGTTCTCGCCGTCGAAGCCCGAAAGGCCGAGCGCCTCCGTGACGTCGCGCCCGATCAGGTCCTGTTCGCGGTAGCCGGACAGCTCGAAGATGTCGCGCCCGGCCGCGAGCACGCGGGCGTCCTGGTCGCAGACGACGAAGCCGGTGTTCGGCGCGGGGTAGTAATCCTCGAGCAGCTCGAACAGGAACCCGAACCCGCAGCGGTGGCAGGCGACGGCCTCGCGGGTCAGCCCTTCCATCCGGTCGTGGTCGATCGAGCGGTCCTTGCAGTTCGGGCAGATGAAGTACGGCACGCGGCGATCGTAGCTCCGGCGCTCAGTGCGGCCGCCGGCGACCCGGGACGGTGCGGGGGTCGAGCGTGCGTAGGGGCGGGAGCTTCAGCGGCTCACGCCCGATCCAGCCCATCGCACGAAAGATCACGAGCTGCACGACGGTGGTCACGAGGATCAGCCCCCAGCTCCACCAGTAGCCGAAGCCCCAGGCGAGCTCCGGGATATGGCGGAAGTTCTGGCCGTAGACGCCGACGATGAAGGTTGGGACGAGCAGCAGCGACGCGATCACCGTCAGCCGCTTGGTCACCTCGTTCTGGTCGTTGGCGATCTTGGCCTGCTGGTAGTCGCGCGCGCTCGCGAGCAGGTCGCGGGAGAGGTCGAGCCCGTCCAGGGCTCGCAGCAGCTTGTCGTAGACGTCGGCGAAATCGAGCTCGACCTCCCGCGGCAGCACCTCGGGGCCCTCTCCGACGTCGATCCGGCGGTCGACGACGCGACGGATCGCGTCGCGTGTCGGCGCAACCGTCCGCCGCACGTGCAGGAGGTCGTGACGCAGGGTCGAGATCCGCTGGCGAACCTGTTCCGCCGGCCACTGCTCGATCCCGTCCTCGAGTTCGTCGATCTCGTCGTCGAGCGCGTCGACGAGATCGAGAAAGTACTCGGCGATCAGGTCGACGAGCCGGTAGACCATCGCTCCCGCATGCGTCTCGTGCTCCGCGCGGACGGCGTCCATCGCCTGTGTGAGGTCGATCGGATAGCCGCCGTCGGGGGTCTTCCGCACGGACACGAGCAGGTCGCGTGTCGCGATCAGGTCGACCTCCTGGTAGAAGACGCGATCCTCCTCGCGGATCGCGATCGGCACGAGGAAGACCCCGAAGACGTAATGGTTCTGGCCCTCGAGGCGCGGGCGGGGCTCGTCGTCGTGCCGCGTGGGCAGGAGCAGCTGCTCGAACGCCCTCTCGTGCACGTCCCGCCCGAGCGCCTGCCGGAGCTCCTCCTCGGTCGGATCGAGCAAGTCGACCCACTCGGCCATCCGCGCCGAGGCTAGCGTCCGAGTCGGCTGGTCTAGCCCTCGCGGGGCGCAGCGAGCGCGGTCGCCGGGTGGCCCTCGCGGGCGGCCAGCCAGCGCTCGGCGTCCAGCGCGCCCATCGCGCCGGTGCCCGCGGCCGTGACGGCCTGGCGGTACGTGTGGTCGACCACGTCTCCGACCGCGAAGACTCCCTCGCGGTTGGTCGCGGTCGAGCCGGGCTTCGTGATGAGGTAGCCGGCCCCGTCGTGGTCGAGCTGGTCGAGGAACAGCTTCGTGTTCGGGTCGTGCCCGATCGCGACGAAGACTCCGTCGGCCGGCAGCTCGCGCGTCTCGTCGGTGTCGAGATCACGGATCACGACGCCGCTCGTCTGTCCGTTCTCGCTCAGCACGTGGTCGACCGCGGCCGGCGTGACGAACTCGATCTTCTCGTTCGCCCGTGCGCGGTCGATCATGATCGGCGAGGCGCGAAACTCGTTGCGCCGGTGGACGAGCGTCACCTTCGTCGCGAACTTCGTCAGGAAGATCGCCTCCTCCATCGCGGAGTCGCCGCCGCCGACGACCACGACCTGCTTGTCGCGGAAGAAGGCCGCGTCGCAGACGGCGCAGTACGAGACGCCGCGGCCCTGCAGGGTGCGCTCGGACTCGAGCCCGAGCTGCCGCGCGCTCGCGCCGGTCGCCACGATCACGCTCTCGGCGGTGAACTCCTGCTCGCCGACCCACACCCGCAGCGGGTGCTCGGTGAAGTCGACCTTCGTCACGTCGTCGGTCAGGAACTCAGCGCCGAAGCGCTCGGCCTGGCGCCGAAAGTCCTGCATCATCGCCGGGCCCATGATCCCGTCCGGGTAGCCCGGGTAGTTCTCGACGTCGCTCGTGATCATCAGCTGGCCGCCCCACGCGAAGCCCTCGATCACGAGCGGCTCCAGGTTGGCGCGAGCGGCGTACAGGGCAGCGGTGTACCCGGCCGGCCCGCCGCCGATGATGATCAACTCTCGTGTTTCCCCGTTCATTTCTGCCTCCACGTTATTAAACGTTTCGGGTCGGCTGACTGTTCCTCTTGCGTCATCGCCGCCAGCGCCGGCGACGCGCGAACTGTCGCTCCTCGCGCGTGCCGAGGGCGGCCGCCGCGGCCCTGAAGTCACCCGGCTCGAGGCTGATCAGGTCCTCGACGCCGAGCTCGCCCGAGCCGCTCAGCCGCAGCGCCTGTGCGTTCAGTGCCTGCTCGAACATCGTGCGCGCGTAACGGGCGTTGCCGAAGCCTTCGCCGCGCTCGGCTCGCCCGAAGATGCGCCGTAGCTCCTCCGCGGCGTCGGGACTGACGCGGTACTCGTTCTGCACGGCGAAGCCGTCGGTGATCTGCACGAGCTCGTCGGTCGAGTAGTCCGGAAACGAGATCTCGCGCGAGAAGCGCGAGCGGAGGCCGGGGTTCGAGTCGAGGAACTCGTCCATCAGCCGCGGGTAGCCGGCGACGATCACGACGAGCCGGTGGCGGTAGTCCTCCATCCGCTTGAGCAGCGTCTCGATCGCCTCCTGGCCGAAGTCGGGGCCGCGCCAGCCCGAGCGCGCGAGCGCATAGGCCTCGTCGACGAAGAGGACGCCGTCGAGCGCGCGCCGGATCGCGCGGTCGGTCTTGATCGCCGTCATGCCGACGTACTCGCCGACGAGGCCGGCTCGGTCGACCTCGACGAGGTGGCCGCGCTTCAGCAGCCCCATCGCGCGGTACATCTCCGCGAGCAGACGTGCGATCGTCGTCTTGCCAGTGCCGGGGTTGCCGAGGAAGACGAGGTGCTGCGACGTGGCGACCTCCGGCAGGTCGCGCTCGAGCCGCTTGCCCTGGACCTCGAGGAACGCGACGAGCGCCCGCACCTGCTCCTTCACCGACTCGAGTCCGACAAGTGCGTCGAGCTCGGCCTGGAGCTCGTCGAGGCTGCGCGCCTCCTGCGGCGAGCGGCGCGGGTCGAGCCGCTCGAGCCACTCGGCCTCGGCGCCCTGACGGACCTGCTCGCGCAGGACGTTGAAGCCGACGAGAATGTCCTCGAAGGGGTTCGCCATCGCGAGGACGGTACCCATCGAGGGCAAGGCGAACGCGCACCGTGATTTACAATCGCCGCCTTCCGGCGAAGGGGGGAGTCGTGGCCTCGACAGTGACGTGGAACAGCCTCCGCGATCTCGCGGGCTTCCGAGCGCGCAACGGCTGCGCGGTCAGCCTCTACGTCGACCTCGATCCGAGCGACACGCCGACGCCCGCGGCCTTCGACACGCGCGTCAACGCGCTGATCGACGAGATCGACCGCTCGCAGGCGGCGCGGCGGCCCGACCTGACGCATGAGCAGAAGGAGGGCGTGCGCGCCGACGTACAACGGCTGCGCGAGTTCTTCGACCAGGAGTTCGATCGCGAAGGCGCGCTCGGGTTCGGCATTTTCTGCGCGTCGCTCGACAACCTCTGGGTGCCGTTGCCGCTGAGCGGGCGAGTGCCCGATGTCGTCAAGGTCAACCGAAGCCTCTACCTCTCGCCGCTGGTGTCACTCGTCGGGCGCGGGGAGGGCGCGCTCGTCGTCGTCGTCGGGCGCGAGCGCGGCGAGCTCTACCGACTGCGCGCGGGCCGGCTCGAAGAGGTCGTCGAGCAGACCGACGACACGCCCGGGCGCCACGACCAGGGCGGCTGGTCGCAGGCGCGGTACCAGCGCCACATCGAGAAGCTCGTCCACGACCACCTGAAGGAGGTCGCGGAGCACGTCGACCACGAGGTGCGGCGGTTGCGGGGGCCGCGCGTGATCGTCGTCGCCAGCGAGGAGACGCGGCCCGAGTTCGAGGGCGCGCTCTCGAACGAGGCCAAGAAGCACGTGATCGGCTGGACGAGCGCCGACTCCCATGCGACGCCGGCCGAGCTGCTGCAGCACATCGAGCCGCTGCTCGAGGAGTGGCGGGGCGAGAAGGAGACGGAGACGGTCGAGCGCTGGCGCGAGGAGGCCGGGCGCAACGGCCGAGCCGCCGCCGGCTGGGGGCCGACGCTGGAGGCCGCCTCGGACGGGCGCGTCGAGCTGCTGCTCTTCGAGGATGGCCGCGACCGGCCGGCGTGGGAGTGCCCGGCCTGCGGGCGCGTCGCCAGCGAGGGTGGTGCGTGCCCGCTCGACGGCACACAGATGGAGCAGCGTGACGAGGGCATCGACCTCGCCGTGCACCAGACGCTCGCCCACGGCGGCACCGTCTGGGCGCTCCACCAGCGGCGCGACCTCGACCCGGTCGAGGGCATCGGCGCGCTCTTGCGCTTCTAGCGGCTAGGCCGCGTCGACGACGCGCGGCAGCTCGCGCGCCTCGGCGGGCTCGACCTGCTGCGAGTCGGACGCCTGCTCGAGCTTCGTCTCGAACTTGCCGAGCCGCTTCTCGGAGTCGCCGAACTTCTTGTGCGCCCGCTCGAGGTGGGTGCCCACCAGCTCGAAGTCCTCCTTGAACTTCCCGAAGTCCACCTGGAGGCGCGCGCAGTAGGCCATCACTTCCTGGGCGTGCTGTTCGATCTGCAAGCCCTTCAGGCCGAGGACTATCACCTGCAAGTACGCCGTCAGCGTCGTCGGCGAGACCGGGAGCACGCGCTTGTCGTGCGCGTACGCGAGCAGCGCGCCGGTGCGGCCGCAGGCGAGCTCGTAGTAGATCGCCTCCGATGGGAGGTACATGAAGGCGAACTCGTACGTGCCTTCGTCCGGGCGGATGTACTTCGAGGAGATCGCGTCGACGTGGCTTTTCACATCCCGCGCGAACAGCTTCTCGAACTGCTGGCGCTCGAGGTCGTTGTCGGCCGCGACCATCCGCTCGAAGTTGTCGAGCGGGAACTTGGAGTCGATCGGGACGAGCCGGTCGACCTTGATCACCGCGTCGACGCGCTCGCCTCCGGTGAACCCGTACTGGATCTCGAAGGCGCTGCGCGGCAGCCGGTCGACGAGCAGGTTCTCGAGCAGGAGCTCGCCGAACCCGCCGCGGGCCTTGGGCGGCCGCAGGATCTGCTGGAGCTGGCTGAGCTCCTTCGCCTGCTCCGCCATCTGCGACGTCGCCTGCCCGACCTGGCCGAGCTGCTTGTGGATCTCGTTCGTCTGCTTCGACGCCTGCTCGAGCCGGCGGTCGACCTTCGTGTCGAGCTCGCCGAGCCGGCGGTCCATCGTGGCCGTGATCCCCTCGAGTCGGCCGTCGACCTCGCGGTTTCGCACGGCGAGCAGCTGGTCGAGGGCGCGCGCCGTGTCGGTGCTCTGCGCGGCCAGGCGCCGGCTCAGCCAGAGGGCGAGCGCGGCTCCGCCGGCGAGCAGGACGACCGTTGTCAGGGCGACGACCATGAGCCGACGAACCCTAGAGCGGGCGTCGGACGGCAACGACGAGGGCGGCTCTCGCCGCCCTCGAACACCGCTTGTCGGCCGGCGTTAGGTGCCGTCGGAGCGCTCGGCGTGATGCTCTGCCGCCTGCTCCCGCTCCTTCTGCGCGACCTCTTCGGCGTTGTCTGCGCGGTCGGACGCCATCGCTTCCTGCTCCTGGTGCATACCCTCGCGCGCCATGGAGCTGTCGCCGGTCATGTCGCCCGCGGCCTTCTTGCTGCGGCCGAGAAGCTTGTCGAGGAAACTCATCCGTAGCCTCCTTGCGGTTGCCGGAGCTAGCAGTATCCGCAACGGGCAAAAAAAACGCCAGATCCGGAAAACCTTGCGGCCCTCCGGATCTGACGCGGTGACCCTAACGCGTCAACGGAAGCGCGTCAAGCCGCTGCTACCATCCGCGCCGCGGTGGCCAAGAAGTCGCGTACTCCGGCGCCGCCGCGGAAGGTTCAGGCACCTCAGCGGCGCTCCGATCCGAAGAAGCGTCCGAGCTGGACGGCTTCCGAACGGCTGCCCTTGTGGATCGGACTCGCTGTGCTCGTGATCGCCGCGGTCGTCGCAGGTGTCGTCTTCGTCGGGCGCAGCGGCGGCAGCAACAACAGCACCTCCGCCAAAGTCCCGGACAACAGCCAGCTGGTCGGCCTCCAGACCGGGCCGGCGCCGTGGAACCCCGGGCTCGACACGCTGCCGGACCGACTCAAGCCGGTCGGCGTGCACGCCCTCACGAACGAGGGCGAGGTGCTGCACATCCACCAGCACCTCGACATCTACGTGAACGGCAAGCACGAGGTCGTGCCCCAGGGGATCGGCATCTACGACGGCCAGTTCCTGACGGAGCTCCACACCCACGACGCGAGCGGGATCATGCACGTCGAGTCGCCGGTGGCGAAGAACTTCGACCTCGGCCAGTTCTTCGGGGTCTGGGGCGTCCGCCTGACGAACGACTGCGTCGGCGGCTACTGCCAGGAGCTGACGCCGTGGACGGTCTACGTGAACGGCCAGCCGTATCGGGGCGACCCGGCCTCGCTGGTGCTCAAGGAGCACCAGGAGATCGCCTTCGTGATCGGCACGCCGCCGAAGAACGTCCCTGCCACGTACAAGTTCCCGGCCGGCCTCTAGAACCGCGCTTCCCTAGGGCTATTCTTCGGCCCGCCGGGGTGGCGAAACTGGTCATACGCGCCTGACTTAAAATCAGGTGTCCGCGCTGCGGGCGTAAGGGTTCGAGTCCCTTCCCCGGCACTACTAAAGGGCTGTTGAGGCGGACTCTCGGTCGGGCGTCTAACTAGGGTCCGGATTGCTTCGATGCAGAAGCCGGCCAGATTGACCGTCGCACCGTTGTCCGGCGTGACGGTGAAGTCGGGCCCGTTGCCCGTGAAGTCCACCCGTCCGGCCGAGATGAACAGGCCGCCGTCGGGCAGGCGCACCCTCTCGAGCACCCCGTCAGTGAAGACGTCTGTGTTATTGCCATCGCTGTTGAACGGGCGGAAGACGTTGTAGGTGATGGGGAGGCCCGTAAGCGACTTCCCATTGGCGCTGAAGGTGTCCTGCTCGACACTGTGACGGTCGATCGCCGTCCGGGCGCCGGTCTGATCGAAGAACTGCCGCTCGTCGATGGCGACGGTGCCATCGATTGTGAGTGGGAAGGGGCAGATGTCGTTGCTCACTATCCCCGTGAAGGAGTTGTAGTGGAGCATTACGGGGGTGCTGGCTCTGGTTGCCGACGCGAACGCGGCGGTGCCCAGCGAGACGGCGAGTGCGACGGGCCCAGCTCGAGCGCTCGGTATGGCCGCCACTTGATGCCTGCTGCATT
>Ga0207665_10001711_pt1 | contig 14752 bp, 15 predicted proteins | sample LARL112metaG_FD_184351 | JGI IMG/M metagenome (GOLD analysis project Ga0207665, IMG submission 184351) | Corn, switchgrass and miscanthus rhizosphere microbial communities from Kellogg Biological Station, Michigan, USA - LAR L11-2 metaG... | ecosystem: Host-associated > Plants > Roots >...
TTTTTCGCCAGACGGTGGAGGCGAACGCGAAGCAGATCGAATCCGATGGGATGCGGGCGTTCGCCGAGCAGATGGTCCGCAACCCCAACCGCATCCGGCTGATGGAGAAAAACCCTGCGGAGTTCCGGCGCTCGCTCGAGGAGCTTTCCAGGATGTCGCCGGTCGGCCACGCCCATACGATGCGAGGAGTACAGGCGTGCCGGCTGCCGCTCTACGCGCACGAGAAGCGGATCGCGTCGCTGCGCGTGCGCACGCTCCTCGTCGTGGGAGACGAGGATGCGGGCTGCCGCAAGCCGAGCGAGTTTCTCGGGCGCGTGCTGCCCGATGCACGCCTCGTCGTCGTTCCAAACACCGGCCACGCGGTGAATCAGGAGGAACCGGCCGAATTCAACCGCCTGTGCCTCGCGTTCATCGGCGCAGCGACGGTCGCGGGAGCGTAGACGGTAATGGGTCTGAAGCCAGCACGCGCTGCGCCCAGAAGCTATTGGCGTGGTGCGGGAACGAATGATGGGATAATCTGACTGCTGTCGTCTTGGAACCTCACTCTAAGGAGCCTTATGCGATTGCGTCTTTTTGTGTTTGCCTTGCTCGCTGCGGCGAGTTTTTCTGCCGCGGCGGGTTCCGTGGACGTCAATCTCTCGAACGACACGATCGAGGGCAAGTTCTACGGGAACGCGGGCGCCGCGGACTGGACCTTCGGGGCCCTGTACAACCGCGACACCAGGGACCGCGCCCTGAACGTGGGCCTGCTTGCGACGGGCGATTCCGCCTTGGGGAATTCGCGGATCGAAGGCGGGCTGGGCGGCAAGGTCTACTCCGTCACCGTAGGCAGCGGGGACGTCGTCGCGCTCGCGCTCGGCGGCCAGTTGCGCTGGTTCCCCGGCAGCGGATCGTTTGCTCTCGGAACCTACGCCTTCTACGCGCCCCACGTCGTGACCCTGAGGGACGGCCAGCGGTTTTTCGATGTCGGCGTGCGCGCGGAGGTCGAGGTGATCAGGAACAGCTTCGTGTATATCGGCTATCGCCAGGTCCAGGCCGAGCTCGACAACGGCGTGAAGCTGGACGTGGACAAGGGCGGTTTCATCGGCCTGCAGATCAAGTTCTAGTCCCGCGCGCCGACCCCGTCGTCGGCGGCGCGGCTCCTCGTTCCGTTCGGAGCCGCGCCACGGCGATCCCGGGCGAGGCTACCTCTTGTCCATCGACCTGATCGTATCTTCCAGGTTGCGGCGCATGCGGTTGAAGGACCGCGCCAGCACCCCCAACTCGTCCTCGCCCGACTCAGGCAGTTCCGGGACGGCCTTGTCGGCGCTGCTCGTACGCCCGATGCTCAGCCGGTCGGCCGCGGCGGAGACCATCCTCACCGGCCGCACGATGAGCACATAGAGCATCAGGTTCAGGATGACGAACAGCGCGGCGAAAACACCGCCGAGCGAAGCCATGAAGGTGTAGAAGGCGCGGTTCGCGTTCCGGACTGGAAGGGACATCGGCACCGAGACCAGCTGGGCGCCGATGACTTCGTTCAGCTGCCAGCCGAAGCCGCCGTCCCTCCCGTAGCGCGTGACCATCGCCGCGGGCGCCATCTCGGGCGTGGTGTGGCAGGAAAGACAAGCCTCATCCTTGATCTGGAACGGCCGCGCGAGGTAAAGCGAAAGGCCCGACTCGGAGACGCGGGTTCCCGAGATCTCCGGGCGGGTTTCCTTGCGGAATTGGTTGACGACGTCCGCCTCCCACCCCACGGCGCGGTCGCGCGGGTTGGTCGGATTGAGCGCCGCTTCCTTGTATGCGTAGTCGGGATACTTCTTGCGCAGCTGATTCATCATCTCGGTGGCGGCAAATGCCGGCACCGTCTGCGGCAGGAACTCGCCCTCCTTCTGCACCAGCTTGTCGCGCACCTGGCTCACCGTGTACTGGCGCATCGACAAGGCCGCCTCCATCATCACGCCCGCGTTGCGCAGGACTTCCTCGCGCGCATTCTTGTGGAGCAGGTTGTAGGAAAGATAACCGGAGACAGCGAACCCCAGTGCGAACACCAACAGCAGCGCTAAATTGAACTTCAGCCGAAGGCCCATGGTTTCCCCCTGTGGTTGACGTCGGGCGATGCCGCGGTTTTCCGCGGGTACGCCATTATAGGTCGCCCTCTCTGGACGGCGCGACGCGGCGCGAGAACGACGTGAATTAGTGCCGCGCGTGGGAACCGTGCGCCCGGCCGTCCGAGCCGCGAGCCGGAGCGGCGTTGGCGTAAAATCGACCGCTACTGAAGGACCGCGGATGAAAGTGACAACGAGCGGAGAAACCCTAGGCGCGACGATCGAGGGCCTCGATCTCGCGCGCCCGCTCTCGCAGGACGAGTTCGACGAGGTGCTGCGCGCTCTCGGGCGATACGGCGTGGTGCGCTTTCCGCGCCAGGAGTTGAGCGGCCGGCAGCTCGCCGATTTCAGCGCGCGCTTCGGGAAACTGGAGATCAACGTCGCCAACGCCTTTCAGGAACCCGGAATTCCCGAGGTGATGATCCTCTCCAACATCGTGGAGAACGGCGAGCCGATCGGGCTCGCCGACGCCGGGCAGGACTGGCACACCGACATGTCCTACAGCCGTACGATCGCTCTCGCGAACGTGCTCTACGGTGTCAAGATCCCCAGGCGCGGCGGCAAGCCGCTCGGGGCGACCGAGTTCGCGAACATGCACGCCGCGTACGACGGCCTGCCGGCCGAGATGAAGCGCGACCTCGAGGGCATGACCGTGCTGCACGACTTCAACAAATTCTGGGAAATGATGAGGCGCGAGAAGGACAGCCGGCGTCCGCCTCTCACCGAAGCGCAGAAAAAGGCGAAGCCGCCGGTGTCGCACCCGATTTTTCTCACGCACCCGATCACCGGGCGCCGCGTCCTCTACGCCAACCCCGGCTACTCGGTGCGGATCAACGAGCTGCCGCAGAAGGAAAGCGAGGAGATGCTCGAATTCCTGTTCGAGCACCAGTTGAGGCCCGAGTACCGCTACGCCTTCCACTGGCAGGAGGGCGACGTCCTCATGTGGGAGGACATCGGCACCATCCACAACGCGGTAGCCGACTACGGTCCCGACGAGCATCGGCTGGTCAAGCGCTGCCAGGTGATGGCGACGAGGTTCTATTCCGAAGCGCGGGAGGAGCGATGAAAACGTTCACGGCTCTCGCCGCGGCGGCGGCGTGTGCGCTCGCGTGCGCTGCGGCCGCGCAGGTCTATCCCGCGAGGCCGGTGAAGATCCTGGTCGGCTTCGCCGCGGGCGGGCCGACCGACGTGATCGCGCGCATCGTCGCGCAGGACATGAGCGGCTCCCTCGGCCAGTCCTTCGTCGTCGAGAACCGGCCCGGCGCCAACGCCATCATCGCGACCGAGGCGGTGGCGCGGTCCGCGCCGGACGGCTATACGCTGCTTTTCTCCTCGCTCTCGCTCCTGGTGAACGCGATCCTCATGGAAGGCAAGGTCCGCTACGACCCGTTCAAGGACTTCGCGCCGGTGAGCAACGCGGCGGTGCTGCCGATGGTGGTCGTGACCAGTCCCCAGACCCGCCTCGATTCGATGCAGGATCTGATCGCGCTCGCCCGAGCGAGGCCCGGGGAGCTGAGCTACGCGACCTCGGGCAACGGCGGCTCGACGCATCTCGCCGGGGCGATGCTCGAGAACGCGACCGGGACGAAAATGATCAACGTACCGTTCAAGGGCAACGGCCCGGCGCTCGCCGAGGTGATGGCGGGGCGCGTGACCTTCATGTTCTATCCGATCGTCGGCATTGCCGACCAGGTTTCGGCGAAGAAGCTGAAAGTGCTGGCGGTCGGCACGCCGAGGCCCCACGCGGATTTCCCCGCGGTGCCCACACTCGAGCAATCGGGCCTCCCGGGATTCGAGCAGACCGCGCCCTGGGTCGGCATGCTCGCTCCGGCGGGGACGCCCGCTCCGGCGGTCGACCGCCTCGCCGAGGACATGCGCAAGTCCCTCGCCAGGCGCGAGACGCAGGAGCGGATGAAGGCGCTCGGCGCCGTCACGGTCGCGGACACGCCGGCCGAATTCGCCGCCTTCCTGAGGAAGGACCACGAGCGCTGGGCGCGCGTCATCAAGACCTCGGGAGTGAAGGCCGAATGAGCGCGGCCGGCGAGATCGGCGGGACCGAGAGCGCCGTTCCGGTTTCGGAGTCCTCGTGTCCCGCTTCGGGGCTCGCGGCGCAGCGCGTCCTGCGCGCCTGGAACATAGAAGACCTGCGCGGGATGGCGAAGCGGCGCCTGCCGCGCGCGATATTCGACTTCTTCGACGGCGCGGCCGAGGACGAGATTACGCTGCGCGCGAACCGCGCCGCTTTCGAGCGCGTGCGCCTCGCCCCGAAAGTGCTCGCAGGCGTCGCGCGCATCGACACCTCCGCGATGATTCTCGGCGCGCGCTCCGGGCTCCCGATCGCGATCGGCCCCACCGGCGGCATCGGCTTCGGCTGGCCCTTCGCCGACGTGGGCGTCGCGCGCGCGGCCGCCGCCGCCGGAATCCCGTATACGCTCTCGACCATGGCGACCGCGTCGATCGAGCGCATCGCGCGCGAGGCGGGCGGGCGCCTGTGGTTCCAGGCCTACATCTTCCGCCAGCGCGACATGACCCTGGGCCTCGTCGAGCGGGCGAAGGCTTTCGGCTACGAGGCGCTGATGGTCACCGTGGACGTCCCGGTCGGCGGCAAGCGCGAGCGCGACTTCCGCAACGACTTCGCGATCCGCTTCCGTTTCACGCCGCGAAACGTGGTCGATTTCGCCACGCGGCCGTGGTGGGTGCTCGCGATACTGCGCCACGGCATGCCGGTTCTGGAAAACGTCGTCGGGCTCGCCCCGGAAGCGAAGAGCACCGCCGAGATCGCGTCCTCGGTCGGGCAATTCTGGGACGCGGACTTCGACTGGAACGGCCTGAAAGAGATGCGCGACCGCTGGCCGGGAAAGATGCTGGTGAAAGGCGTCCTCCGCGCCGACGACGCCGCGCGGCTCGCTTCGATCGGCGTCGATGCCGTGGTGGTGTCCAACCACGGCGGCCGTCAGCTCGACGGCGCGGTCGCCGGGCTCGATGCGCTCCCGCCCATCGTGCGCGCGGTGAAAAGCCGGATGAGCGTCCTCGTGGACGGAGGAGTACGCCGCGGCGTGGACGTCGTCAAGGCGCTCGCTCTCGGCGCCGAGGGCGTGATGCTCGGCCGCGCGACGCTCTACGGCGCCTGCGCGGCGGGCGAGGCGGGCGCGGCGCGCGCGCTCCATATCCTGGGCGACGAGCTGGTGCGCGCCATGCAGCTCTCGGGCGTGCGCTCGGTGGGCGAAATCGGGCCGGACCTGCTCGCGAATTGAGAAAGGGAAAACCATGAGCTCTGTCAAACGAAGGATGGTCTTGAAGGGTGCAGCGCTGGCCTCGCTCGCGTATACCGTGGGCGGGGCCGAGGTGCTGCTCTCGCCGCGCGAGGCGCACGCTCAAGGCGTTCCCCTGAAGGTGCTGACTGCCGATGAGCGGGCCGCGCTCGAGGCGCTCGGGGAGACGCTCTTGCCGGGCGCGAGGGACGCGGGACTCGCGCATTACGTCGACCAGCAGCTCTCCGCGGATCCGAGCGAGTCGCTGCTCCTTGCGCGCGCCCTCGGGGTGATGCCGCCTTACGCCAATTTCTATCGCGCAGGACTCGCCGGGCTCGACCAGTCCTCTCGCAGGGCGCACGGCATGACATTCGCCGAGCTCGCGGCGGACAAGCGCGCCGAGCTCGTCGAGCAGATCCGCCAAAAGCCTCCGGAGGGATGGAGCGGGCCGCCGTCGCCTTTCTTCTATTTCGTGTCGCGCGGCGACGCGGTCGACGTCTATTACGGGACGGTCGAGGGTTTCGAGCGGCTGGGCATTCCGTACATGCCGCATATCATCCCGATCAAGAGGTGGTAGCCATGGCCAATGAAAAAGTCGATGTAGTGATCGTCGGCGGCGGCGCCTCCGGAATTCTCCTCGCGGCCAAGCTCGCTCAGGCGGGCAAGAAGGTGGTGATCCTCGAGATGGGCCCGCCGCTCGCTCTCGACGACTTGGTGAGCTCGCAGATCTGGTCGCGGCGCCTGAAGTGGGGCGGCGTGCCGGTGGTCTCGGAAGGCAAGAACCCCGTGGCCCACAACTTCCAGTCGGGCTGGGGCCTGGGCGGCGCGGCCATGCACCAGTTCGCCAACTGGCCGCGCTTCCACCCCGAGGATTTCCGCGTCAGGACCCAGTACGGGCGCGGGCTCGATTGGCCGATCTCGTACGCGGACTTACGGCCGTACTACGACCGCATCCAGAAGGAGGTCGGCCTCTCGGGCGATCACGTCGCCGAAGTCTGGCGACCCGCGGGCGATCCCTATCCGATGCCGCCGATCAGGTGGTTCCGCCAGGCCGAGCTGCTCGCCGAGGGCTTCAGGAAGATCGGCATGCGCACTGCGCCCATGCCTCTGGCGATCAACAGCGTGTCCTACAACGGCCGCCCCGCGTGCATCTACGACGGTTGGTGCGAGGCGGGATGCCCGACCGGCGCGCTCGTGAACCCACAGGTCACTTACCTGCCCGTCGCGAAGAAAGCCGGCGTCGAGATCCGCACCGGCGCCTACGTCACGCGCGTGCTCGTGAACGCGAAAGGCGACCGCGCGTCGGGTGTCGAGTACTACGACAAGGCGCGAGAGCGGCGCGAGCAGCACGCCGACGTGGTCGTGCTTTCGGCGTTCTCGGCATCGAACCCGCGCATCCTTCTCAACTCCGCGAACGACAAGCATCCGAAGGGCCTCGCGAACTCGAGCGGGCTGGTGGGCCACAACGTCACGGCGCACATCACTTTTTCCGCCTTTGCGATGTTCGAGGAGAACACCGAGAACCATATGGGCACCTCCGGCGCCTTCGGCATGTCGCAGGACGGCTACGTCAAGGACAGCCACCCGGGTTTCGGCAGCTACACCTGGACGATAGGCGTCGCGATGAAGCCGAACGACGTCCTCGGCTTCGCCAACTCGCGGCCCCAGCTCTTCGGCAACGCGCTGCACGATTTCATGAAGCGCGCCTCGCGCGGGCTCGCGAGGATCGGGGTGCAGGCGGAGGAATTGCCGAATCCCGAGAACCGCGTCGTGCTCTCCGATCGCAAGGACGCCCACGGCTTTCCGCTCGCGCGCGTGATCCACAGCCTCGACGAGAACTCGATGCAGCTCTTCGACCACATCCGCGCCGAGGGCGAGCGCATCGTCAAGGCGACGCGCGCGAAGGAGACCTGGACCAACCCCAGCCCGGGACTCGCGCACTTCCTCGGCGGCACCGTCATGGGGAAGAGCGCGAAGGACTCGGTCACCGACGGCTACGGCCGCACCCACGACGTCGGCAACCTCTTCGTCACGGGAGGCGGGCTCTTTCCCACGATCGCGGGCGTGCATCCGACCTTCACTCTGCACGCACTGACCTTGCGCACCGCGGATTACATGGCGAGGAACTGGGGCGGGATCGCTGCGTAGCGGTTCTCGCGCTCTCGCGGCAACCGCTTCGGGATCTACGCCGGCACCGCCTCGGGCTCACCGGAGGGCTTGCGCTCGCGCGGCGGGCGCTCGTCCATGAGCCACTGCAGCGTAAAGGCGGTGACGCCGATCACGATCAGTGCGCCCCAGCCGAAGTCGTAGTTGCCGAAGCGGTCGAACACCAGGCCGCCCATCCAGGCGCCGAAGAACGAGCCGACTTGGTGGCTGAGGAACACGATGCCGTAGAGCGTGTTGAAGTGCGTCAGGCCGAACACCCGGCCGATGATCCCGGTCACCAGCGGTGCGACGCCGAGCCACAGGAACCCCATCGCGGCGGCGAATACCAGCGTGGAGGCGGCGCTGATCGGCGCCAGCAGGAAGGCGACGATGATGAGCGTGCGCAACAGGTAGATGAGCGCGAGCAGGTGCTTCTGGCTGTAGCGCGCGCCGAGCAGCCCGAACAGGTAGGTCCCGACGGCGTTGAACAGGCCGATCAGCCCGAGCGCGCTCGCCGCCACGCCGGGCGCCACGCCGCAGAGCTGCAGGTACGCCGGCAGGTGCGTGGTGATGAATACCAGTTGGAACCCGCAGGCGAAGAACGCCAGCGTCATGAAGAGGTAGCCGCGGTGGCCGATTGCCTCGCGAAGGGCCTCGCCGAGCTTCTGATTTACTCTGGATAGATTTCCATCTGAAACTGGTTGCTCGTGAATCGGCAAGGAAAGCAGCGCCATGGAGCCCGCGATGGCAGCGAAGGCAACCATCGCCACCTGCCAGCCGAAGCCGTCGATCAGCCAGCCGCCGACCGGTGCGATCACCATGGTGCCGAGCGACCCCGCCGCCGCGACCAGGCCGACAGTCTGACTGCGCTTCTCCGGCGGCGTCGCGCGCGAGATCGTGCCGATGAGGACGCCGAAGCCCGCGCCGGCGGTGCCGATGCCGATGAAGAAGCCCGCCACCTCCAGCCCGCCGGGAAAGCTCTTGGAGAACACCATCAACAGCAGCCCGGCTGCGTACAGCAGAGCGGTAACGATCAGCACCGGTCTCGGGCCGTATCGGTCGGCGAGCGCGCCGACGAAGGGCTGCGATACGCCCCAGACGATGTTCTGCAGCGCGATCGTGAAGCCGAAAGTCGCCGCCGAGATCCCGAGGTCGAGCGTCATCGGCCGCATGAACAGGCCCAGGCTCTGGCGCAGGCCCATGCAGAGCGAGATGATCAGCCCGCTCAAGACGATCAGAAGCAGCATGGCGCGGCGATTGCTTTGGGTTTGCATGGAATGGGATTACACAGATCGGTGTACCTATGATCCGGCATCAGGTATAGTGCTGTCAATGTGAAAGTAGACCGATCTGTTTCCATACCGGCCGACCGGATCCTGGCCGCCGCCGGCAAGCTCTTCTACCGGCGGGGGATTCGCACGGTCGGCGTCGACGCAGTGGCCGCCGAGGCCGGCGTCAGCAAGCGAACGCTGTACAACCACTACCCCTCCAAGGACGACCTGATCGCCGCCTACCTGACGGCGCAATTTCGGCACATCGCGCCCTCGGATGCGCCGGCCCGAGAGCAGATCCTCGGCTACTTCGACCGGCTCGAGCACAGGTTCGCCGACGGCAACTTCCGCGGCTGCCCCTACGTGAATGCCGTCACCGAGCTCGGCGATCCGAAGCACCCCGCCGCGGGTATCGCCGCGCAGTTCAAGGAGCAGCGCCGGCAGTGGTACCGCGGCCTGCTCGAGCGCATCGGCGTAAGCGACCCGGAGAGCCTCGCCACGCAGCTCCAGCTCCTCGTCGAAGGCGCGCTCGCGTCCGCCCTGGTGCGCGGCGATCCGAAGGTCGCGCGCGCCGCGCGAGCCGCAGCCGAGGTGCTGCTCGACGCAGCCGGCGCGCGGCGATCTGTACGATCCGTGCGACGGACAAGCAGAGCCCGATGACCCCCTCACCGCCTTGACATCGCGGCGCCGCCGTACCAAACTACCGGCCTCGCGGGGAAGTGCAGACTCCCCGTCCGGTGAAGACCGGTCCAAGACGTCGGCGTCCAAGCTCTGCTTCACTGACTTGAGTCAGGAGAAGCCATGGATGCGACACCCTCGGCAAGTTTCATATCGACAAGAGAAGTTCTGTCCGCGCTTCACAGCGGCCAGCCTCCTTTGATCATCGACGTGCGGCGAAAGCCCGTGTTTGGCGCGGCGAGCGACATGATTGCGGGCGCCCTGTGGCGAGACCCGGAGCGCGTCGCCAACTGGGCGGGCGAGCTGCCGCGCGCAAGCCGCATCGTCGCGTACTGCGTGCACGGGCAAGAAATCAGTCAAGGTGTCGCAAAGGCGCTCACCGGGCGCGGCCTCTCCGCGCAGTACCTGCAAGGCGGCATCGAGGAGGGTTGGAAGGCTGCGGGCGGCGCGCTCGACGCGAAGCCCGAGGGCGCGAACACGCGCTGGGTGACGCGTGAGCGCCCGAAGATCGACCGCATCGCCTGCCCGTGGCTGATCGCGCGTTTCGTCGACCCGGGAGCGGAGTTCCTCTACGTCCCGACGAAAGAGGTGCTCGCCGCGGCAAAGGAGCGCGATGCGACTCCTTACGACATCCCCGATGTCCACTTCTCGCACGAGGGCGAGCGGTGCAGCTTCGACGCGTTCCTGAAGCACTATCGTCTGACCGATCCGGCGCTCGCACAGCTTGCCCTCATCGTCCGCGGAGCGGACACCGCGCGCCTGGATCTAGCTCCTCAGGCGCCCGGACTCGCGGCGATCTCGCTCGGGCTCTCGCGCAACTTCGCCGACGACCACGAGATGCTGAAAGCAGGCATGGTGATGTACGACGCGCTCTACGCGTGGTGCAAATCCGGGCAGGAAGAGGTTCACACCTGGAACCCCGCGGCGTACCGCTGAACCCAAGGACGAGCCATGAACAAAACCCTCTCAGTCTTCATTTCAACTTTCGCATCGGTGGCCGCCATGACTACGACTCACGCCGAAACCTTTTCCTTCGACCGGGATGCGCCGGGCGCGCTGCCCGCCGGCTGGCGCGCCGGCGTCACCGGTCGGGGGACGCCCAAATGGTCGGTCGAGGCCGACGCCACCGCGCCGAGCAAACCCAATGTCCTCAAGCAGTCGGGCAGCGGATTCTTCCCCTGGTGCGTGAGGCCGGAGGTGTCGCTCGAGAACGGCTACGTGGAAGTGAAGTTCAAGCCGCTCTCCGGCCGCGAAGACCAGGCGGGCGGGGTGGTGTGGCGCTGGAAGGACGGCGACAACTACTACGTCGCGCGCGCCAACGCGCTCGAGAACAACGTATCGCTCTACTACACCACGAAAGGAAGGCGCAACACGCTGAAATACGTCGATGCGCCGGTGCCCGGCAACACCTGGCACACGCTGCGGGTCGAGTTCGCGGGCAATCGAATTCGCGTGATCTTCGACGGCAAACCTTACATCGAAATGGACGACGACCACATCGCCGGCCCCGGCGCCGCGGGCGTATGGACCAAGGCGGACAGCGTGACGCTGTTCGACGATTTCGGCTACGGCGCGGCATCCGCGCGCTGAAACTCTCGGATCGCGGGGACACAGCAGCCTCCCCTTCAGATGGCAGCCATCCATCCAAGCGCTGGTCACTTCATTTTGGGAGCGACGTATGGATGGCACGGTTCTCGGATTTTTTCTCCTGGCGGCGTTTCTCGGCGCGGTGACGACCGGTGTTGCCGGTTTCGCCATGGGCCTCGTGGTGTCCGGCATATGGCTGCACATCCTCACGCCGGTCCAGACGGTAACCCTGATGGTGAGCTACAGCGTTTTGCTGCAGGGCTACGGCGTCTGGAAGCTGCGGCACGCGCTCGCGTGGCGCACAGTCGCGCCGTTCATCATCGGCAGCGTGATCGGCGTGCCGATCGGCGCGATGCTGCTGGCGCACATCAACCCGGCCCACCTGCGCACCGGGGTGGGCCTGCTGCTGCTGCTCTACAGCACGTACTACCTGGCGCGTCCGGTTCTCGAGCCGGTGCAGGGCGGAGCTCCCGCCGACATAGTGATCGGATTTCTCAACGGGGTGCTCGGCGGACTGACCGGCCTCGTCGGGATCGTCGTGGTCATCTGGTGCCAATTGCGCCGCTGGCCGAAAGACGTCCAGCGCACGGTCTTCCAGCCGGTCATCATCGCGACGAGCGCCATGACCGCGGTCTGGCTGGGTGCGAGCGGCGCGGTCACCGCCGATACGGCGAAGCTGTTTCTGCTCGGCTTGCCGATGCTGCTGGCCGGCACCTGGGTCGGGATGAAACTCTACGGGCGGCTCGACGAAGCGAACTTTCGCAAGGTCGTCCTGATTCTGCTGCTGCTCTCGGGAATCTTTCTGGTCGTCCCCGTATCGACCTTCCGGTGAGCCGGCCTTAGCGCCGCCGCGTGAAGGGAAATCCCCTTCGGCGGTACTGGATGGCGAGCCAGCCCCCGGCCATGCCGCCCAGGTGCGCGAAGTGCGCCACGCCCGCCGCGGTGCCGGTCACCCCGAACACGAGCTCGAGCGCGCCGAAGATGATCACGAAGAAACGCGCCTGCATCGGGATCGGCGGAAAGATCAGCATGACCATGCGCCGCGGGAAATACATTCCGAATGCGAGCAGCAGTCCGTAGACTCCGCCGGAGGCGCCGATGGTCTCGTAGGGCGGTCCACCGACCACGCCCGTGACCAGAAGCTGGAAGAGTGCGGCGGAGGCCACGCAGGCGAGGTAGTAAGTCAGGAAATAGCGTGAGCCGAACAGCCGTTCGATGTCGCTGCCGAACATGTATAGCGCGAGCATGTTGAAAAAAATGTGCGCGATACCGCCGTGCAGGAAACCGTAGGTGACCAGCTGCCAGATCGCGAATCCGTGCCCGAGCGGCCACAGCGCGAACCATTCTTCCAGCAGGCCGCCGGTCGCGGACTGCAGCAGGAACACGGCGACGTTGGCGATCAGGAGTGTCTGGGTGACGGGCGGCATGGAAGTCGGAGTCAGGTACCGACCCGAAATCCGAGACGCGCGGTTCTACAAGGCATATTTGACGAGAATCCTGGCGATGCGCGATTTTTCGCCGCTCCAGTTCGCGAATCCCTGGCAGACCTGCTTGGCGTCGCCGTCGGGCCGCTCCGTGAATTTGTCCGCGAAGCGCGCCTGCTCCGCCTCCTGCCCGGCCTGCACCCGGGCTTCCTCCCACGGCTGCTTGGAATTCGCCGCGCGCACGTAGAGCTGCACTTCCCTGACCGTCGCCGACGCCGGCACTCGCGCGCAGATCGTGATCCGCAGCGCGCTGTGCTCGGTGCATTCCTGCCTCGCCCCGGAGACGCCTTCGGGCTTGCAGGGTCCGACCACGACGCTCGCTGCCGCGCCTTCCTCGCCGAGGCGCGAGGCGTCCGCGCGCTGGACCTCGGTTTCGATTTGCCGGCGCTCGTTCATCCGGGCCTGCTCCAGGCGCGCCGCGGTCGCGTTGATCTCGGAGAGCTTGGACTGGAGATCGGCGCGCAGGGAGTCGCGATCGCCTTCGCGCAGCGACACGAAGTACTGCGAGAGCGCGAACCCGCCCACCGCCGCGGCGGCCAGCAGGGCGAAGACGACGATCACGGGCCCGCGACGCGTCTTCTTCGTGATCGGCTGACCACGCTCTCGCTCCTTCATTTCCTTGCGCCAGGAAATGCGAAGTTGAACGAGCGCGGCCGCCACCGTGGCGAGGGCGCCGATCATCGACGCCATGAGAGGTTCGGAGAGGTGTGAGAAATCCATGGGGCGGATGATACGAGATCGGGTCCGGGAAGAAAATGGCGCGCCCTGAGCGACGTGAAATGAGTCACGCCGTGAAGAAACGCAAGGCTTCGAAAGGCCGCGGACTTACTTGCTCGTGCCCGGCTTCTGCACGTTCGCCCACCGGGCCAGCGTTTTCCAGTCCGGGTCGTCCTTGGACTCGAATTGCCTGCCGCCGTTGTGGAAGGGGTTTCCGCCTGCTTCGGGCGCGAGGGGCATGAAGAGAAGGCGGCTCTCGGCAAAGTTGCCGGGAACCACCAGTCTGGAGACCGTTTCGAAGTTGCGGCGGGATTGCTCCTCGGTCCAGAACTTGGCTCCCGGCGCGAGCTTCTCCAAGCGGAAGGCGTTGTTGCTCTCGGCGTGACAGACATAGCAGCGGGTGTGCCCCGGCTTCTTCTTCAGGAAGATCGGTTCGACCCGCGCCTTGAAAAACTCGTAATCGAGGGACTGCGCGGACGCGGGAGCCGCCTGCAGGCCAGCCGCGACCGCCACGACCATCGCCACAAGACCCGCGCGCATGACGCCGTCCCTTCCTAGCGCAGCGCGAGCGTGTTGATGCGCTTGGGCACTTCGCCGACCGGGATATTCGCGACCACCTTCATCGCCTTCGTGTCGATCGCGGATACCGACCTGATCGCGGAGTTGGTGACGTAGAGAAGCCTGCCGTCGGGCGTGAAGGTCGCCCAGTTGGGCAGCGCGCCGATCGCAGCGCGCCCGGGAAGCTTGAGCTCGGGCAGCGCGACGTGTCCCAGCAGCTTCAGCTCCGGGAGCGAGTAGGCGAAGACGGCGTTGGCGAACACGCTGGTGACCCAGAGCGACTTGTTGTCCGGGGCGACCGCCATGCCGTGGGAGGGCGTATCGGCGCGTCCCTCGGCCATGCCGTACCCGGTGGGCTGGTCCGGAAAGCGGATCCGCGCGACTTCCTTGCGCTGCGCGAAATCCACCACCGCGAACCCGCTCAGCTCCGAGAGCTGGACGAAAATCCGGCGGGTCGAGCCGTCGGGGGCGGACTCGAAGGTCATCGGGCGCACCCCCTTGTCGAACTTGAGATCCCAGGCCAGCTGCTCGGTCCCGAGGTCGAGCACGGAGAGGAACTTGTGCCGGACGGAGCCCGCGACGGCGTACTTGCCGTCGGCCGTCACGTAGACGTTGTGCATGCGCCCATTGAGCGGGACGGTCTTGGCGAGCGTGAGGGACCGGGTGTCCACGATGTCGAGCCCGCCCTTGTCCTCCGCGATGCAGATGACGACGCGGTCGCCGTCCCGGGTGACGGCGATGTTGTTGGGGTGGCCGCTCAAGGGCACCTTCTTGACGATCTTGCCGGACTTGCGGTCCACGACGTCGAGCGTGCTGTCGGCCTCGTTGCTCACATAGACGCGCGCGCCGTCGGGAGCGAAGTCGACGCCGTGGGGCGTCTCGATGCCCGCGATCACCTGCACGACCTTGTGGGTCGCCGGGTCGATGACGTGAACGCTGTCGCCGGCGCTGTTGGTCGCGTAGACGCGGACCTC
>Ga0207665_10001713_pt1 | contig 14745 bp, 17 predicted proteins | sample LARL112metaG_FD_184351 | JGI IMG/M metagenome (GOLD analysis project Ga0207665, IMG submission 184351) | Corn, switchgrass and miscanthus rhizosphere microbial communities from Kellogg Biological Station, Michigan, USA - LAR L11-2 metaG... | ecosystem: Host-associated > Plants > Roots >...
GGACGCGATCATGGCGGTCGGATTCGCAAGGCCCTTGCCGGCGATGTCGGGCGCCGAGCCATGCACAGGCTCGTACAGCGCCTTGCGCTTCTTGGTTTTCGGATCGACGTCGCCGAGCGAGGCGGATGGCAGCATGCCGAGCGAGCCGGTCAGCATGGCGGCGACGTCGGACAGCATATCGCCGAACAGGTTGTCGGTGACGATGACGTCGAACTGCTTGGGCCAGCGCACCAGCTGCATGCCGCCGGCGTCGGCGAGCTGGTGCTCGAGCGCGACATCCTTGAACTCGCGCGCGTGCAGCTCGCTCACCACCTCGTGCCAGAGCACCCCGCAAGGCTCGGGCAGTGTCGGTGCAAACGACCTGGGCGGGGTGGTGACGAGCGCCAACGGTCCCGAGGCCGGCGTCTGGGTAATCGCCGAGACGACCGACCTTCCCACGAAATTCGCCAAGCTCGTCGTCACCGACGATCAGGGCCGCTATCTCATCCCGCACCTTCCGAAAGCCGCCTACAGCGTGTGGGTGCGCGGCTACGGACTGGTCGATTCGCCCAAGGCGAGCAGCACGCCGGGAAGAACCCTCAACCTGAGCGCGGTACCGGCGCCCAGCGCGGCCGCGGCGGCTGAATACTATCCCGGCATGTATTGGTATTCGATGATCAACATCCCGGCCAAGAGCGAATTCCCCGGCACCGGCGAAAAGGGCAACGGCATCAGCTCGAACATCAAAACGCAGGAACAATGGATCGACACGGTGAAGAACGCGTGCCAGTCGTGCCACTCGCTCGGCAGCAAGGGCATGCGCACGGTGCCGAAGGAATTCGGCCCCGGTCTCGCGGGCTGGGCGCGCCGCACGCAGTCCGGGCAGGCGATGTCGAACATGGCGCTCGGCTTGGGTTACATGGGCGCCGAGGCGGCGCTGAAGAACTATGCCGACTGGACCGATCGCATCGCCGGCGGCGAGCTGCCCTTCGCCAAGCCCGAGCGGCCGAAGGGCGTCGCGCGCAACATGGTCGTGACGATGTGGGATTTCTCGACGCCGAAATACTATCTCCACGACGGCATCTCGACCGACCGCAACAACCCCAGGCTCAACGCCAACGGCCCGATCTACGGCGCGCCCGAGGAGAGCACCGACATGGTTCCGGTGCTCGACCCGGTGAACCACCGGCCGTATTTCATCAAGCATCCGGTCAACAATCCCAAGACGCCGTCCTCCACGGAATTGCAGATGCAGCCGTCGGCTTACTGGGGCAAGGAACCGATCTGGGACGGCCACTCGAGCATTCACAACGCGATGATGGATAGCGAGGGGCGGGTATGGTTCACCGCCCGGATCCGGCCGGCGCCGAACCCGGATTTCTGCAAAAAGGGCTCGGATCATCCTTCGGCCAAGGTCGCGCCGCAGGAAAGCTCCTTGCGCCAGGTCTCCGTATACGACCCGAAGACGAGCCAGTGGAAGCACGTCGACACCTGCTTTTCCACGCACCACCTGTACTTCGGCCACGACGCCAACAAGACGCTGTGGCTCTCCGCGGGCGGCCCGGCGAGCGGCGTGGTCGGCTGGGTGAACACCAAGTTGTTCCTCGAGACCGGCGATTCGGCAAGATCGCAGGGCTGGACGCCGATCATCGTCGATACCAACGGCAACGGCAGGCGGGACGAGGGCGACACCCGGCTGACGGCCGCGTTCTACGGCATCATGCCGAGCCCGGTGGACGATACGGTCTGGGGCCAGTCGATGGGCATCGGCTTCGGCCGCATGGACCAACCCGGCTACGTCGTCCGCATCATCCCCGGGTCCAACCCCGCCGAGACCGCGCTCTCCGAGGTCTTCGTGCCGCCCGAGGGCGCCTGGAGCCCCCGCGGCATCGACATGACCAGCGACGGCGTGGTGTGGACGCCGCTCGCGAGCGGGCACATCGCGAGCTTCGATCGCAGGAAGTGCCAAAGACCGCAGAACGGACCCGGGGCGGCGAGCGGCAAGCTCTGCCCCGAAGGCTGGACGCTGTACCGGATGCCCGGACCGCAGTTCAAGGGCGTTGATCCCTCGGGCAGCGCGAACCACGCCTATTACATCTGGGTGGATCGCTACAACACCCTGGGATTGGGGGCGAACGTGCCGATCGCCTCGGCCAACGGTGGCGAAGAGCTGCTCGCGCTGGTCGACGGCAAGATGGTGGACCTGCGCGTGCCGTATCCGCTGGGCTTCAACACCAAGCTCGTGGACGGCCGCATCGATGACCCGAGTGCCGGCTGGAAAGGCAAGGGTCTGTGGACGATGTCGGGCACGCGCACCGTGTTCCACAACGAAGGCGGCACGCAGAACCAGCCGAAGGTCTACAAGATCCAGATTCGTCCGGATCCGCTCGCGAACTGACGCATCGCCGTTGCGCGATGCGTCATCCCGAGCGAAGCGAAGGATTTGCTTTTCGCTTCTGAAAACAAAACGCCCCGGGGTCTTCCCCGGGGCGTTCTTGCTTCAACCCCAAGGAGGATTCGACATGACCGCCAGCAGACCCGTTCGCACTTCCGCCGCCTTCACCGCTCTTGCATGCGGCGCGCTCGCCTTTGCCTTCACCACGGCGCCCGCACGGGCGCAAAGCGGCAACCATCTGGAAATCATCCACCACCCGAACTACGACAAGAGCGTGTTCATGCCGTTCTCGCCGGCGATCAAGGTGAAGAGCGGCAAGATCCTCTGGCTCGCCGGAGGCACCGCGCTCCCCGTATATCACGACCATCCGCACAAGCGCGAGCAGATCCTCAAGTACCTGACGAACGACCTGGAAGGCCAGGTGCGCCAGACGATGGACGGCATCATGGAAACGCTGAAGGCGGCGGGCGCCTCGCCCAAGGACGTGGTGCACGTGTTCATCTTCCGCGCGCGCCCGCGCATGGGCGACATCGGCAAGGCGAGCGCAGTGGTGAATTCCTACTTCGCGCCCCACAACCACAAGCCGACCACGACCAACGTCGCGGTGCTCGAGCTGGGCGAGCCGGAACAGCTCGTGGAAATCCAGGTCGTCGCCGTGGTGGACTGATCCGCCGCCTTGCAAGCGGCGCAGGAGCGCCCCGCTATACCCTCAGCCGCGGCGATCCCTCGTCGGCCATGCTGCGACCGAGATCGGTCGCGTAGCGCACCGCGCCCTTCGCGGTTTCAAACAGCGGCGTCAGCCCGGGAAACGACTGGCTCTTCGACAGGGCGTTCGCGCACGCCAGCCGCGTCATCGTGAGCCGGGGCTGCCACTTGTTCCCGTCGCCGAGGTGAAACGCGCTCGCCTCGATCAGATATCTCCCGCGCTCCTCGCGGTGCATGGCCATGAAGCTCCTTCCTTGCAGCGATCACGGTAACACATTTACGGATCGCTCAAGGAAGGCCTGCGCGCACAAGCGAAAAGCGGGGAAGGGCGTCAAACGGCTTTCAGATCGACTGCGGACGTCTTGCCGTTTTGTCCCTGTTCGAGCTCGTAGGAGATCTTCTGATTCTCGTTGAGATTGCCGAGTCCGGCGCGTTCCACCGCCGAGATGTGCACGAACACGTCCTTGGACTTGTCGTCAGGTTGAATGAAGCCGAAACCCTTGCTGGGATTGAACCATTTCACGGTGCCGATAGGCATGGATATTCTCGATGTATGAAGTCGCCTCGCGCGGGAGTACGCGGGGCATCAAATTGTCGGTGGGAGAAACCAGAATCGACGCACCCCGGAAGGGATGCCGAGGACTGACCCAAGTGGAATTCGATGCCTCCAGTATGGCGGCTGCGGCGCGTAATAGCAAGGAAAGAGGCGAATCGAGATCGCGCGTCGAAAACAAGAACGGCCGAAGCCCGCTTCGGCCGTTCTTCCCGGAGAAAACGAACCCGCTTTAGGTGCCGCGCCCCCACAGTCCGCAGTAGCGCCGCGTCACGAATTGCAGGTTGTTCTCGTAGCCGGACCATTTTTCGTACTTCGGCAGCTTGACCTCCTTCTCCGCCGGTTCCCAGCATTTCCCTTCGCGCGCCGCGACCTTCACCGCCGCCGAGGCATCCTGCAGGAACGTGAGCTGGTCCTGCGCGTCCTGCTTGGTCCCCAGCCGGTCGCCCGGTCCCGGATGGCCGGGGATGAGGCGCTCCCACTCCATCGCCAGCACCTGCTTGATAGCCTGCTCCGCCTCGAGCGGATAGAAGTCGATCATGCCGCGGCCCGGCACCGATCCCACCGGGAGGAAATCCACCACGAACAGGATCTTCTCCTTCGGCAGCCGCATGACAAGGGAGCTGTCGGAGTGGTTGAGACCGACGTAGCTCAGCTCGAGCGCGGTGCCGCCGAGCGTGAGGGTCCTCTTGTCGTCGAACGTCTCGTCGGGCAGCGGCGTGGCCGGATCTCCGAGGACTGCGAGCCGCTCCTTCGCTTTCTTATGGGCGACGATCTTCGCGCCCGCATCCTTGAACGCCTGGCCGCCGGCGACGTGGTCGTAATGGTGATGGCTGTAGACGAGGTACTTGATCGGCTTGTCGGTGACCTTCCTGATCTCGCCGACGTAGGTCGCCCCGCCGGTGGGACGTCCGTAGGCGACCGGGTCGGTGGCGATCACGCCGTCCCGGGTGACGACGAACATCGCCTGGTGATTGCCGTTGCGGAATATGTACACGCCTTCGGTCCCGTCGACCTTCGTCGTCGCGATCTGCGGGCGTGCCGGCGCCTGCGACCAGGCCGCTGAAGCGGCCGCCGCCAGCCCGCAGGCAAGAGCTGCAAGAAATATTCGTTTCATGTCTCCTCCTTGTGTGATTGTGTGATGCTCTGCTAGAACAGGCCGCGGGCCGCGATTATTCCCTTGGCCGGGCCTCTTTGGCTATGCTACGTGGAATGCGCTCGCTTGTCCCCTGCAAAGGCCCGCCGGCCGCCCGGAGCGCTGCCATCGCCGGCCAATGCGCGCCAGCGCACCGAGTCGTCCGCATATTTCATGTATGTTCATCGTTGGGAAATACCCGTCGCAGGCAGTTTCAATTGCGACCCACCAACGAAGGGAACGAACATGTCCGGTTATTTTGAAATTCACAAGAGCAGCGACGAAAAATTCATCTTCAACCTGAAGGCCGACAACAACGAGATCATCCTGACGGGCCAGACTTACAGCTCCAAGCAACACGCCCTGGACGGCATCGAGTCGGTGAGAAACAATTCATCCAAGGACGTGCATTACGTGCGCAAGCAATCCATCGCCAACGAGCCTTACTTCGTTCTCAACGCCACCAACGGCGAGACCATCGGCTCGAGCCAGATGTATTCCTCGGCTTCAGCCATGGAGAGCGGCATCGCCAGCGTTAAAGAGAACGGCGCAACAAAAACATCCAAGGACAACGCCTGAGCGAAAGCCGCTTCGCGAGCCGTTTTTCGCGTTGCGGCTTCTCTTGCGAGAGCCCCAAGACAATCGGTGACGATCGACCCCGACGATTTCCGCGTCCGCCCCGGCGAGAAGCTCAAGCTCAAGAAACGGCCGACGCGGGTGAAGCCCTATTACGCGTCGGAGGAGCAATATAGAAAGCGCCTCGGCGAGCAGGTCGAGCAGCTGAGCGCGCTGCAGAGCCTGCTCTACGCCTCCAACCGGCATGCCCTTCTGCTCATCTTCCAGGCGATGGACGCGGCCGGCAAGGACGGCATCATCAAGCACGTGATGTCGGGCGTCAACCCACAGGGCTGCCAGGTGTTCAGCTTCAAGCACCCGAGCGCCGAGGAGCTGCAGCACGACTTCCTCTGGCGCACCACCCGCTTCCTGCCGGAGCGCGGCCGCATCGGCATCTTCAACCGTTCGTATTACGAGGAGGTGCTGATCGTGCGCGTGCATCCGGAGATCCTGCGCGCCGAAAAGCTGCCCGACGATCTCCTCGACCTGGACTCGATCTGGAAGGAACGCTACCGTTCCATCGCCGGACTGGAGGACCATCTGTGCCGCAACGGGACGCGCATCCTCAAGTTTTTCCTGCATCTTTCCAAGGAGGAACAGCGCCGGCGCTTCCTCGCGCGCATCGACGAGCCCCACAAGAACTGGAAATTCAGCCTCGACGACGTCGAGGAGAGGCAATACTGGAAACAGTATATGAAGGCCTACGAGGCCTGCCTCGAAGCGACCAGCACCCGGCACGCGCCCTGGTACGTCGTTCCCGCCGACGACAAGCCCAACGCCAGGCTGATCGTCTCGCGCATCGTCGTGGACGCCCTCGAGGCCTTCGACATGTCCTACCCCGAGCCCGACGCGGCGCGGCGGCGCGAGCTGCACGCGATCCGCAGGCGGCTCGCGAAATGAAGCTACACTTTCCCCATGCTCGAATCGCCGCGCCGCATCATCCACGTGGACATGGACGCGTTCTATGCGTCGGTGGAGCAGCGCGACTACCCCGAGCTGCGCGGGCGGCCGGTCGCGGTCGGCGGCCCGGCGGAGTCGCGCGGCGTGGTGGCAGCGGCGAGCTACGAGGCGCGCGTTTTCGGCGTGCGCTCGGCCATCCCGATGGCCCGCGCGCTGCGCCTGTGCCCCGAGCTCGTCATCGTGCGGCCCGACTTCGCGCGCTACCGCGCGGTGTCGCAGCAGGTGATGGCGATCCTGCGCTCCTGCACTCCGCTCGTCGAGCCGCTGTCGCTCGACGAAGCCTACCTCGATGTCACCGACAATCTCTGGGGCGAGCCGCTCGCGAGCAATGTCGCGAAGAAGCTGAAAGTGCTCATTCGCGGGCAACTGGATCTGAGCGCCTCCGCAGGCGTCGCGCCCAACAAGTTCCTTGCGAAGATCGCTTCGGGCTGGAAGAAACCCGACGGGCTCACCGTGATCGCCCCCGAGCGAGTCGAGGAGTTCCTTCGCGAGCTTCCGGTCGAGGCGCTCTCGGGCGTGGGCCCCGTCACCGCGAAAAAGCTGCGCGCAATCGGCATCGAGCGGCTCCTCGACGTGCGCGCGGCGGAGGACGAGCGGCTGCATCGCGCGGTGGGAAGCCTGGCCGGGTGGCTGAAGCAACTCTCCCGCGGCGAAGACCCGCGGCCGGTCGAGCCCGACCGGCAGAGAAAATCGCTCTCCGACGAGAACACCTACGAGAAAGACCTCACGGACCTGGAGCAGATCCGCGGTGAGATCGAGCGCATTGCGCGCCGCACCGCGGAAGGGCTAGCGAAGAGGAAACTGCGCGCGCGCACCGTGACCATCAAGGTGCGCTACGCGGACTTCACCACCGTCACGCGCAGCCACACCGGGATCGCGCCTACGTGCGATGCCGCCCAGATCGCCGCGCGCGCTCTGGCGCTGCTCGAGCGCACCGAGGCCGCGCGCCGGCCGGTGCGCCTGCTCGGCGTCGGGGCCCACGGGCTGCTCGAAGAGAACGAGATCGTGCCCGTTCCCGGCTCGCTGCCGTTCTGACTGCGTTCCCCTACCCCGCTTCCACCGGCTCGATCAGCTTCTCGCTGTCTTCCTCGGTGCGGTTGATGCCGCGCCCCACGCGCACGAGATCGAAATCGGTTTGCGCGTGCTCCTCGATCAGCGCGGCGGCCTCGGCCGGATCGGTCCGCGCCGGATCGAGCCATCGCGCGTGCACGTCATCGGGCAGCACGACCGGCATGCGCTCGTGGATCTCGCCCGCGCGACCCGCGCCGGGACGCGTCAGGACGGCGCAGGTCAGGGTCGGCTCGGGGTCGCCCGGGTCCTTCCACCGGGACATGAGCCCCGCGAAGCACAACGGCCGGCGGTCCTTGCGGACGATGTAGTAGGGCTGATTGACCTTCACGAGCTCGCCCGTCGCGCGGTCGATGCGCATCTCCTCGCGCCATTCGTACCAGCCGAGCGCCGGCAGCAGGCACCGCGCGCGCGAAAACGCCTCGCGCCACATGCCGTTCGTGGCGGCGGTCTCGAACTTCGCGTTGAAGCTGCCGCGCGGGGGTTTCGCTTCCTTCCACCAGTACGGCACGAATCCCCAGCGCGCGTGCGCAAGCTCGATGCCGGGGTCCGCGGCGTCGCGTCTGAGCATGATGACGCGCATCGTCGGCGCGACGTTGTAGCGCGGCTTGCCGAAGGGCGTCTTCCAGTTGCGGCGGCCGATGTGCCAGGCGCGCTCGACCGCGGCTTCATCGGGAGAGACGAAACGCCCGCACATGCCTTGCATTCTATCGCGCTGCAGCGCGCCTATAATCCGGCGATGCTCCCTCGAGTTTCTCCCGCTCTCGCGCCCCTCGAGACCCTTTACGAAACGCAGCGCGGCACGATGCTGCCGTTGCCTCCGAGGCTCTCGCGCCTGTACGGACGCCTGCGAATGCCGCTCGGGCGTGCGCGGCCGCACCTCATCAGCAATTTCGTGACGACGCTGGACGGGGTCGTTTCGCTCAACGTGAAAGGACACGCGAGCGGGGGCGACATCAGCGGCTGGAGCGCCCAGGACCGCATGGTGATGGGCCTGCTGCGCGCCGTCGCCGACGTGGTCATCGTCGGCGCCGGCACGCTCAGCGTCGACCGTCACCACGTCTGGACGGCTGAAAACATTTTCCCCGGCCTCGCGGATGAATATCGCCGCTTGCGCGCGGCGCTCGGCAAACGCGGGCCGCCGCTGCATGCGATCGTCAGCGGCAGCGGCCGGATCGACCTGGGATTGCGCGTGTTCGCATCGGGCGAGGTGCCGGCTCTGATCGTGACGACCGTCGCGGGCGCAAAACGCTTGCGCAGGCAAAGCGCGCCCGAGTCGGTCGAGATCCGCGCGGTGCGAAGGGCCGCGGGCGCGATTCGCGCGCACGCAATCCTTCAAGAGGTGAACCGGGCGAGCGCCGGCAAGCTGGTCCTCGTCGAGGGCGGGCCGCGATTGCTCGGCGACTTCTACGCGGAGCACCTGATCGACGAGCAGTTCCTGACCCTCTCGCCCCAGATCGCCGGCCGCGACGCCGGCGATCAGCGCCTCAGCCTGGTCATGGGGCAATCGTTTGCGCCGCGCAGTCCGCTGTGGGGAACCCTGATCGACCTGAGGCGCGGCAGCAGCCACCTGTTTCTGCGTTACTCGTTTCCCTGATGTGATAAATTGCCGCGATGACCCTGAACGCCGCAAAAATCGAAGGCCTGGTGCGCGAGCTGCTCGCGGAAATCGGCGAGGATCCGCAGCGCGAGGGATTGGTGAAGACTCCGCAGCGGGTCGCCGCCGCCCTCGCCTTCCTGACTTCCGGCAGCCGCGCCGACGCGGCCAAGCTGATCAACGGCGCGATCTTCACGCAAAGGACCAACAGCATGGTCATCGTGAAGAACATCGAGGTCTACAGCCTGTGCGAGCACCACATGCTGCCGTTCTTCGGACGCTGCCACATCGGGTACATTCCCAACGGCAGGGTGTTCGGCGTCAGCAAGCTCGCGCGCCTGGTCGACATGTACGCCAGGCGCCTGCAGCTGCAGGAGCGGCTGACCGAGCAGATTTCCCAAGCCATCATGGATTCGATCGACGCGGCGGGCGTCGGCGTGATGATCGAGGCGCGCCACCTGTGCATGATGATGCGCGGCGTGGAGAAGCAGAACTCCGTCATGATCACCTCGTCGGTCGTCGGCACCTTCCGCGATTCCGCGGCGACCCGCGAGGAGTTTCTCGGCCTGATCGGGCAGCGCGGAGCGTAGCTCAACGCAGGGCGCGCCACGCGGTCGCGAGCCAGGGCTGCTGCTCGCGCGGCAGGCCTTCGGGCCGGTAGTAGTGCGTGAGCTCGGTGAATCCCGCGGCGGTCATGAAACGCCGCCAGGCTTCCAGATCGTGATACGCGCCGTAGCGCCCGCGGCTCCAGCCCTCCTCGTTGCCGCCGTGCGGGTTCGAGCTGAACAGCACGCCGCGCGGCTTGAGCGTCGCATGCAGCTCGCGCAGGACCCGCGGCAGCTCCTGGCTCGGCACGTGGAACAGCGCCGCGTTGGCGAACACGCCGTCGAAGCGCGCATCGGGGAGTTTCAAAGCGAACAAATCCTGCCGCCATACCTCGCAGCCGCTGTGCTCGCGCGCCATGGCCGCGAAGCGCTCCGATCCCTCCAGGCCGATTGCGACATGGCCGAGCCCGGCGAACGCCTTCAAGTCCCGCCCCGGCCCGCAGCCCAGGTCGAGAATCGCGAACGGCGGCTCGCCCTCGATGTATCCGAGCAGCGCCGCGATGTTCTGGCTGACGTCGTGATCGCGCGTGCCCTTCCAGAAGTCCCCGGCGCGCTGGTCGTAGTGGTCCAGAGTCCGGGCGGAGATGTCGTCGAGATCGCGTCGCTTGAGCGTCATGTCCGAAAGTTTCGCCTCACGCGGCGCTCTCCCTCACCACCGTGGTGATGCGCCAGCGTGCGAACTCCGTCTCGAATTCCGGCAGCGCGAGGAATCCCATGCAGGAGTACGCGCCCGGCTGCGCCACGCCGCCTTGCGCGAGCTTGCGCGCGAGGAGGATGGCGGCCATGCAGGGAATCTCGGGGCCGTGCTGCGCGTCGGCCGTCAGGTGCCATTCGATCCGCGCGCGGCTTCCGTCGGGCCGCCTGCCCGTAACGTTCACCAGCATGCCGCCGAGCTCGCCGCCGAAGGCGTCCATCCAGGAGGCGATCCGGGCGAGGGGCTTCGCCCAGCGCTCGATCGGCAGGGGCGCGCCGCGCCTGCGCAGCAGCGCTGCGAGCCACAGCGCGAATTGCTGCGCGCCGGATTCGAGCGAGGCGCGGAACTCCATCGTGAGCAGCCCGGGATAGCGCTTGGGAAAGAGCTCGAGGTCCGGAACGTCGCAGGCGGCGGCCCAGCGCCCGCCCAGGCCGTAGAAGCGCATGCGCTTCAGCTCCTGCCAGCCCCACGCGTCGCGCCACGCGCCGCCGCTGCGCCACTTGAACCGCCGCCCGGCGTAGCCGAGCACGGCCGCCACCGTCGCTTCTCCCCGCGGCGCGCGCTGTCCCGGCGCGATCGCGATCTGGATCTCCTCGATCTGCGAAAGGCGCGCGCTCAGGCTGTCGATCACGGCGGAGGAAAGCGCGGGCACGCTGCTCGCGCCCGAGATGGCTAAGCGCTGCGCCTCGCGCGCGGCCGGATGGACGTAATACGGAAAGCGCGTCACGAACTGCCGGCCGTCGGCGAGATCGAGATAGTGCGCACCGGCCGCCAGCGCTGCGAGCGCGACGCGGTAGTCCTGCGATTGGAACGGCCCGGCGCAATGGATCACGAGCTCGGGGGCGAGGCGCGCGAGCGCCGCGGGGAAGTCGCGCGCCGAGTGATCCAGCCGCGCGTGCTGAACCTTCAGGCCGTCGAAGGCGCCCTGCCCTCTCTCCGGATGGCGGCCCGCGGCGACGACTTCCATCGCGGGCGTCCCGGCGAGCGCGCGGCAGACGCGGGCGCCGAAATTGCCGTAGCCGCCGATCACGACAACGCGCATGTCTTCCCTGGAGTGCCGGGCGGGAACGAGGCCGAGGACGCCCGATCTAGCTTCCGGCGTACACGCAGCCGTGGCGGCAGGACTCGCGCCGCACTTCCACGCGGGCGAGCGCGGGAAGCGCGGGCTTCAAGTTCTTCCAGATCCATACCGCGATGTTCTCCAGGCTCGGGACCTCGAGGCCGTCGACGTCGTTGAGATACTTGTGATCCAGCCGCTCGCGCAACACCCGGCAGCGCTCCTCGACCTCGCCCAAGTCCGCGATGAACCCGGTCTTCGGATCGACCTTCCCCGAGAGCACGACGCGTGCGGCGAAGGAATGTCCGTGCAGCCCGTGGTAGGGATGGCCTTCCGGCACGCCGGGAAAGCGGTGCGCCGCGTCGAAGCTGAATTCCTGAAAGATCTCCATCCGGCCCTTATCGGATTCCCAGAAATTTGTGCGTCTGCAGGGAGAGGCGCCAGCGCGGATGCCGCATGCAGTACGCGACCGCGCGCTCGGTGTTCGCCTGCGCGTCCGGCCCGTCCATCGGCTGCAGCAGGAAATGCTCGAAGGCGAGCGCCTCGAAGGCCGAGGGTGATGTGCCCGCCTGAGGATAGACGAGCTTCAGCTCGTTGCCCTTTTTCACCTTGAGCGCCGCGCGCGCCTTGGGGCTCACGCACACCCAGTCGATCCCCGCGGGCAGCTCGAGCGTGCCGTTGGTCTCGATCGCGACGAGGAAACCGCGCGCGTGCAGCGCGGCTATGAAGGGCGCATCGGCCTGCAGCGCGGGCTCGCCGCCGGTGAGCACCGCGAAGCGGCGCGCGTTTTCCCCCGCGGGCCACTCGCGCGCGATCGCGCCGGCGAGCGCGTCCGCGGACGCGTACTTGCCGCCGAGCGTGCCGTCGGTGCCGACGAAATCCGTGTCGCAGAAGCGGCACACCGCGCCCGCGCGATCCTCTTCGCGCCCGGACCACAGGTTGCAGCCGGCGAAGCGGCAGAACACCGCGGGGCGCCCCGCGTTCATGCCTTCGCCCTGCAGCGTGTAGAAGATCTCCTTGATTTGGTACATGCGCGACCCGCCTCTCAAGCGCTGCGCCGCGCCGCGTGCGCTTCGCGCCAGCGCGCATGGCCGTCCTTGCGGAGCTTGCACGCCGGGCATTCGCCGCAGCCCGGCCCCCACTCGTGGGGCTCGCGCTTGCCGAGATAACAGGTGTGCGTGTGCGAGAGGATGATATCGAGGAGCGGCTTGCCGCCGAGGTCCTCGGCTAGGGCGAAGGTCGCAGCCTTGTCGATCCACATGAGCGGTGTCTCCAGCACGAAGCGCCGGTCCATTCCGAGGCCCAGGGCCACCTGCAGCGCCTTGATCGTATCGTCGCGGCAGTCCGGGTAGCCGGAGAAATCGGTCTCGCACATCCCGCCCACGAGCGTCCGGATCCCGCGGCGGTAGGCAAGCGCCGCGGCGGCCGTGAAGAAAAGCAGGTTCCTTCCCGGAACGAAGGTGTTGGGCAGGCCCGATTCGGTCATCGTGATCTCGATGTCCTCGGTCATCGCGGTCGCGCCGAGCGAGGCGATGACGCCGAGATCGAGCAGGTGATCCTCGCCGAGCCTCCTCGCCCACGCGGGAAAGCGCCTGCGCAGCTCGGCGAGGACGACCGGGCGGCAGTCGAGCTCGACCGCGTGGCGCTGGCCGTAGCGAAAGCCGACGGTCTCGACGCGCGCGAAATTCGCGAGCGCCCACGCGAGGCAGGTGGTCGAGTCCTGGCCGCCGGAGAAGAGCACCAGAGCTTGTTCGCGCATGGGTCGGTCGTGAACCTTGCCTTCTGTCGTGCACAGCAGTTTCCTTGCGTTTGTGCCGGATTGCAAGACTTGCATCTCACGCTACAATCGGGAGACGTTTTCCTCGCCCCGCGAAACCCATGCCCGACAGCACAAGCCAACCCGTCTCAGCGGCAGCCCATGCCGATGCCGAGTGGCGCGTCGACAAGTCGCTGCCGCGGGCGCTCGCGCGCGTCCTCTCGCTCGACGATTTCGAAGAGCCGGCGCGCCGCTACCTGCCAAGGCCCATGTTCGGCTACGTCTCGGGCGGCGCGGAGACGAACGCTTCGCTCCGCGCGAACCGCGCCCAGTTCGACGAGATCGAGTTGAGCCCCCGCGTGCTGGTGGACGTGTCCGCGCGCACCGCGAAGACGGAGCTCTTCGGCCGCGGCTACGCCGCGCCCTTCGGCATCGCCCCCATGGGCGGCACCTCGATGGCGGCGTTCCGCGGCGACCTCGTGCTCGCGCGCGCGGCGGCGGCAGCCGGCATCCCGATGATCATGAGCGGCGCGTCGCTCACCCGCCTGGAGGACGTGCGCGCGGCCGGCGCCACCGCCTGGTTCCAGGCCTACCTGCCGGGCGAGACCGGCCCGATCACGCGCCTCCTCGAGCGCGTCGCGCGCTCAGGCTTCGACACGCTGGTCCTCACAGTGGATGTGCCGGTGAGCGCGAACCGCGAGAACAACGCGAGGAGCGGCTTCAGCCGGCCGCTGCGGCCGACGCCGCGCCTCGCCTGGGAGAGCGCGCTCAAGCCCCGCTGGCTCTTCGGAATGTTCCTGCGGACGCTGCTCGTGGACGGCATGCCGCACTTCGAGAACATGGGCGCGCGCATCCCGCTCATCACCCGCGCCTCCCGCGGCGACGGGGAGCGCGACCGGCTCGCGTGGACCCACCTGGAGCTCATGCGCAGGCTGTGGAAAGGGCGCTTGGTCTTGAAAGGGGTGCTCGCCCCGGAGGACGCCCGCATCGCCCGCGAGAGCGGCGTGGACGGCGTCATCGTGTCGAACCACGGCGGGCGGCAGCTCGACGGCGCTCTCGCGCCTTTGCGCGCGCTCCCGGCGGTGGTGGCGCAGGCGGGCGGGATGACGGTCATGATGGACGGCGGAATCCGCCGCGGCACCGATGTCTTGAAAGCGCTCGCGCTCGGCGCGCAGTTCGTGTTCGTCGGCCGGCCGTTCCTCTACGCCGCGGCGATCGGCGGTGAGGCCGGCGTGCGTCACGGCATCAGGCTCCTCTCGGAGGAGATCGAGCGCGATATGGCGCTGCTCGGCATCACCAGGCTCTCGGAGATGACGCGCGAGCGGATCAGGCCGCGGACCGCGTCATTCACATAAACGCCCGAAGGGAGTTAACAATGAAAGCATTCTTGAACTTCACCTGGGGGATCATCGCCATGTCGGCACTGGCAGGCAGCGCGCACGCCGCGACTTACGTCTATGTCTCCAACGCCGAGGACGGCGAGATCGGCGCCTACGCGATGCAGCCGGACGGGATGCTGAAAGCCCTCGCGCGCACGCCGGTGGCGAAGGTGGTGATGCCGATGGCGGTGAGCCCGAGCCGGCGCCTGCTCTACGCGGCCTCGCGCTCCAAGCCTTATACGGTGCA
>Ga0207665_10001718_pt1 | contig 14722 bp, 12 predicted proteins | sample LARL112metaG_FD_184351 | JGI IMG/M metagenome (GOLD analysis project Ga0207665, IMG submission 184351) | Corn, switchgrass and miscanthus rhizosphere microbial communities from Kellogg Biological Station, Michigan, USA - LAR L11-2 metaG... | ecosystem: Host-associated > Plants > Roots >...
GACAGCGGCATGCAGATCGCATCGCTGAGTTACCCGCACCTGACTCACACCGAGATTTTCCGTTCGGTGGACGATTTCTATAAGCGCTTCTACTTCCGCGCGCCGAAGATTGCCGCAATCGCCGGCGAGATGGTCAGGAGCCCGGAGATGCTGCGGCGGCGGATGCGCGAGGGCATCGAGTTCTTCCGGTTTCTGCGCGAGCGCCAAGAGCCCGCGCATTGATCAGCACGCTGACGCGGGCCGCTCCCCGGCGAAGAACATCCGCCGGCCCGCGCTCGGAGCGTGTGCCGATCAAGTGGAGCTCATTCAATCCTGGTTTGGACCGTGTTCCGCGATGGCGTTGATGCGTGCCTTCAAAACCGCGGACGGCTTGAACACCATCACGCGGCGCGCGGAGATCTCGACCTGCTTGCCGGTCTTCGGATTCCGGCCCATTCGCTGGCGTGCTTCGCGCACGACGAACGAGCCGAACGAGGAGAGCCTCACCGGCTCGCCGCGCTCGAGACACTCCGCGATTTCCTTGAAGAACGCCTCGACGAGTGCGGCCGATTGGGTGCGTGAGAGGTGGGCAGCCTTGTAGACTGCCTCCGACAAATCGCGGCGTGTAATCGTCTTTTGCGCCATCGTACGACGTTCAGCCTCGATGACGCGCTCGCGTGAGCGAGCGGTCGAGCTTCATGCGCCAGCGTGCGCGATCGGGATGCAGAATTCACGAGACGGCAATCGATCGTGACGCGGAAAGAGTACCATGCAAGCGTGCGCTGGCAACTTGCGCGGCTTGAAAATGATCTGCTGTGATATTTTTGCAGACGACCGTGGCAGGCGGTTCGGCGAATGCTCAGCGTGAACGCGCTCACTTAAGCTGCGCTAATCCAACAAGTAATTTTAAAGTCGCCTCAGGAGCTCACGCATGGTGTGCCCGCAGAAGTGATGTTGCTGGGCCACACTCCCCCCGGGTAACTCCCGCAAGCACCGGGTTTGTCATTAATCCGTTGTTAACCGGGGCAATGGTCGCCGACGGGGGCGGCATCGGGGTCGCCTGCACGAGCTTTCGAGGGGGGCGATCATGTGTTTCAAGCAGAAGCTGATGGCCTGCACCGCGCTTTTGGGTGCGTGGCTGCTCGTTCCGGCTACCGCTGGCGCGCAGTCTGCGTCGGAAAAGATCGAGCGGCTCGAACGCCAGACCGAGTTGCTGCAACGGCAGCTCAAGGAACTTCAGGCAGAGCTCGCGCAAACGCGAAGGAAGACCGAAAGGGTGGAAGCAAAGGTGGAAGCGGCGCCAGCCCGTCCGGCAGCGCCACCTGCCGGCACTGTGTTCACCAAGGGGCCGCCCGCACCGCCTCCGCCGGAAAGGGTGAAAGTGACGCTGGGCGGCTTCATCGCGGCGGAGTCGGTGTGGCGCCAACACAACATGGTCAACGACATTGGAACGGCGTTCGCGACAACCCCGTATCCGTTTTCACCGCTTTACAACGAGCACGAATTTCATGGAACCGCGCGGCAGAGTCGGATCTCGTTGCTCGTCGAAGGCAACATCGACCCCTACCAGAAGCTTTCCGGATATTACGAGTCGGACTTCCTGGGCGTCGGCCAAACATCGAATTACAACCAGAGCAACAGCTGGGCTCCGCGCCTGCGACACGCCTATTTCACCTATGACAACACGGGTTGGGGAGGTTGGGGATTTCACATCCTCGCCGGCCAGACCTGGAGCCTGGCGACACAAAACCAGGTCGATATGACGCCGCGCAAGGAGAACATCCCGCTCACGATCGACGCGAACTACGTGGTCGGGTTCAATTATATCCGTCAATGGCAGATCCGCGGAGTGGTTGACGTCGCTCCGGGCATCTCCCTCGGCGCCTCGGCCGAAAACCCGGCCGCGATCGTCGGCGCCAGCACGGCCACCGCACCGCTCGGACTCGGAGGCGCCTTCGCCAGCGGCGGCATCGTCAATGGCCAGGTCGTCAATTTCGTCAACACCGGGGCCGGGGGAGATTTCTTGCAAGGCGTGAACGTCACGACAGACCAGGCGCCGGACATCATCGAGAAAGCGGCGTTCGATCCCGGCTGGGGCCACTACGAAATATACGGGCTGCAGCGGTTCTTCAGCGACAATACGCTGAGGTGCGCCGTCGGCGCATGCGTCGCGGGCTCGACCACCATGGTGGGCACCGCCGACAACAAGACCACGTTCGGCGCGGGTGTGGGCGGTTCGGTGTTGCTGCCGCTTATTCCGAAATATCTCGAATTCACCGCCAACGGTCTCTACGGCCGCGGCGTCGGCCGCTACGGGGCCGGACAGCTGCCGGATGTCACCATCGCTGCGGACGGCTCGCTCTCGCTGGTGACCGGGTGGAGCGCGATGGTGGGCATTATCGGCCATCCGTGGGAAGGGCTCGACCTCTACGTCTACGCCGGCCAGGAGGAAGTCGCGGCGAACTTCTTCAACATCGGCACGACTTTGTTCGGCCTTGGCAATCCGGGCTTCAGCAATGCCACTTGTTTCACCACGACGCCGTTCTCATTTGCCGGCGGCACGCCCACCGACTGCATCGCCAACAACAAGCGATTATCCGAAATCACGGCGGGCTTCTGGCAGAGTGTCTACAAGGGAGATCTTGGCCGCGTGACCGTCGGCGCCCAATACGAGTACATCAAACGTAAATCCTTCGCGGGAATCGGGGGCGATGTCTCGACCGACAACAACGTCGTCATGACTTCGCTGCGGTACTACCCGTTCTGATGGCAGGCACGGATCACAGGGTCGCCCGTCGGATATATCGCATATCCGGCGGGCGACCCCGAACTGTCATCTTCGCCGAGGTCTGCAGGTTCCTCGAACATCGCGAGCTGCTGTCGGGTATCCGCGACACCTACTATGCGGAGCAATGGCCGCTGGCAGATGCACAGAGCTTCGCACCGCCGCCCGTACGTGAAATTTGCGGCGTAACCTGCCGCAACCGGCCGATCCGCCGGCACGATCGAGACATCCACAGGCCTCACACAATCTCGGTGACGGCCTGACCTCCGCCGGTTACTGCAAGCGGCTCCGTGCCGTTTCCTTCAGCATCCTCAGCGTCACATGCCCGTCACACAGGGCGGCTTTCCTTTGCGATGGGTCCACCTCCGAGGCAATCATGACTGACATCGCCGCAACGATACACGCTCCTGATCTGCGCGCAGCGGATCGCCCAAAACTCGACACGCCGGCAAATCCGCTTGCGATGATCCTGTTCTTCGGGTTCCTCGCCGCCGGCATTCTGTACATGGCGTATAGCATTTATGTCGACGTCGGCGCCTCCGGCACGCAGACGATGACCTATTTGCCGTACCTACTGCTGTTCGTTGCGCTCCTGATCGCGCTCGGGTTCGAGTTCGTCAACGGCTTCCATGACACTGCCAATGCCGTTGCCACGGTCATCTACACCCATTCCCTGCCCGCTCCGTTTGCCGTGGTCTGGGCCGGGTTTTTCAACTTCCTTGGGGTAGTCCTCTCGAGCGGTGCGGTTGCCTTCGGCATCATCTCGCTGCTGCCGGTCGAGTTGATATTGCAAGTCGGCACCAGCGCGGGATTCGCCATGGTCTTCGCGCTGCTGTTCGCGGCGATCATCTGGAACCTCGGCACTTGGTGGCTCGGCCTGCCCGCGTCTAGCTCGCATACTCTGATCGGTTCGATCATCGGCGTCGGCGTCGCAAACGCATTGATGCACGGGCAGGACGGCACTACGGGCGTCGACTGGAGCAAGGCGACGGAAATCGGCTGGTCGCTGCTGCTCTCGCCACTGTTCGGCTTTTTCGCCGCCGCGCTGCTGCTGCTGGCGCTCAAAGTGGTCGTCCGCAATCCAGCCCTCTATCAGGAGCCCAAGGGCAATCAGCCGCCGCCATGGTGGATCCGCGCCACCCTCATCGCCACGTGCACGGGCGTCTCCTTCGCCCACGGCTCCAATGACGGCCAGAAGGGCATGGGTCTCATCATGCTCATTCTGATCGGCACCGTTCCCACCGCCTATGCGCTCAATCGTGCCATGCCGGCCAGTCAAATGGAGGAGTTCCAGACGAACTCCGCAGCCGCGGCGGCAATCGTCCGGCAGAAAGCGGCTGGCTACAACATCATCGGCGACCCCCGCCCGGCCGTCTCCCTCTACATCTCGCGCCGCAAGATCAACGAAGGCACCTACCCGTCGTTATCCGCTCTGATCCAGGATATCTCCAAGCAGGTGGCCGAATACGGCTCGCTGGCGCGCATTCCGAACTCGGCAGTCGGCAATACCCGCAACGACATGTATCTCGCCTCGGAAGCAATCCGCTTCCTGATGAAGGACAAGGAAAACGACCTCAGCAAGGAGGAGGTCGCAAAGCTGTCCGCCTACAAGGCATCGCTCGACAACGCGACCAAGTTCATCCCGCTGTGGGTCAAGGTGGTCGTCGCGATCGCGCTCGGACTGGGCACCATGATCGGATGGAAGCGCATTGTCGTGACCGTCGGCGAGAAGATCGGCAAGGCGCATATGACCTATGGTCAGGGCGCCTGCGCCGAAGTGGTGGCCGCCGGAACGATTGCCGCCGCCGATATGTACGGACTTCCGGTGTCGACCACCCACGTGTTGTCCTCGGGAGTTGCCGGAACGATGGCGGCCAACGGCTCGGGACTGCAGTGGGCTACGGTGCGCAACCTCCTGATGGCATGGGTGTTGACGCTGCCCGTCGCCATCATGCTTTCGGCGACACTCTACGTCCTCTTTATCAACGTGTTTTGAGGACCGGGTCGCACTCGACGGCTATGCACATCGGCAGGCTTCGCCGTCGCGGCCTGCGGAGGAAGACCGAAACATCCGGCTGGAGCTGCTGTCGCGCTTGGGCGATCAGAAGTGGACGGACTTTGGTTCGCGAAACGTCATCGTGTCCGGCGGCGTCGTCCATCTATGGGGGCTCGTAGGCTCGCCCGAGGAGCGGACCGCGCTCGTCGCTCTCGCCGAAGGTGTGCGCGGCGTCGTCGGAGTGTCGGATGAGATGACTCCATCCTACGCTTGACGATGGCGGCGCCGCGCTGGCGAGTGAAACGAGCGGCCTGCGCGGCCACTCTAAAACTGCGCGTTCGCGATCGGGTCGGCTCAGCGCAGATATCCGGCTTGCTTGAACCAGGCGATTGCATCGGCAATCGCCTGCCGATACGGCCGCGACGCGTAGCCAAGCTCACGGCGGGCTTTGGCGTCGTCGAAGAACATGTAGTGGCGTGCCATGCGCAGCCCGTCGCGGGTGGCGAACGGCTCCTTGCCGGTCAGATGCGCCAGCCATTCAGCGCCGAGCGCGACGGGATAGAGCGCGGCGATGGGAAATCGCAGCGTCGGCGGGCGGCGGCCGACGAGGGCGGCAACGTCCGCGAGCATCGTGCCGAGCCGCACGTTCTCCCCGCCCAGGATATAGCGCTCGCCGAGACGGCCGCCGCGCAGGGCCGCCAGATGTCCCGCCGCCACGTCGTCCACATGCGCGAGGTTGAGTCCGGTGTCCACGAATCCCGGCATGCGGCCGCAGGCAGCCTCGACGATGATGCGCCCGGTCGGCGTCGGCTTGACATCGCGGGGGCCGATCGGGGTCGAGGGATTGACGATGACGGCCGGCAGGCCTTGCTGCTCCACCATGTCCTCAACGAGACGTTCGGCGATGACTTTGCTCTTCTTGTAGGCCCCGACCGCCTCGCTTGCCGACAGTCGCTGGCTTTCGTCCGCGGGCCGATCGTCCCGCAACGCGAGCGTCGCCACGCTGCTGGTATGGACGATGCGCTCGATGCCTGCCCGCAGCGCCTCCTCCATGACGGCGCGCGTGCCGTCCACATTGGTGCGGACGATGTCGTCCGGGGCGGGGGACCAGAGCCGGTAATCGGCGGCGGCGTGAACCAGGTAACGTGCGCCGCGCAGCGCCGCGGCGAGCGAAGCGCGGTCGCAGATATCGCCGAGGACGACCTCGTCGGAAGGCGTAATGTTGGTCCGCGGGCTCGATGCTCGCACCAGCACGCGCACCCGATAGCCGGCCTCGCGCGCGGCATTGGCGATGGCCGAGCCGACAAAGCCGCTCGCCCCGGTGACGAGCAAGACATCGCCGGGGGTCGGTTCCGCCATGTCGTCTACTGCGTCATATCCCGCGAGGGCGACATCGCCGCGAGCGCCCTCTCCCGCGTCATCGCCCGGCGGCGTAGCCCTGCATCCCGCGCGGATTGGCGGCGCCGCGGCGACGGCGGCCCTCGCGCGCGGCGGCGGTGAGCCGTCCCTCGCACCAATCGGTGTCGACCTCGACGACGTGGCCGCGGCGCTTCAATTCCTTCACCGTCGCGCCCGGCAACCGGCCCTCGACCACCAACACGCCCGGCCGCGCCGTACGCGGCCAGAACGAGATCGGGAAATGCTCCGAGTGCCAAGCCGGAGCGTCGATCGCCTCCTGCAGATTCATGCCGGCATGGACGTGGCGCATGAACAGCTGGGTGATCCATTGATCCTGCTGATCGCCGCCGGGCGAACCCCAGGCGAGATAAGGCTCGCCGTCACGCAGCGCGAGCGTGGGCGAGAGCGTCGTGCGCGGCCGCTTGCCGGGGGCAAGCGCGGCGGGATGCCCCTCCTCCAGCCAAAACATCTGCGCGCGGGTGCCGAGGCAGAAGCCGAGCTCCGGGATGACCGGCGAGGAGTGCAGCCAGCCGCCGGACGGCGTCGCCGATACGATATTGCCGGCCGCATCGATGATGTCGAAATGCACGGTATCGCCGCGCATCTCGCCGAGGCGGCCGACGGTCGGCTCGCCCGCACCCATGCCGCCGACCGCGCGGCGCTCCCCTTCCTCGCGCCGCAGCTTCACCACCGCGCCGAAGCCCGCGACCGATCCTGGACGCAACTCGAGCGAGGCCTCCTCGCCGACGAGTTTGCACCGCTCTTCGTTGTAGGCATCGGAAAGCAGCGTCGCCATCGGCACCTCGACAAAATCGGGATCGCCGTAGAATTTTTCACGATCGGCATAGGCGAGCTTCGAGCACTCGACCAGAAGGTGCACGAAATCGGCGCTCACGGGGTCGACGCGGTCGAGATGGAAACGCTTGAGCAGCGCCAGCTGCTGCAGCATGACCGGACCTTGCGACCAGGGGCCGGGCTTGCAGACGGTGTAGCGGCCGTAGTCGTAGGTGAGCGGCGCCTCGATGTGGGGACGCCAGCGCGCCATGTCCTCGCCGGTGAGCACGCCGCGATGGGGTTCGCCGCTGGTGTCCATCACCGCCTGCGTGCGGCAGAAGCGGTCGATCGCCTCGGCGACGAAGCCCTGCGACCAGCTCTTGCGCGCCGATTCGATCTGCGTGACGCGGTCGCCGCCGGCGCGTTCGGCCTCGCGCAGAATGCGCGTATAGGTCTCGGCCAGCGTCTTGTTCGTGAACAGCGCGCCGGCCTCCGGCACCTTACCGCCCGGCAGATACACCGCGGCCGAGCTCGGCCAATGCTCACGGAAGAGGGCCTCCACCGTGGCGATCGTCGCCTGCGCGCGTTCGACCAGAGGATGGCCTTGGCCGGCGTAGTTGATTGCGGGCGCGAGCACTTCGGAAAGCCGCATCGTCCCGTAGTCGCGCAGCAACAGCATCCAGGTCTCGAACGTGCCGGGAACGCAGGCAGCGAGCAGGCCGGTGCCCGGCACCATGTCGAGGCCGAGGCTCTTGTAATGCGCGATGGTCGCGTTCGCGGGCGCCGGACCCTGGCCGCAGATCACCTCGGTCTTGCCGGTGCGCACGTCATTGAGAATGATCGGCACGTCGCCGCCGGGTCCGTTGAGGTGCGGCTCGACCACCTGCAGCGTGAAGGCGGTGGCGGCCGCGGCATCGAAGGCGTTGCCGCCTTTCTCCAATGTCGCCATGCCGACGGCGGTGGCGATCCAATGGGTCGAGGTGACCACGCCGAACGTGCCATCGATCTCGGGCCGCGTAGTGAAGGGATTTGGATTGATGTTTTTCATTGATGACCTTGCGAACGGGATGGGCGATGAACGCCAGTGTACGGGCGCCCCGATGATCCGATACGACCGGGCCAGTCGTAATGGGGGATGAGCGTAGCGTAATCGGCCCGTGCGCGCCTAGGAGGGTGCCGAATAGCTCAGCGTCTCGTAGCTGCGATCCTTGAGATACTGATCGAGACCCCAACGCTCGACCTGTGCCAGCGTATCCTCGAATTCCTCGCGCGGCAGCGCGCGATAATAGAACCGCTCGCCGCGGCCGAATTTGGCGAAGTCCCACCGATGGTAGCTCTCGAATTCAGGCGGGATCGTGAGCCGCCACAGCGGCAGATATTTCTCCATGTCCGCGTCCATCGCCTGCTCGGCGCGCTCGAGCGCGCGCAGATAGGCGCGCACGATTTCCGACTCAAAATGGTCCGGAACCCACCACAGCGTCTTGAAGGTGTCGGCGATGATCGCGCGCAATCCCAGCTGCTCGGCCATTGCGATCTGTGGCGGCAGTAGGCTCGCCGCCTCGACCTCCCCGTCGAGCAGCGCCTTGAGCCGCGCACCGAACCCACCGGTGTTCACCACCTTGATGTTTTCGAGCGGAAGATATTTCTCCAGCCGATACGGCACGTTGAAGTGGCTTCCCGCGCGCATGCCGACCGAGACCGGCACGTCCTTGAGGTCCTCCGGCCGGCGAATGCGCGAGTTCGGCCGCACGAAGATCGCCCACGGAGAAACGCCGTAGGCGTCGGGCACCATCTTGCCCATGCCGGCGCTGGCATTGCAGATCGTGCCCCAGACGCACGCGCCCTGGATCACCTCGCGCTTGTCCTGCGTATAGGGTTGGTCCTGCGGACGTTGGAAATAGCCGAGCCCCTTCCAGCTCGACTGCGTGCCGCGGAAGGTCTTCCAATCGAATTCGACGTCGAGCCCCTCGGCGGCGAAGAAGCCCTCCTGATGGGCGACGAAATCGTAAAGTCCCATCCCTTTGGGGGCGACGGTCACCGGTCGCAAGCTGTTGGCCATGGCGCCCTCCTCCTAGAGTTTCTAGATCGAGTGTTGTCGATCGCGGCTGTGCCTCTTCTAGCCCATTCGGGCGTGTCGGTCACCGGCCGCAGCACGCACCCGTATTGCGTTTCTTGCCGAGCCGAATTGTCCGCTCGCCATGCCTCGACTAGCAATTCCGCCGAGCTATCTTGATCTCCATGTCACGTAAGAAGACCATCCTTGACGATCAATTACGGTGACGGCGGACATCGTGGAATCGACCCGCGCCCCCATTCTGGTGGACTTCGCGCTGCAAGGCGGCGGCGCCCATGGCGCCTTCACGTGGGGCGTGCTCGACCGCCTGCTCGAGGAGCCGTGGCTGCGCATCGACGGTATCTCCGGCACGTCGGCGGGAGCGATGAATGCCGCGGTGCTGGTCGACGGCTATGCCGACAAGGGCGCCGACGGCGCCCGCGCCGCGCTGGAGAATTTTTGGCGGCGTGTATCGCGCGCGGCGTTGCTCAGCCCGCTGCGGCGCACGCCGCTCGACGTCTTGCTGGGCCGCTGGACGCTCGACCATTCGCCGGCCTTCGTCGCCATGGACCTGATGGCGCGCTTGTTCTCTCCTTACGATATGGGCCCGCGCGCAAATCCGCTGCGCGACATCCTTACCGAAATCGTCGATTTCGATCGGCTGACGCGAGCAACGATCAAGCTCTTCGTCACCGCGACGAACGTGCGCACGGGGCGCGGGCGGGTGTTCCGAAACAGCGAGATCACGCCGGACGTGCTGCTCGCGTCGGCGTGCCTCCCCACCATGTTCCAAGCGATCGAGATCGAGGGAGAAAGCTATTGGGACGGCGGCTATTCCGGCAACCCGACCATCACGCCGCTGGTGCGGGAATGTACCTCGAAGGATACGATTCTTGTTCAGATCAATCCGGTCGAGCGGCCGGCATTGCCGCGCTCCGCCCGCGACATTCTCAATCGGCTCAACGAGGTCTCGTTCAATGCCGTGCTGCTGAAAGAGCTGCGCATGATCGCGCTGCTGCGCCACGTCACCCAGCCGGAGAACTGCGAGAGCGCCAGGTGGGCGGATATGCGCATCCATCGCATCACGAGCGAGATGATGGTCGAGCTCGGCTACTCTTCCAAACTCAACGCCGAGTGGGAATTCCTGTGCATGCTGCGCGACGAGGGCCGTCGCGCCGGTGCGACTTTCCTGAGTGCCCACGGCGACGATCTCGGCCGACGCTCCAGCTTCAACCTTGACGAGTTGCTCGAAGGCGTGTGAGCCGGAGTACGATCGAATAAGGTAAGACCTGCATGAGCAACCGAGGCGCGCTGACCATGTTAGGCCTCAGCACCGCGGTGCTGCTCTTTGCCGGTCTTTATTTCGCCCGCTCGATTCTTGCGCCGGTCGCGTTCTCGCTCTTCGTCATTGCGATTGTCTGGCCGCTGCAACGTACGCTGGAGACCAGGGTCCCGCGGCTGCTTGCGCTTGTTGCCACCTTGGTGGTGACCCTTCTCGTCATAGCCGTGCTCGGCTACCTCATCGTGTGGTCGTTCGGCACGGTCGGGCGCTGGGTGATCGACAATGCGCTGCGATTTCAAGCACTGTACCTGCAATGGACCGACTGGCTCGAAGAGCACGGCATCCTGGTCACGAGCTTCCTGGTCGAGAATTTCAACGCAGGATGGCTGATTCGCGCAGTCCAAGAGATCGGCGGGCGACTGCAGGGCCTCGTGACATTCGTGGTGATCACGTTCGTGTTCACCGCTCTCGGTCTGCTGGAGGTCGATATCGCAAGGAAAAACATCGAAACCCTCAGCAACAAGGAGGCCGCGCAGACCATCCTGCAGGCAAGCACCCTAATCGCAGATAAGTTTCAGAGATACATGCTGGTTCGCAGTGCAATGAGCGTGCTGACGGGCCTGGTGGTCTGGGCTTTTGCGCTGCTCGCCGGCCTTGAATTGGCGACGGCGTGGGGCCTGATCGCCTTCGTGCTGAACTACATCCCATTCATCGGGCCGCTGGTGGCGACCGTCTTTCCAACCATTTTCGCGCTCGTGCAGTTCGGCTCGTGGCAATTGGCCGCCATCGTCTTCCTGGCGCTCAATCTCATCCAGTTCCTGATCGGGAGCTACCTGGAACCGCGCATCGCAGGAGCGGCCCTCTCATTGTCACCGTTTGTGGTCCTGTTCGCGGTATTCTTCTGGGCCTTTCTTTGGGGCGTGCCGGGCGCGTTTATCGGCGTGCCCATCGTGATCGCAGCAATTACGCTGTGCGAACAACGGGAGTCCACGCGATGGATCGCGGCGCTTCTGTCGGGACGCGAGCGTCGCTAGGGGATGCTCGGTTCACCTTCTATGGTGATGCGCTGCGGCCGCAGTAATTTCAGTCGCCGGTCGGCTCCTATCGCGAGCGTGTGGATATAGAAGTACGTGGGCACGTCGTCGGTTGCTTCCATGACCGGCGAGGGCGCCGAGAGAATAGACATTCCGCCGCATTCCCCGATCCAATCGATATGCCGGTGACCGTGCATGAGTACCACGCGGCCGGCAAGCGGCTTGAGCCGCCGGACGAACCAATTGCCGTTGATCAGGGCCGTGCCGACGCGCTCCGACAGCGCCCGTGCCGGGCGCGGATACTCGACGACGTGATGATGGAGAACGACGATCCAGCAGGCATGCGGGTACTGCGCGCACGCGATCTCCAGGCCACGGGCTTGATCGACCGGAATCATGCCGAGCGCATTGGTGAACGAGAAATGCGTATCGGCATTCGAGTCGAGCAGGATGATGCCCAGGCCATCGTCCGCATCTGGCGGCAGCACCATCGGAAAGACGCTGGTCCATAATTCGGCCAGGCGTCTCGACAGCCAGGGCCTGCCGACGTCGGCGAATTTCGCGATCTCCTCGAGATGTGGCTCCAAGGTAGACGCGAGCGTCGCGCCCAGATGACCCGCTGCGCGATCCACTATCCGCACGCGCTCGCCCTGAACGATTCCCATTGCCGACAGGACCCGCAGCTTCCGCAGCCGCTTGTTCGGGCTGGTCGGAAGATCGAGGCGCGCCGGATTGGCGCGATCGACGATGTTCACGTCGTGGTTGCCGGGAATGATCAGCATTCGTTCGATGAGACGGGGATGACGCAAGACTACGCCCAGGAATTCAGCCCACTCGCTGGAGCGGCCGGCGTCGGTCATGTCCCCGCTCACCACGATGGCGTCGAGCGGATCGCTCGCATGCACAAGGTCCAGCTGTGCGAGCAGCCGCGCCAGACGCTCGTTGCCGCGCGGCCCCGACCTGCCGCTTTCGAGACGAAAGCCGTAGCGTTCGCCGACGACGTGCACGTCGGACAAATGCGCGATGCGCCACGTGCGCACGTCCTCGCGAGGCTGATCGAATTGCTCGAGATCGCAGGGCTGCGCCATCGTCGCGTCGGCGATTCCCCAGACCAGCGCAGCCACCGCGAGATAGCCGGCAACTAACACCATTGTGTTGGCCAAGGCCACTGCCGCAAGATGCTTGAGCGATCCCACGCCCGCAGCGCCTCGCAACAAATCCGCATGCGGCAAGACCTGCATCAGCACCAGCAACGCAACGCCGCAGATCATTGCACCGGAGACCAAGGCCGCGGCGGCACGCAGCCGCGAGCGCTGCGTTTTGCTTGCCTGCGCGGGCAGCAACCGCTCGGCGAATTGGCGAAGCCCCTCGCGGCAAACCGTATAAGCCGGCTGCACGATGAGCGAATTGAGCGACCAGAAGCTGTTCTCCGCTAAGCGCAGCAATTGCCGGCCGCCAAACCAGCCGACAGCGACGACAATCACAAGCAGGAGGGCAGGCCAAACCCCAGCAAGCGCGGAAGCAAGCTTGCTCGAAAGTTTACCGAACCAGATCGCGGCGACGATCGGCGCGATCCCTAGCGCCAAACCCGGCACAACGACGAGGAGAATGAAGGCGACGACCAGCTTCGGCAGGCTGATCTCCGCGAGCAGACTGCCGGCAAGCGATAAGAGCGAGCGGCGCTTGGAGCTCGACGCGTCATCCTCGATATCGCCGCGGCGAGGATCGATGACCGGCCTCAAGCAGTTCCTCCGAAGACGTGCGGATCCCTAGTATCGCGCGCAGGACAAACCTGACCCTGCTTAGGGGCTGCGTCAATCCGTTCGAAGGGTTCGACTTTTGCGTCGCTCTAAGCCACACTCCGGCATCAATCGAGGTTGAACGCTCCGCGGTGCGTTTCCGTTTTCACGGGTCAAGCCATTGCGGACGCACCGCACACGCGGATTGCCAGCGCAGAAAGATCGAAGGAGGCTGCACAGATGAAGAAGCTGATCATTCCGGCATTGGCTCTCATGGTTTTGCAGAACACTGCGTCCGCCGCGCCAGGCAGCGCAGCCGGGCCGACCGCCTTGGCCTTGGCCGCGGTGATAGCGCAACATTCGCCGGCGGTGCGCGCGTTCGACAAGCGAGTCATCGCGCGGCTTTTCCGCGGCAACACCAGATTCGGTTTTACCCCAAATACGAAAATTTCCGTCGACGCGGACTCCGTGGTCTGCCGCGTAAGCAATGTCGATATCACGCAGCGCAGCTGCGAGCTCACTTTCGGGTCGCGCAAACGCACGCTGACCGGGCGCGAGGCCAACGAAGTCGGCGCAACGGCGGCGGCTGCCGGCGTTCCCTCCGAGGGCGCGGCAGGCTCGAGCATCGAAAGCATCTCCAAATTGCGCTGCACGATCGACCCCAACGAGATCATGCAGAAAGCGGGCGGGGGCGCGAATTGCACTTTCGAGACGGGGCAGTAGATGTGTCCGCGCATTTGAAACGCACGGCCACTGACACATCCATTCGCGAGCGGCTCTATGCAGAGCTCAAAGCCCAGCCATGGGCTCCAGTCGGGCTCATCACCCTCGTGGTGCGCAATGGAGTCGCGCACCTTTCCGGCACGCTGTTCGACGAGCGGCATCGCGCGGCGATCCGCGTCGCCGCAGAACGTATTCCCGGGGTCAAGGGCATCGAAGATCACTCGTCACGCCGCCGCGGGAGAACGCCTCCTGATTGCGGAGGAATGGCGGCCGGAGCGATCTGATCCGGATGGATCCGAAGCTGCGGGGTGCTCGGCAGCTCACTGCGACCCAAGAAGCCAAAGCACGTCCTTAGGTGCGCGTAATCCTTCGCGGTTCTCACCACGAAGTTGTGCTTGCAAAGCTTGCGGCAGAAGCGCAGGCCCCAGTGGTGGTAGCAGACAAGCCCAAACTTGCCGCCACAGTTTGCGCAACGGTTTTCCGATTTGGCCATGGCACCCCTCCACGCTTTGGAGGTAATTCACATCACCTTGTGTGCGGTCCGGATCGCGGCGAATTTCGCAGTGCGCTTTCGCCTTAGCTTGCTCCTATGCGCGCCAACGGCAGCGCACTGTGCTCAGTCAGATATGCGCGCCGTATTGCTGCGAGCTGTCCGCGGAATTAATTTTTTGCAATGGAGCGGCAGTCGGAAACCGACGCGGCTGTCGCGCGGCACCGGGGCGAGGTGCCGGCTCCTTTTGCGGAAAGCATCTCCGCGGATGAGCACGGCAAGGCGGCCGACTACACCATCGCCAAGGTGCGCTTCGGGCGCATCGGGACCGTGGTCGATGCGGCCCTGCTTCTCGTGCTGACTGTCGGTGGGGGCATCGCGCTCGTCGATGCGCTGTGGCGGCGCACGGGACTCTCCGAACCCTGGCTCGGAGTCGTAGTGCTCGCAACGATCGCGCTCGCGCTGCTGC
>Ga0207665_10001719_pt1 | contig 14712 bp, 11 predicted proteins | sample LARL112metaG_FD_184351 | JGI IMG/M metagenome (GOLD analysis project Ga0207665, IMG submission 184351) | Corn, switchgrass and miscanthus rhizosphere microbial communities from Kellogg Biological Station, Michigan, USA - LAR L11-2 metaG... | ecosystem: Host-associated > Plants > Roots >...
ATCCGGCAGCGGCTGGCGGACTGGGGGCTGACCCTCGGCACGCCCGCCGCGGGTGACACCGCGGCCAGCGCGCCCACTGCCGGGACGGCGGCCGCCCCGGGCACGAGCACCGCCACCGGGGCGGCAGCCGGCCCGGGCACGAGCACCGGCGCCAGCCGCACCAGCACGGCCAGCCGGGACACCACGGGACTGGGGGCGGCCAGCCCGGGGGTCACGGCCGACGAGGGCCTGGCCGCCTCGAATGGCCTGCTGCCACCGCGTGCCGTGCGGCCACCGGACGAGGATGCCCTCGACCTGCTGAGCGTGGCTGGCCTGCCGGTGCTCAAGCGGGCACTGCCGGTCTTCGGGTTCGCCTTTCTCCTGGCGCTGGTGTTCGGCCTGCTGCGCCGTCGCCGCCGGGCCGCCCGGGGCTGACCGGAAACTGACCCGGCCGGCCCCGGCCCCCGGGGTCAGGTCCCGGGGCCACGCACCCGGGCGGGCGCCGGAGGGGCCGCGGTCCGGGCCCGGATGACCCGGCTGCGCAATTTGCTCAGCTGAGCTGGGCCGCGCTGCGACCCGGCCACAGCGTGGCCTGCCCGCAGCTAGGGTGGGCGGGTGAGCGTGCCACCCTTCCGCACGGACCGGCCCCAGGCCGTCGAACTGGACGCGGCCGACCCGCTGGCGGCCCTGCGCGGCCGCTTCCAGCGCAGCGACGCCACCCCCATCTACCTGGACGGTAACTCGCTGGGCATGCTGCCCAGAGCCACCGCGCAGCGCCTCACCGAAGTGGTCAGCCAGGACTGGGGCGACGGGCTGGTCCGCTCCTGGGATTCCTGGATGGAACTGCCGGAGCGGGCGGGCGACCTGGTCGGCCGGGAACTGCTCGGTGCGGCCCCGGGCCAGGTCGTGGTCAGCGACTCGACCACGGTCAACCTGTACAAGCTGGCCTGCGCCGCGCTGGACGCGCGGCCCGGGCGGCCGGTCCTGGTCACCGATGACGACAACTTCCCGACCGACCGGTACGTGCTGAACGGCATCGCCCGGCGGCACGGCGCCGAGCTGCGGATGATCCACACCGACCCGGACGAGGGGATCACCCCGGCCGAGGTGGCCGCCGCGGTCGGCCCGGACACCGCTCTGGTCAGCCTGTCCCACGTGGCCTACCGCAGCGGCGCGCTGGCCGACATGGCCGGGATCAGCGCGATCGTGCACGACGCCGGGGCGCTGGTGCTCTGGGACCTGTGCCACTCCGCGGGGTCGGTCCCGGTCCGGCTGGACATCGACGGCGCCGACCTGGCCGTGGGCTGCACGTACAAGTACCTGAACGCGGGCCCCGGCGCGCCGGCCTTCCTGTACGTGCGCCGCGACCTCCAGGAACGGCTGCGGCAGCCGATCCAGGGGTGGTTCAGCCAGCGGGACCAGTTCGCGATGGGCCCCAGTTACGATCCGGTGCCCGGCATCACCAGGTTCACCACCGGCACGCCGAACATCCTCGGCACGGTCGCGGTCGAGGAAGGCGCGCGGCTGCTCGGCGAGGCGGGCATCGACGCGCTGCGGGCCAAGGGGATCCTGCTGACCAGCTACCTCATCGCGCTGGCCGACGCGTGGCTGGAGCCGCTCGGCGCCACGCTGGCCTCACCCCGCGACCCGGCCCGGCGCGGGTCGCACGTGTGCCTGCGCCACCCGGAGGCGTGGCGGATCAGCCAGGCGCTGATCCGGGCGGGCGTGGTCGGCGACTACCGGGCCCCGGGCCGGCTCCGGCTCGGCCCGGCCCCGATCACCACCCGGTTCACCGACGTGTGGGACGCCATGGACATCACCCGGCGGATCATCGAGGACAAGAGCTACACCGACTTCCCGGACGAGCCCGCCCAGGTCACGTGAGCTGCGCGGGCTCATGGCGCCCGCCACCGGCGCCGGGGCGCACCGGCTGGGCGGGTGGCAGCCGGGGGCGGTTGCGTTAAGAAAAGGAAGGGGTCTGGCCCGGCCGGAGCGGTAGGTCATTCCCATTCGATGGTGCCGGGCGGCTTGCTGGTGATGTCCAGCACCACCCGGTTGATCTCCGGGACCTCGTTGGTGATCCGGGTGGAGATCCTGGCCAGCAGGTCGCCGGGCAGCCGGGCCCAGTCCGCGGTCATCGCGTCCTCGCTGGTCACCGGGCGGAGCACGACTGGGTAGCCGTAGCTGCGGCCATCGCCCTGCACGCCGACCGAGCGGACGTCGGCCAGCAGCACCACCGGGCACTGCCAGATGTCGCGGTCCAGCCCGGCCGCGGTCAGTTCGGCGCGGACGATCGCGTCCGCCGCCGACACGATGCGCAGCCGCTCGGCGGTGACCTCACCGACGATCCGGATGGCCAGGCCGGGGCCGGGGAACGGCTGCCGCCAGACGATGTCCGCGGGCAGCCCGAGCGCCTGGCCAGCCCGCCGGACCTCGTCCTTGAACAGCGCCCGCAGCGGCTCGACCAGCTGGAACTCCAGGTCGCCGGGCAGCCCGCCGACGTTGTGATGCGACTTGATGCTGGCCGCGCCGGTGCCACCGCCAGACTCCACGACGTCCGGGTACAGCGTGCCCTGGACCAGGAAGCCCACCGACCCGCCGTGCCGGCCGGCGTCGGCGGCGATGTCCCGGGCGGCCCGCTCGAAGGCCCGGATGAACTCCCGGCCGATGATCTTGCGCTTCTCTTCCGGGTCGGTCACCCCGGCCAGCGCCGCGACGAACGTCCCGGCCGCGTCGACCACCTTGAGATCCACCCCGGTAGCGGCCACGAAGTCCTTCTCGACCTGCTCCGCTTCGCCCCGGCGCAGCAGTCCGTGATCGACGAACACACAGGTCAGGCTGGAGCCGATGGCCCGCTGCACGATGGCCGCGGCCACCGCCGAGTCCACCCCGCCGGACAGCCCGCAGATCGCCTCCCCGTCGCCGACCTGCGCGCGGACCCGGGCGGTCTGCTCGTCGATGATGCTGCCCATGGTCCAGGTGGCCCGGCAGCCGGCCAGTTCCAGGAACCGGCGGAGCACCGCCAGGCCGTGCTCGGTGTGCATCACCTCGGGGTGGAACTGCACCCCGTACAGCTGGCGGCTGGTGTCCTCCATCGCGGCCACCGGGGTGGCCGCGGTGCCCGCGGTCACCGTGAACCCGGGCGGCGCGCCGGTGGCCGTGTCCCCGTGGGACATCCATGCCTGCTGGTAGTCAGGCAGCCCGCCGAGCAGGGCCCCGCCGAGCAGCGGCTCGTGCGGCAGTGGTTCGGCCGTCCACGGCTCGTCTGGCAGCGGGCCGCCGGGCTGGGCCCGTTCGGCCTCGACCACACTGCGGGTCTCCGGGGCGCTGGTCGGGGCCAGGATCAGCCGGGTGGCGCCGTACTCGCCGGCCCCGGTGTGGCTGACCACGCCGCCGAGCGCGGTCACCATCAGCTGGAAGCCGTAGCAGATGCCGAGCACCGGGACGCCCGCGCTGAGCAGGCCCGGCTGGCCGGGCCCGGCCGGCGGCAGCGGCGGGGCCCCGGCCGCGTACACCGAGGCCGGGCCGCCGGACAGGATGATCGCCTTCGGCTGGCGGGCCAGCATCTCCGCGGCCGGCATGGTGCTCGGCACGATCTCGGAGTACACCTGGCACTCGCGGACCCGGCGCGCGATCAGCTGCGCGTACTGGGCCCCGAAGTCGACGACCAGGACAGTGTCGAAGTCGTTGCTGGCCTGCACGCCGCCCCTTCCCGTGAAAAGCGTCAGTCTACTGGCCGGGTCGCGGCGTCCGGCCGGTCGGCGGCGGGTGCTGGCGCCCCGTCCGCACGGCCGGCGCCCCCGGAGGCCGGCTGACGGGCCTGCCCGGCGGACGGCCCCGCCTGCGGCCCGGCGGCCGGCTCAGGTGGCGGCTCGGCGGGCCGGTCGGCGGGCTGCTCGGCCGGGTCGACCCGGACCCGGGCGATGCGCCGGCCGTCCATCTCCAGCACCGTCAGCACGTGCCCGGCCACCTCGACCTTCTCGTGGTCGGTGGGCAGGTGGCCGAGCGTGGCCAGCATGTACCCGGCCACCGTCTCGTACGGCCCCTCGGGCAGCTCGATCCCGGTCTGCTCGGCGAACTCGTCCAGGTTGAGCAGGCCGTCCACCTCGATGGCCCCGCCGCGCAGCTGCCTGGGCTGGCCCTCGTCCACGTCGTACTCGTCCTGGATGTCGCCGACCAGCTCCTCGACCAGGTCCTCGAGGGTGACGATGCCCGCCGTGCCGCCGTACTCGTCCATCACGATGGCCAGATGCGCCCGGTCGCGGCGCATCTCGGACAGCGCGGACAGCACGGTCTTGCTGATCGGCAGCAGCTTGGGCGGCCGGCTTATCTCTCCCACGGTCAGCTGGCTGGTCCGCACGTCCGGGTCGAGCAGGTCACGGACGTGGATGAAGCCGATCACGTCGTCGTAGGACTCCTGGTAGACCGGGAACCGGGAGTACGGTTCCTTGGCCACCACCGCGGCGGCCTCGCCCAGCGTCATGCTGGCGGCCAGGAACTCCACCTCGGTCCGGGGCACCAGCACCTCGCGGAGCTGGCGTTTCCCGGCGTCGAACACCTCACCCACGATCTGCCGCTCGTCCGCGCTGAGCGCCTGGGCGCCGGCCACCAGGTCGTGCAGTTCCTCCTCGGTCATCACCCCGCGGTTGACCCGCGGGTCACCGCCGAGCAGCCGGACGACCAGGTTGGTGGACCAGGACAGCGCCCAGACCAGCGGCCGGGCCAGTTTCGAGATCCGGTCCAGGCTGGGCGCGACGATCAGCGACACCTGCTCGGTCCGCTGCAGCGCCAGCCGCTTGGGCGCCAGCTCACCGAGCACCAGGGTGAAGTAGGAGATGATCACGGTGACCACGATCAGCGACACCGCTGACGCCACCCCCGACGCCACGTTGTGCTCGATCAGGGCCGTCTTCAGGTGCCCGGACAGCGTCGCCTCACCGAACGCACCGGACAGCAGGGTGGCCAGCGTCACCCCGACCTGGACCGCGGACAGGAACCGGTTCGGGTCCTGGGCCAGCTTGGCCGCGCGCTGGCCGCGCTTGCCCTGCTGGGCCAGCGCCCGGATCTGGCCCTCCCGCAGCGATACCAGGGCCATTTCCGCGCCCGCGAACACCCCGTTGACGAGCACGATGAGCAGGACGACGACAATGTCCCAGCCGACCTGGTTCACGTCCTGATCCCTGACCTCCGCGAGACACCGCCGGCGGTCCGGCGCCCCGTATCCCGCGGTATCCGGGACCAGGCCGTGACTCGCCCGCACGGCAGATGTCCGCACAGTCTAAGCAGTCCGTCTTGACCTTGGGCGGACTACCCGGTCAGTGGTCCTTGACCTCCCGCCGGGGGGCGGGCCCGGGGATGGCCGGGACCGCCGGCCGGGCGGCCCGTCCGCCGGTCACCTGGGATTACCCCGGGGGGCTGGCGGGAACCGCGGCCGGGCCAGATAGCGTATGGGTCCCGTGAGCCCGCAGGTTTGGAAGAGCACCGGGAAACTCGCCGACGGGCGGGACATCATCTACTTCGACGAGGCACCTGACCTGGGCCGGGCGGCGGTGCCAGACACCAGGCCGCTGCCCCCCCAGCCGGGCCCGGGCGCCGACCCGGACGCCGGGCTGCGCTGGGACGCGCTGCGCGGGGAGTGGGTGGTGATCGCCGCGCAGCGCCAGGACCGCACGTTCCTGCCGCCCCCCGGCGAGTGCCCGCTGGACCCCTCCCGCCCCGGCCGGCCGACCGAGATCCCGGCTCCCGGCTACGACGTGGTCGTGTTCGAGAACCGGTTCCCCTCGCTGCGCGGGGCGGGTCACTGGCCGCCAGGCGCCGATACCGCCGCCAGTTCCGCCAGTTTTGCCGAACGGCCCGTTCCCCCCACTGACCACGGGCAGACCGGCGGGGTCCCGGGGCGGCCGCCGTTCGGCCGGTGTGAGGTGGTCTGCTTCACCGCCGACCACGATGCCTCGTTCGCCAGCCTGACCCCGCGGCGGGCCCGGACCGTGGTCGAGGCGTGGGCCGACCGGACCGCCGAACTCGGCGCCCTGGACGGCATCGCGCAGGTGTACTGCTTCGAGAACCGCGGCGAGGAGATCGGCGTCACGCTGCATCACCCGCACGGCCAGATCTACGGGTTCCCGTTCATCACCCCGCGGACCGCCACCATGCTGGGGCAGGCCGCCGGGTACGCGGAGCGGACCGGCCGCAACCTGTTCGACGACCTGCTCGCCGGGGAGATCGCCGAGGGCACCCGGGTGGTGACCAGCAACCAGCACTGGACCGCGTTCGTGCCCGCCGCGGCCCGGTGGCCGTTCGAGGTGCTGCTGTTCCCGGCCCGGCGGGTGCCCGACATCCCGGCGCTAAGTGACGGCGAGCGGGCCGCGTTCTGCGATATATATCTCGATGTGCTGCGCAGGCTCGACGCGCTGTTCGGCCGGCCACTGCCGTACATCGCGGCCTGGCACCAGGCGCCCGCGGAGGTGGCCGGCGGGCGCAGCGAGTTCGGCCTGCACCTCCAGGTGCTGACCGTGCGGCGGGCGCCGGGCAAGCTGAAATACCTGGCCGGAACGGAGTCGGGCATGGGAGTCTGGATCAATGACATCCTGCCCGAGGAGGCGGCGCTGAGGCTCCGGGAGGCCGGATGAGGCTGCTGGTCACCGGCGGCGCCGGGTACATCGGCAGCGTGGTCACCGCGCTGCTGGTCGCGGCCGGGCACGAGGTGACGGTGCTGGACGACCTGTCCACCGGGCACGCTGACGCGGTGCCCGCCGGCGCCACCTTCGTGGCGGGCCGGGTCCAGGCGGACGCCGCCGCGGTGCTGGCCGGCGGGGTGGACGCGGTGCTGCACTTCGCGGCCCGGTCGCTGGTCGGCGAGTCCATGGCCAACCCCACGCTGTACTGGGAGAACAACCTGGGCGGGACGCTGGCCCTGCTGGACGCGATGCGGGTGGCGGGGACACGGCGGATCGTGTTCTCCTCCACCGCCGCGGTGTACGGGGAACCCGAGCGGGTGCCGATCGAGGAGACCGACCCGACCCGGCCGACCAGCCCGTACGGCGGGTCCAAGGTGGCGGTGGACACCGCGCTGGCCGAGTTCGCCCGGCGGCATGACTTCGCCCCGGTCAGCCTGCGCTACTTCAACGTGGCCGGCGCGCATCCGCAGCCGGGTCACGGGGGCGGTGGCTGGCTGGGCGAGCGGCACCGCCCGGAGACCCACCTGATCCCCAACGTGCTGTCGGTGGCCGCGGCCATCGCCGCGGGGCGCGGTGGCGAGGTGCCGCTGTTCGGCGACGACTACCCGACCCCGGACGGCACCTGCGTCCGGGACTACATCCACGTGACCGACCTGGCGCACGCGCACCTGGCTGCGCTGGGCGCCTGCCAGCCTGGCCAGCCCAGGGTCTACAACCTGGGCAGCGAGTCCGGCTCGTCCAACCTGGAGGTGCTGGACATGTGCCGGGCGGTGACCGGGCTGGACATCCCGGTGCGGATCGAGCCGCGGCGGCCCGGCGACCCGGCCGTGCTGGTCGCCTCGTCGGCACGGATCCGGGCCGACCTGGGCTGGCGCCCGGACCGGGACCTGCGGGCCATGGTCGCGGACGCGTGGGCCTTCACCCAGTCGCTGGCCCTGCCGTCCCGATGACCCGGCTGTCCCCGATGGCGGCCAGCGCCGGGCCGGTGGCGCAGTGGTTCGGCGAGCAGTTCGGCGCCGAACCGGACGGGGTCTGGCGGGCCCCGGGCCGGGCCAACCTGATCGGCGAGCATACCGACTACAACGACGGGTTCGTGCTCCCGTTCGCGCTGGACAAGGGCACGGTGGCGGCGGCCGCGCCAGGCCCGGCGGGCCTGCTCGAAGTGTGCTCGCGGCAGGCCGGCCCGGAGGTGGTGGCGATCCGGCTGGATGGGCTCAGCCCGGGCGCGGTCACCGGCTGGGCCGCCTACCCGGCCGGGGTCGCCTGGGCGCTGGGCCAGGCGGGCTGCCCGGTCGCCGGGGCCCGGCTGGCCATCGACTCGGACGTGCCGCAGGGCGCCGGCCTGTCCTCCTCGGCCGCGCTGGACTGCGCGGTCGCGCTCGCGCTGACCGACCTGGCGCGCCGGGCGGTGCCCCGGCCCGAACTGGCCGCGATCGCCCGCCGCGCGGAAAACGACTTCGTGGGCGTGCCGACCGGGATCATGGACCAGTCGGCCGCGCTGCTCTGCCAGGCCGGCCACGCCCTGCTGCTGGACTGCCGCAGCGGCGAGTCGGACAACGTGCCACTCGACCCGGCCGCGCACCGGCTCGCCCTGCTGATCATCGACACCCGGGCGCGGCACGAGCTGACCGACAGCGGCTACCGGGACCGGTTTGCCGAATGCGCCGCGGCCGCCCGCGAACTGGGCGTGCGCTCGCTGCGCGAGGTGGCCGGGGTGACCGGGCTGGCCGGGCTGGCCGACCCGGTGCTGCTGCGCCGGGCCCGGCACGTGGTCACCGAGAACCAGCGGGTGCTGGCCGCCGCCGGCCTGCTGCGCCGCGGGAACGTGGCTGATGTGGGGCCGCTGCTGACCGAGTCGCACGTCTCGCTGCGCGACGATTTCGAGGTGTCCTGGCCCGAGGCGGACGTGGCCGTGGCCGCGGCCACCGAGGCCGGCGCGCTCGGCGCGCGGATGATGGGCGGCGGGTTCGGCGGCTCGGTCATCGCCCTGGTGCCGGCCGCGCTGGTGCCAGCCGAGCCGGACCCGGCCGACCCGGCGGCGGCCGCGTCCGCCGCGGTTCGCGGCGCGGTGCGCCGCGCGTTCGCCCGCCAGGGCTGGCCCGCCCCCGGTTTCCTGCATGCCCCGCCGTCGCCCAGCGCGCACCGGCTGCGATGAGCCGGCCGCTGCCGGGTCACCAGCCGCCCGCCATCGCCCCGCCCCTGCGGGCCGATGCCCCACCCTGCCAGGGAGGTCATGATGCCCGCATCAGTCCAGGAGGACGCGGCGGCCATCGCCGGGGAACTCACTGAGCTGCGCCGCCAGCTGCACCGGGAGCCAGAGGTCGGCCTGGACCTGCCCCGGACCCAGCAGAAGGTGCTGGCCGCGCTGGATGGGCTGCCGCTGGAGGTCAGCGTGGGCCAGGCCCTCAGCTCGGTCACCGCGGTGCTGCGCGGCGACCCGGGCGGCCCGGCGGTGCTGCTGCGCGGGGACATGGACGCGCTGCCGGTCACCGAGCGCACCGGGCTGGACTACGCCTCGGCGATCCCCGGGGTCATGCACGCCTGCGGGCATGACCTGCACACCGCGATGCTGGTCGGCGCGGCCCGGATTCTCGCCGCCCGGCAGGCCGGCCTGCCCGGGAACGTGATCTTCATGTTCCAGCCGGGCGAGGAGGGCCGCCACGGCGCCCGGTACATGATCTCCGAAGGGGTGCTGGACGCGGCGGGCGGCCGCCCGGCGGCGGCGTACGCCCTGCACGTGACCTCGGCCCAGAATGGCCTGGGGACGTTCGCCACCCGGCCCGGCCCGATGATGGCCGCCGCCGACATCCTCGAGGTGACCGTGCGGGGCGCGGGCGGGCACGCGTCAGTGCCGCACCTGTGTGCGGACCCGATCCCGGCCGCCTGCGCCATGGTCACCGCCCTGCAGACGATGGTGACCAGGACCTTCGACGTGTTCGACCCGGTCGTGATCACCGTGGGCAGCTTCCACGCGGGCACCACCGACAACGTCATCCCGGACGAGGCCCGCTTCCTGGCCACCGTGCGCTCGTTCTCCCCCGGGGCCCGGGACCGGGTGCGGGCGGCAAGCCTGCGGCTGGTGGCTGAGCTGGCCGCCGCGCACGGCCTGTCGGCCGACACGAAGTACCACGACGGCTACCCGGTGACGATGAACGACGCGGCCGAGGCCGAGTTCGCCGGGCAGGCCGTGGCCGACCTGTTCGGCGCCGGCCGGCTGGCCACCCAGGCCAACCCGCTGGCCGGGGCGGAGGACTTCTCCTACGTGCTCGGCGAGGTGCCGGGGGCGTTCCTGATGCTGGGCGCCTGCCCGCCCGGCGCCGATCCGGCCACCGCGCCGTTCAACCACGCCGCCGACGCCGTGTTCGACGACTCGGTGCTCCCCGACGGCGCCGCGCTGCTGGCCGAACTGGCCCTCCGCCGCCTGGCCGAACCCCAGGAGCCCCGCTAGTCACTCACCCCAGCGTCCCCCCGCAGCCTCCGCACCGTCCCGGCCTCCCCACCGTCCCGGCCCCCCACACCGTCCCGGCCCCCCACACCCTCTCGTCCCGTGATCATGACTTAGGGGCTAAAAGATCCGACCCTAACTCATGATCACGATGCCGGGCGGGCGGTGGGGCGCCGGGTGGGCGGTGAGGTGCTGCGGGGAGTGCGGGGGTGGGGTGCGGGTCAGAGGCTGGCGACGTCGGCTTGCTTGGCCCGGACCGCCTCGGCGGCCTCGCGGAGCGCGGCGAGTTCGGGCTCGGTCAGGTCGCGCTGGACCACCCGGCGCACCCCGGCCGCGCCGATCTCGGCCTCCACGCCCAGGTAGACCCCGGAGATGCCGTACTCGCCGTCGACCCAGGCGCACACCGGCATGACCTGTCCGGCGTCCTCGGCGACCGCGCGGGCCATCCGGGCCGCCGCGGCCGACGGCGCGTAGTACGCCGACCCGGTCTTCAGCAGGCCGACGATCTCACCGCCCCCGTTGCGGGTCCGCTGCACCAGCGCGTCGATGTCCTCCGGGCTGAGCAGGCTGGCCAGGGGCTGGCCGTGCACCGTGCAGGCGGAGGGCACCGGGACCATGGTGTCCCCGTGCGAGCCCAGGGTCAGCGTGTGCACCGCGCCCACGGGCACACCGAGCTTGTCCGCGACGAAGTAGCTGAACCGGGCCGTGTCCAGCATGCCGGCCTGGCCGAGCACCCGGCTGGACGGGAAGCCGGTGACCTTGGCGGCCAGCGCGGTCATCTCGTCCAGCGGGTTGGACACCACGATCACCACGGCGTCCGGTGCGTGCTTGACCACGTTCTCCGCCACGCTCCGGACGATCTTGGCGTTGACCCCGATCAGGTCCATCCGGCTCATCCCGGGCTTGCGCGGCAGGCCCGCCGTGATGATCACGATGGACGATCCGGCCATGGCCTCGTAGCCCTCGCCGGCCGTCCCGGTGGTCTGCCCGGTGACCCGGGTCTCGAAGCCCTCGATCGGCCGGGACTGGTTCATGTCCAGGGCCAGCCCTTCCGGCTTGCCCTCGATGATGTCGGTCAGCACGACCTCGTCGAAGATGTCGTACTCGGCGAGCCGCTGCGCGGTGGTCGAGCCGTAGAACCCGGCCCCGACGACGGTCACCTTGCCACTGCGGGTCATTTGCTGCGATCTCCCTTCCGGCCTACGGGGTTCAGCGGGACATCGCCACGGCGAGGTTCTCGCTCAGTACCTTCAGGAACTCTTCGGTGGTCAGGAACGGCGTGTCCGCCCCCACGAGCAGCGCCAGGTCCTTGGTCATCTGGCCGCTTTCCACGGTCTGCACGCAGACCCGTTCCAGCGTCTCAGCGAACTGGGTCACCTCGGGGGTGCCGTCCAGTTTCCCACGGTGGGCCAGGCCACGCGTCCAGGCGAAGATGGACGCGATGGGGTTGGTCGAGGTCGCCTTGCCCTGCTGGTGCTGGCGGTAATGGCGGGTGACGGTGCCGTGCGCGGCCTCCGCCTCCACGGTCTTCCCGTCCGGCGTCATCAGCACGCTGGTCATCAGGCCGAGCGAGCCGAACCCCTGGGCGACGATGTCGGACTCGACGTCGCCGTCGTAGTTCTTGCACGCCCACACGATGCCGCCGTCACCCTTGATCACCTGAGCGACCATGTCGTCGATGAGCCGGTGCTCGTAGGTGATCCCGGCCGCCTCGAACTCGGCCTTGAACTCGGCCTCGAAGATCTCTTCGAACAGGTCCTTGAACCGGCCGTCGTAGGCCTTGAGGATCGTGTTCTTGGTGGACAGGTACAGCGGGTAACCGCGGTCCAGCGCGTACCGCATGGTGGCCCGGGCGAAGTCACGGATCGAGTCGTCGAAGTTGTACATGCCCATTGCGACGCCGCCCCCGGTGAACGCGGCGACCTGGAGATCGATCGCGTCCGCGCCCGCGGCGTCGGGCTGGTAGGTGATGCGCACCTGTCCCGGCCCGGGGACAACGAAGTCGGTGGCCCGGTACTGGTCCCCGTGCGCGTGCCGGCCGATGATGATCGGCTTGGTCCAGCCCGGCACGAACCGCGGCACGCTGGCCATGACGATGGGCTCGCGGAACACCACGCCGCCGAGGATGTTGCGGATGGTCCCGTTCGGCGACCGCCACATCTTCTTCAGCCCGAACTCGGTGACCCGGGCCTCGTCCGGGGTGATCGTGGCGCACTTGACCCCGACGCCGTAGCGCTTGATGGCGTTCGCCGCGTCCACCGTCACCTGGTCGTCGGTCTCGTCGCGGTGCTGGACGGACAGGTCGAAGTACTTGAGGTCGATATCCAGGTAGGGCAGGATCAGCTGGTCCTTGATGAAGTGCCAGATGATCCGCGTCATCTCGTCGCCGTCGATCTCGACGACGGGATTCGTTACCTTGATCTTGGGCATGCCGCCGGTTTCCTTCCGTACCGCGCTGTGCTCGCGCCCGGCGGGCTGTTGTCCCGCCCGGGCCTGGTTACGACGGGGTCGGCAGCACGAGGCCGGCGACCAGCAGGCCGACGGCCAGGATGGCCAGCGCCGTCACGTCGATGTAGCGCCGCCTGCTGGCGAGCATGCCCGCCCGCCGCCTCGGCAGCGTAAGCCGGGCCACGACAGCGACAAAGAGCGCACCCGCCACTGTAAACGTACCCGCCCGGACCTGCTGCTGGCCCTGGGAGATCCAGGCCAGCCCGGCCGCCACCCCGGCCAGCACGACGGCGTAGGGCAGCTGGGCGCTCCAGCCGCGGCCGGCGGCCGCGGACCGCCGGCCGCGGCTGGCCCGCGCCCGGCCCGCCCGGGTCCCGGCCACCCTGGGCCGGGTCCCGGCCACCCCGGACCGGGTCGGCGGGCCGGTACCGGGGTCTGTCACCGCTCGCCCAACGGCTGCCAGGTGAGATCCCGCTCACCGAGATACTCACTCTCCGGCCGGATGAGGCGGTTGTCCGCGTGCTGCTCCATGATGTGCGCGGTCCACCCGGCCATCCGGCTGACCGAGAAGACCGGGGTGAACAGGTCGGTGGGGATGCCGAGGTAGTGGTACACGGTGGCAGCGTAGAAGTCCACGTTGGGATAGAGGCCCTTCTCCGCGAACACGGTCTCCTCCATCTGCCGGGACATCCGGTAGTACGTGTCGTCGCCGGAGGCGGCGGCCAGTTCCGCGGACATCTGGCGCAGGTGGGTGGCCCGGGGATCCTCGGTCTTGTAGACCCGGTGCCCGAAACCCATGATCTTCTGGCCGGCGCCGAGCCGGCCGTGGACCACCGAGGCCACCTCGGCCACCGGGTCCGCGCCGGCCGCCGCGCGGATCTCCTCCAGGCCGCGCATGACCTGCTCGTTGGCCCCGCCGTGCAGCGGGCCCTTGAGCGTGCCGAGCGCGGCGACCACGGCCGAGTGCATGTCCGACAGCGTGGCCGCGCACACCCGCGCGGCGAACGTGGAGGCGTTCATCGTGTGGTCCGCGTGCAGCACCAGGCACGTGTCCAGCATCTCAGCATCCCGCTCGGGCGGTGCGCTGCCGCGCAACTGGAGCAGGAAATTGGCGGCCAGGCTGAGCCCCGGGCCGGGCGGCGGGCACTCACGGCCCTGCCGCGCGGCGTGATAGGCAGCGACCAGAACGGGCTGCTGCGCGGTCAGCCGGGCGGCCTTGGCGGCGTTGGCCGCCGGCTCGTTGGAGTCCTTGTCCGGGTCGTCCGCGCTGGCCAGCGAGACCAGGCTGCGCAGCGCTTCCATCGGGCCCTGCCCGGCGGCGACCTCGGCCAGGCTGGAGCTGACCAGCTTGCCCAGGGCCTGGCCGGCGGCCAGCTCGGCCCGGTAGCTGTCCAGTTCAGCCGGGGCCGGCGCGGCCCCGCGCTCCAGCAGGTAGGCGATCTCCTCGAATGTCGCCACGCCCGCCAGCTGGTGAATGTCGTAGCCGCGGTAGGAGAGCCGTCCCGCCTGGCCGTCGATGTCGCTCAGCGCGGTAGACGCGGCGACGACGTCTGCCAGGCCCTTGGACGGCTTGTCCGCCATTTCGTCTGCCTCCTGATGGCTCGTCGGCAGTGTACTTCCGGGACCGGCTGGCCTGGCCCGCCGGCCGGCTCATCATCGGTTCCGTCAGGTCCTCGGGTTCGAACCGGCTACGTAAACGGGGTGCCTAAAACGGGGTACGAGAGGGCCGGGGGAGGGTAACTGCTGGGGGAGAGATGTGTTACTGCTCGGGCAAGCGGGAGGAACGGAAGTGGACGGGCCGTATCTGCGCATCGAGGACAGCGGAGAGGTGATCCCGCTTGCGGAGGCCGTAACGACGATCGGGCGCGGCAGTGGGGTGGACATCCACCTGAGCGATCCGAGTGTCTCCCGGCTGCACGCCGAGATCGTCCGCCGCGGGCCTTACGCGTACGTGACCGATCTGGGGTTATCGCGTAACGGCACCCGGGTCAACGGGCGCCTGGTGGCGCGCCGGGTACTGGAAGACGGGGACGTGCTTACCTTCGGGAACGCCAGGTGCCGGGCCGGCGGGATCCCGGGCGAGGACCTGAGCGCCGAGGTTGAGCTGCGCCGCTCGCCCAGCCCCGAATTGACCCGGCGCGAGCTGGACGTGCTGACCTCACT
>Ga0207665_10001720_pt1 | contig 14711 bp, 10 predicted proteins | sample LARL112metaG_FD_184351 | JGI IMG/M metagenome (GOLD analysis project Ga0207665, IMG submission 184351) | Corn, switchgrass and miscanthus rhizosphere microbial communities from Kellogg Biological Station, Michigan, USA - LAR L11-2 metaG... | ecosystem: Host-associated > Plants > Roots >...
CACATCTCCACTCGCACTCCCTGCTCTTCGTACGCCGGGAGAATCTCCACCGTATCGCCGCGCACACGGAACGTTCCGCGCTCGAGCCCCATGTCGTTGCGCGAATACTGGATCTTTACCAGCGACCGCAGGATGTCGTCGCGCGCGATCTTCTGACCCTTGGTCAACGTCACCATCTGCTCGCGGTACGCGCGCGGATCGCCCAAACCGTAGATCGCGGAGACGGTTGCGACGATGATGACGTCGTCGCGCTCCATCAGGCTCGAAGTAGCCCGCAATCTCAATCGATCGATGTCTTCGTTGATCGACGCGTCTTTCTCGATGTACGTGTCCGTCGTCGGTACGTACGCTTCCGGCTGGTAGTAGTCGTAGTACGAAATGAAGTACTCGACCGCATTGTGCGGGAAGAAACTCTTCAGCTCGCCGTACAGCTGCGCAGCCAGCGTCTTGTTGTGAGAGAGCACGAGCGTCGGCCGCCCGAAATTGCGGATGACGTTGGCAACCGTCATCGTCTTCCCGGATCCGGTAACGCCAAGCAGAGTCTGGAACCGGTCGCCCCGGTCCAGCCCCTTGGTCAATTCCGCAATTGCTCTTGGTTGATCGCCCGCGGGCGCGAAAGGCGCCTGAAGGTTAAATGCCGCTTTGGCCATTCTTGATGTCGCTCGACAGACGCTCTCGGCGCGCCACTTCGGTCACGCCTTTCACTCGTCTTGCCGCCTTGATGATTTTCTGCAGGTGCGCGAGGTTGCCAACCTCGACCGCCAGCTCGCCGATCACGTGACCGTCGGCGCTGTGCAGCTCGAAGCTGCGGATGTCGGTACCAGTTGCTGACACCGCCGTAGCCAGGTCCGCATAAAGCCCGCGCCGATCAGTCGCTTCGAGCGCGAGACGCACCATGAATTTCTCGCCCTCGAGCTCCTTCCAGTCGATCTCCAGCCGGCGCTCCGGCTCCTGGATCAGCATCAGCAGGTTCGGACAATCCGAGCGGTGAATGCTGACCCCGCGGCCCCTCGTTACATACCCCACAACCGGGTCGCCGGGCACCGGCTGACAACATTGGGCGTAGCGGACCATCATGCCGTCGACGCCCTGAATCCTTACACCCTTGGTCGTACCGCGAACCTTGTCGACCAGCCAGTCGAGCGGACCAGGCTTCGGCGGCTCAGGAGCGCCGTCGGCCTCCGGATAGAGCTCCTTCAGCACCTGCGAGACGTTGACGTCACCCTGTCCGATCGAGGCAACGAGGTGATTGACGTCCATCAGCCGCAGAGTCTTGGCGACCTTCAGCAGATCGCTGTCTTCCGCTTTGGCAAGTCGGCGCCGTTTGAGCTCGCGTTCCAGAATCTCCCGACCGAGCTTGATCGACGTGTGATGCTCTTCGATGCGCAGACGCTGGCGGATCTTGTGCCGAGCTCTCCCCGTCCGAACGTGCGCAAGCCAGTCCCTGCTTGGCTTCGCCGACGGCGACGTGATGATCTCGACGGTTTCCGAATTCTTTAATTCACGCGCGAGCGATGCGATGCGACCGTTGATGCGCGCGCCCTGGCAATGCAAACCGACTTCGGTGTGAACCGCGAACGCAAAGTCGATCGGGGTCGCGCCCTTCGGCAGCTGAATCACATCGCCGGTCGGCGTAAAGACGAAGATCTCGTCCTGATAAAGATCGAGTTTGAGGAACTCGAGGAATTCATCCGGAGTCTTCGCATCGAGCTGCAGCTCCAGGACCTGCCGGAACCATTGCAGCGCGCGATCGAGCTCGTCGGCGCTCTTCCCTGAATCTTCCTTGAACCGCCAGTGCGCCGCGATGCCGTACTCCGCAGTGCGATGCATCTCGCGTGTGCGAATCTGAATTTCAAAAAGCTGACTGCCCGGCCCGAACACCGTCGTGTGCAGTGACTGATATCCGTTCGATTTCGGCTGCGCGATGTAGTCCTTGATTCGCTCCTGCAACGGCGTGAACTGATCGTGAATCACGCCGAGTGCGTGGTAGCAATCGGGAACCGAATTGACGAGGACGCGCACGGCGAGAAGGTCGTAGATCTCTTCGTACGGTTTGTCCCACTTCTTCATCTTCTTCTGAATCGACCACAGGTGCTTCGGCCGACCGGTGACTTCGACGTCGGCGATACCCGCTTTTCGAAGATGCGTTTCGAGCGGCTCCTTCAACTGGGCGATTGACTTCTCGCGCTCGGTGCGACGGGTGGCGACTTTCTTCGCAAGGATTTTATAGTCGGCAGGCTCGAGGTGCTTGAACGCGAGATCCTCGAGCTCCCACCGGACTCGTGCCATACCAAATCGGTGCGCCAGGGGCGCGTACAGATCACGAGTTTCGGTCGCGATGCGCTTCTGTCTGTCGGCCGGAAGGAACTCCAGCGTGCGCATGTTGTGAAGTCGATCAGCGAGCTTGATCAGGATCACCCGCGCATCCTTCGCGATCGACAACAGCAGCTTGCGATAATTCTCGACCTGCCTTTCCTGCGACGAATTGAGCGGGAGGTGACCGATCTTCGTCAGTCCATCGACGATCTCGGCGATCTCTCGACCGAACTCGGCTTCGATGTCGTCGACGGTGATGTTGGTGTCTTCGACAACATCGTGGATCAATCCGCTGGCGACGGTTGTCGAGTCCAGCTGCAGATCCACGAGAATCTTGGCGACTTCGACGCAGTGGGAGACGTACTTGTCCCCAGACAGGCGTTTTTGGCCCTCGTGGGCCTTCTCGCTGAACCGGTAGGCGCGCGTCAGGAGGTCCCGATCGAGTCGATCAGGGAGGCCGGCCTTCAACCACTCGGGAAGGGTGTCCTTCTCCGATTCCTTCTCTCTTACAGCACCTGCCGTCAAAGCAGTCCTGCCTCCGCGAAGCTTATGTAGCGCCCCCTACCGATAATAACGTGATCCTGCACCGGTATGTCGAGTAGTTTGCCTGCCTGCACAAGCTGCTCAGTTACTACTCGGTCGTCGGGCGAAGGTGTCGGATCCCCACTGGGGTGATTGTGGACCAGAATTATTGCTGCCGCGCGCTCCGCGATCGCTTCTCTGAAGACTTCCCGCGGATGTACGAGCGACGAATTGAGCAGGCCGCGCGTTACGGTGATGTCGCGCTCGAGTCGGTGCTGAGAATCGAGCACGGCGACGTGGAACTCCTCGACCGGCAGATCTTCCAGGCGCTGCGCGAAGATTTCGTAGACATCGCGTGGCCATCGGACGGGTGCGCCTTCCTGCCGCTCTTCCGCCGCCATGCGCCTTCCCAACTCGAGCGCGGCGTGGATACAAACAGCACGAGCCGTACCCACTCCCCGGACGCTCGTAAGGGTCGCAACAGGCTGGCTCGCCAGCAGACGCAACGAGCCGCGACAGGTCGAAAGGATCTCCTGGCCGATGCCGAGACTGGACTTGCCCTCAGACCCCGACCCGAGGAGAATCGCCAGTAGCTCGCTCGAGCTGAGCGCGTGCGCGCCGTGGCTCCTTAGCCGCTCACGTGGCCGCTCGGCGGCGGGGAGCTCCCTTATTGCCAATGACACTCGATCTCCTTTCAAGAATTCCTGAGTGTCGCAAAAGCGCGCCGAACCCCCGCCACCGTGGTGCGACGACTGCAACCAAAGGTAGGCAGTCTATAGAGAACGCTCAGGGGAGAGGAAACAGCGTATGTCCCTCGCATTCGGAGCGGCACAAGCTTCAAATGCCACGGTCGAAGCAGTCTCCTGCATGCTGAGCACTCTGTTGACCGCCTACCTTTGGTTGCAGTCCGCAGCAGTCAGTCTAGAGATTCGCCCCGTGGCATTTCTTGAATTTTTTCCCCGATCCGCACGGACACGGATCGTTCCGCCCGACATTCGACCAGTCCGCACTTCCCCCGGCGCCCCCGCCTCCCGCAATCCCGGGGACGGGCGTCGCAGCCATCGCCTTGCTCAGCGACGATGACTTGCCGCCGACGTGGACCGTCGGCTCCGGACGAACCGCAGCGCCCTTCTTCGGGGCCTCGGCCGGCGCAACGTCGAGCGTGGCATCGGTGCCTTCGCCGTTCTCCGTCGGCTCGACATCCTCGAGCACGCCGAGAGCATTGTAGCGCCGCGCGGGCTGGGCGGGACGCGGCGCCGGCGCGTTGATACCATCGCCCCCGTCGATCTCCGGTCCGCTCAGGAACATTTCCGGCATCGGCGCCTGCTGCTCGAAGGTGATCTGCGCGCGTAGGAAGCGCTCGGTGAACGTGTTGTGGATGTCCTGCATTAAATCCACGAACATGTTGTACGCCTCGTGCTTGTACTCGATCAGCGGGTCCTTCTGGCCCCACGAGCGATAGCCGATGGCGTTGCGCAGCTGATCGAGATCGTAGAGATGATCCTTCCACTTCTCGTCGATCACGTGCAGCGTCACCAGTGCCAACAGCTGCTCGGCGTACTCGCCGAGACTCGCCATCTTGTCGGCGAACGCCTTGGTGCCTGCCTCGATCGCGCGTTGTTCCGCGATCTCCTGCGACGTCGGAAGATTGCCGTCCTCGAAGCCGGGCACCGTCAGCATGTAGTGCATCAGCAGATCCTGACGCACGAGCGCAAAGTCCCACTCTTCCTGCGAGTCGAATTGATCGAGCATGTTCTCGACGCGCTTGGCGACACCTTTCTCGATCATCTTCTGCGCTTCCGCCTTCAGCTCTTCCCCGCCCTCGAGCGCGAATGAACGCAGCGAGTAGATGACCTCGCGCTGCTGGTTCATTACGTCGTCGTACTCGAGCAGTCGTTTGCGGGACTGGAAGTTCTGCAGCTCGACCCGCTTCTGCGCCTGCTCGATCGAGCGGGTAATGAGCGAGTGAGTCAGCGCTTCGCCTTCCTCGGCGCCCATGCGATCCATCAGGCGAGCGATGCGGTCGGATCCGAACAGACGCATCAAGTCGTCTTCGAGCGAGAGGAAGAACTGCGAGGCACCCGGATCGCCCTGACGGCCGGCGCGTCCGCGCAGCTGCCGATCGATGCGGCGTGACTCGTGGCGCTCGGAGCCGATGATGTGCAGTCCGCCGCACTCGATGATGTCCTCGAGCTGATTCTCGGCGTTCTTGCGCTGTGACGGCTTCGACTCGGTGACGCCAGGTCCGAGCTTGATGTCCGTACCGCGGCCGGCCATGTTCGTCGCGATCGTAACCGCGCCGGGCTGACCGGCACCAGCGACGATCTCAGCTTCACGCTGGTGATACTTCGCGTTCAGCACGTTGTGCGGAATTCCCGCGCGCTTGAACATGCGCGACATGGTCTCCGACACGTCGACGTTCACCGTACCGACGAGCACCGGGAAACCCAGCTCGTGCAGTCGCTGGGTCTCCTCGAGAATCGCGTTGTATTTCTCGCGTCGCGTCTTGTAGACGAGGTCCTGGCGATCGTCGCGGATGACCGGACGATTCGTCGGAATCACCGACACGCCAAGCTTGTAGATCTCGTGGAACTCCGTCTCTTCGGTCTCGGCGGTGCCAGTCATGCCCGCGAGCTTGTCGAACAGGCGGAAGTAATTCTGAATCGTGATCGTCGCGAGGGTCTGGGTCTCGCCTTTTACCTGCACGCCTTCCTTTGCTTCGACCGCCTGGTGCAACCCCTCTGACCACCGACGTCCGTGCATGGTGCGGCCGGTGAACTCGTCGACGATCAGAACCTGGCCTTCCTGCACCACGTAGTTGACGTCGCGCTCGAACAACGCGTGCGCACGCAGCAGCTGGTGCACGATGTTGAGTCTCTCACTCGTCGCCGCATAGCTGCGGTTCACCTCGGAGAGCGCCTCGAGCTTCTGCTGCGCAGTGAGCTCCGGATCGTGCTCGATGACGTGCACCTGCTGCGAGAGATCGGGCAGCACGAACTCATCGTGCGAGTTCGGCGACATAAAGTCGACGCCCGCATCGGTGAGGTGCACTGAGTGACCCTTTTCGTCCAGCACGTACAGGAGATCGTTTTCGATGTCGCGGTACTCCTGCTTGCTCGCCGGCAGTCGCCGATCGGCGATGTGCGACAGCTCCATCTTCTGCACGAGCATTTTCGCGCCGGTTTCCTGCATCACCTTGAGCAGGCGCTTGTTCTTCGGCCCGCCCATCTGTGCCTTGTACAGGTTGAGGGCGGCGGTGTCGTTGTCGCCCGCCTCGAATGCCTTCTCACCGGCAGCGACCAGCGCGTTCACCAAATCGGTCTGGCGGCGCACGAGACGCGCGACAGCGGCGTTGTGCTGTGCATATTCGGCATCGGTCTCGTTGCCCACCGGACCGCTGATGATTAGCGGGGTGCGTGCTTCATCGATCAACACCGAGTCGACTTCGTCGACGATTGCGAAAACGTGCGCGCGCTGCACCCGCTGTTCGAGCGACTGCACCATGTTGTCACGGAGATAGTCGAACCCGAACTCGTTGTTGGTGCCGTAGGTGATGTCGTTCTCGTACGCGCCACGACGCTGAAGGGTGCCCGGCTCGGTGATGTCGATGCAGCCGACAGTGAGGCCGAGGTAGCCGTAGAGATGGCCCATCCACTCCGAGTCACGACGCGCCAGGTACGAGTTCACCGTGACGAGGTGGGATCCCTTGCCCGGGAGCGCGTTGAGATAGAGCGGGAGCGTCGCGACGAGAGTCTTTCCTTCACCGGTCGCCATTTCCGCGATGCGCCCTTGATGAAGCTGGATGCCTCCCATCAGCTGCACGTCGTAGTGGACCATGTTCCACTCCATCTCCTGCCCGGTCACCATCACCTTGGTGCCGACCAGTCGACGCGCTGCTTCACGCACTGTAGCAAATGCTTCCGGAAGCAGCTCGTCGAGCACCTCGGCGGTCGCTTTGCGCAATTCCGCCTCGGCGCCACCACGTCCATCGACGCCGCTCAGCTCGTTGTCGAGCGCCTCTCGTGCGGCGGGGTCTGCCGTTGTCTTTTTCTTTTCCTTGAGATCAGCGATTCGCCCTTCGATCTCTCCGGTCACTTCCCGGATACGCGCGCGGAATCTCTCGGTTTGTCCGCGCAGCTCTTCCTCGGAAACCGTTTGTAGACGGGCGTAATGCTCGTTGATCTCGTCCACGATCGGCTGAACGCGCTTGCGCTCGCGATCGTGTCGTGTCCCGAAAACATTCCCCAACAGACTTGTAAGCATCTACCCGGCTTTCCTCACTTCACATTACCTGTAGAGACCGCGAGCCTCGATGAAGCGCTCGACGCTTTCAGGGACAAAGCCTTTGATTGATTTCCCGGCCCGCAACCGCTCTCGAATTTCGGTTGATGACACGTCCACGCGCCGCGCCGAAACGCTGATCATACCCTTGGGAAGCGTTGCCCTGGAGCCGGTTCTTCGCAACACTGCGATCTTCGCCAGCTCTTTGATGCGCTTTGGATTCTTCCATTTACTGAACATCGCGAGAGCGTCCTGACCCAACAGAAAGAATAGCTTCGCGGCAGGAAAGCGTTCCGTTAAGTGCTCGAGAGTGTCGACGGTGTAAGATAACCCATTCCGTGCGATTTCAGCGTCATCGACGGTGTAGTATGCGTCATCGGCAACCGCCAGCCTGACCATCTCCAATCGATCCTGCGCCGATGCGACCGGCGGGGAATTCACCTTGAATGGCTGCGAAGCCGCAGGAATGAATATCAGGCGGTCCAGACCCAACGATTCCCGCGCATCGGAAGCAAGCAGCAAATGCCCGACGTGAACGGGATCGAAAGTCCCACCGTACACTCCGATCCTCACACTACGCCGCTGGCGTCGCCGGCGCGGGACCGCATCCCTCTTTCACGTCGCGATCGTTCGGATATGCTTTCCGCATCGCGTCGCAGAGATCGCGCGCGTCCTCGGTGTACCTGATCGCGCGGTACGCCTCCAGCAGTCGCAGATACGCATCACGCGTCTTCGGAGCGTTCGGGTGCAGGCGGATGACGTCCTTGAAGTAGATGATCGCGGAGTCATACGCCTTGCGCTTCAGATACAGGTAGCCGGTGTCGTAGTCCTTTTCGGCGAACCATTCATCGAGCTTGCTCAGCTCGTTCTTCGCTCGCGCTGCAAATGGCGAGTCGGGGTAGGCCGTGACCAGCGATTCGAAAGCCGTGACTGCGGATTTCCCATACGTCGCATCGAGCTGCGGCTTCCGCCACTCGTGCTGATACGCCTTGCCCGAAAGGAAAAAAGCATCGTCGACCAGCGTGTCCTGTGGGAAGGCGTCGATCAGACGATTGTAGGTTCCCGCCGCCAGCAAGTATTCGCCGTTCCTGGTCTGCGACTGCGCGAGATAGTAGTAGGACAGCGGCAGCCGCGGATCGCGCGCCGGCAGTTGCAGCGTCAGCTGCTCGAATGCCTTGGCAGCGTTGTCGAAGCGCCGGGCCTTGTACTCCGCCATGGCCACCTGCCACAGCTTGTCAGGCTCAGGATATGACTTGACGTTGAAAGCGGGCTTGCAGGCGAGCGGTGCGACGAACAGCAACAACGCCAGCCAAAATGATTTTTTGTTGAACATCCGATTGATATTACCCTCTGCGGCATAGCGGGTTCATCCGCTATGCCGTCGCGTAGGATCCTGCCGAAGCGAGCGAGACGATTCGTCCCTTACCCTTCGCAAGCTTGGCAGTGGCGTTTCTGGAATCCACCACGACCTTGGCGAGGTGAACTACGCGCTGATAGTCGATCTTGGTGTGGTCGGTGACGATGACGACAGCGTCTGCCTTCGTCAGCTCATCGTCGGTGAGCGGAACGCTCGCATGTTCGTGTCCATCCTCGCGGAATTTCGCCACGTACGGATCGTGGTAGCGGACTTCCGCGCCTTGCTGCTCGAGCAGGCGAATCACGTCAAGCGCGGGACTCTCACGCATGTCGTCGATATCCTTTTTGTAAGCGACACCAAGTACAAGGACTCTGCTTCCATTCACTGCCTTACGCTCCTCGTTGAGCGCTTGCGCCACCTTCCGCACTACGATCGCCGGCATCTCACTGTTGATCTCGCTGGCGAGGTCGATAAAGCGTGTCTTGTAGTTGAGGGTCCGCATCTTCCAGGCGAGGTAGTGCGGATCGAGCGGAATGCAGTGCCCGCCGATACCGGGTCCCGGCGTGAATTTCATGAATCCGAATGGCTTGGTCGCGGCCGCGTCGATGACTTCCCAGATGTTCACTCCGAGTTTGTCACAGACGATCGCCATCTCGTTTACCAGACCGATGTTCACCGAGCGGAAAGTATTCTCCAGCAGCTTGACCAGCTCCGCGGTCTCGGTGCTCGACACCGGAACCAGGGTTTCCAGGCACGTCGCGTAAAGCGCCGTCGCCACCTCAGTGCAATTCGGTGTGATTCCGCCCACGATCTTGGGCGTGTTCTTGGTGTTCCACTTTGGATTGCCGGGATCGACGCGTTCGGGGCTGAAGGCGAGGAAAACGTCTTCTCCAACCGTCAGTCCCGCCGCCTCGAGCTTGGGCTGCAGCATTTCGCGTGTTGTACCTGGATACGTCGTGCTCTCGAGCACCACCACGATCCCGGGACGGCAATTTCTGCCGATTGCCTCGGCCGCCGCGATCACATAGCCCATGTCCGGATCGCGCGTCTTCGCCAGCGGTGTAGGCACTGCGATCGAGATTGCGTCCATCTCCTGCATCCGCTTCTCGTCCGCCGTCGCCTCGAACTTCCCCGCCTTCACCAGCTTCGACAGCTCCTCGCTCGGCACATCCTGAATGTGCGATTTGCCGGACATCAGGCTCTTCACCACCCGCTCGCTGACATCGTAGCCGATGACCTTGAATCCTGCCTTGGCGAATTCCAATGCCAGCGGCAGTCCAACGTAGCCTAGTCCGACTACGCCAATGCACGCGGTTCTGTTCTCGATCTTCGAGAGGAGCTGATCTCTGAGTTGCACTTGTCGCTCTGCGGGTGAGTGGGGAAAAGGAGCTTGGTTAGCGGCCGTAAAAACTGCGAACCGCGTCGATGACTTCGTCGAGCTGCGATTGCTGGAGCTCGGGAAAAATCGGTAGTGAAATCGCTTCCTGCGATGCTCTCTCGCTCTCAGGCAACGCCCCGCGCTTGTAGCCGAGATACTCGAAGCACGGTTGTAGATGGAGCGAGAGCGGATAGTAAACTGCGGTGCCGATTTGTCGATCCTTCAAATGCGCCTGCAGCCCGTCACGCTTCGCGACGCGCAGCGTATACTGGTTGTAGATCGATTCGTTGGCCGGATCTATGACTGGCGTTCGCACACCATCCAGATCGGCAAATGCCTTGTTGTAGTACTCGGCGTTCTTGCGCCGTCCCGCGCTCCACGACGCGAGACTTGGGAACTTCGCCGCCAGGATCGCTGCCTGCAGCGCATCCAACCGGCTGTTGTAACCCACTTCCTCGTGGTAGTAGGTCTTCATGCCGCCGTGTACGCGCAGGCGCTTGAGGCGCGTCGCGATTTCGTCGTTCTGGGTGACGATCATGCCGCCGTCGCCGAACCCGCCGAGGTTTTTCGACGGAAAGAAGCTGAAGGTGCCGATAGTTGCTGCTTCGCCCGCCATTACCCACTTGTCGTCTATCTTTCGGCGCGCTCCAATCGCCTGCGCCGCATCTTCGATTACCGGGATGTCGCCTGCGACATCCATGATCGCTTCGATCGGCGCCATCTGACCGAAGAGATCGACCGGAATGATCGCCTTGGTCGACGGCTTGATCGCCGCGGCAATCGCGTCGGTGGAGATGTTGAAGGTGTCCGGATCGATGTCGACGAAAACCGGTCGAGCGCCAACGTTGTGGACTGCGCCAGCCGTGGCGAAAAACGTGAACGGCGTCGTGATGACTTCAGCGCCGCGCTCAACGTTCAGCGCGCGCAAACTCAGTAGCAGCGCGTCGGTACCGTTGGCGACGCCAATCGCGTGACGAGTGTGCGACAGCTGCGCGACCTCGCGCTCCAGTCGTTCGACCGGCTCGCCAAGGATAAACGCCTGCTCGTCCACCACCCTGGACATCGCATTGATGACCGAGTCGCGGATGGTCGCGTATTGGGCTTTAAGGTCTAGAAGAGGTACTGCCATTTGGGGTCGAGAATCGGGTCAAAGCTATGAAGCCGTTAAAGATACAACCTTTCGGCTCAGACTTGTGCCCGAAGTGGTAAAGGGACCTCGCGACCGGTCTTGGCCGACTCATAAATCCCCAAAATGAGCTCCAGCGACTTCCGGCCGGCGCGCCCGTCGGTGTCCGGTTTGGCCTCTCCGCGCAGCACGGCCAGGACGTTCCGATAGTATCCCTGATGGCCCAACCCGTAGACGTTAGGAGGGTTGGTCTCCACCGCCTCGATCAGCTTGTCGTCGTCGTCGGGTTCGGCGAATTGCCAGAAATCGACTTTGTTGACGGCTGTCCCGCCGATTTTCACCGAGCCTTTTTCGCCGAGGATGGTGATCGACCCCTCGAGATTCCGCGGATAGGCAAGCATGGTGACCTCGATCGACCCCAGCGCGCCTGACCGGAACTTGAGCAGGGCGACTCCGGTGTCTTCAGTCTCGATCCGTCGCGCCAGGGTCGCCGTTTTTGCCATCACCGACTCGACCGGCCCCATCAGCCACTGAATCAGATCGACGTAGTGCGACGCCTGGTTCATGAACGCGCCGCCATCGAACTCCCAGGTCCCACGCCACGGCGCCTGGTCGTAGTACTCCTGTGGCCGCGCCCAATGCACGGTGCAGCTCGCCATGTAGATCCGGCCAAACCGATCCTTGTCGATAGCGCGTTTGAGCAGCTGGATCGGAGGATTGAGCCTGTTCTGCTTCACCACGAACAGCTGCACGCCCGCCTTGTCACACGCCTGAACCAACGCGTCGGCGCCGGTGAGAGAGATTGCCATCGGCTTCTCCATCACCACGTGCTTCCCTGCTCTTGCGGCCGCGATACCCTGATCGGTGTGCAGGCCCGAGGGAGTGGCAATCGTGATCACTTCGGCGTTCGCTTCCTTGAGCATCTTCTCGTACGTCGAGTAGCACGCTACGCCACGCTCGCTCGCCGCTTTCTCGGCGCGCGCGGGATCGACATCGCAAACCGCGACCAGATCGAGCCCGTCGATTTTCTCGATCGCGTCGAAGTGATTCTTGCTGATGCGGCCGCAGCCGGCCAACGCAATCCGGAAGTTCTTGTCCGAAGCCACTACGTCGTTCTCCTCAATCGATCCCCTTCCTGCTTGTAGCGAGTGCCGCAAATCGTGCACACCTCTGGATTCTTGTCAGACAGTCGCTCGCCGCATTGACACATCCAGCCGACTCGACGCGCCGGCACTCCGACCATCAGCGCGTAGGCTGGAGCATCCTTCGTTACCACGCTTCCAGCTCCGACGAACGCATACTCCTCGAGCGTAACGCCGCAGACGATCGTGGCGTTAGCGCCGATGGTTGCACCGCGACGCACCAGCGTCTGCTTGTACTCGTTCTTGCGCGATACGTGGCTGCGCGGATTGACGACGTTGGTGAACACCATCGACGGTCCGCAAAAGACATCGTCCTCGAGAATCACGCCCTCGTAGACCGACACGTTATTCTGAATCTTGACGTTATTGCCAATCCGCACGCCGTTCATGACCACGACGTTTTGACCGAGCGAACACCGCTCACCGATCACCGCTCCACCGAGCACGTGACAGAAGTGCCAGACCTTTGTGTCGTTCCCGATCTGCGCGCCGTCATCGACGAACGCAGATTCGTGAATGAACGGCTTGGCCATCAGACGCTGGCTTCCCGCGGGATGCGCGCGTGCCACTCCTGCAGCGACAACACCGACGGCGCGCGCGAGCGAAGCGCCAGGATCGCATCGCACGCTGCATTCGCCGCTGACAACGTCGTCGTATAGGCGACCCGATTTGCGATTGCAGCCTGTCGCATCGTGTAATCGTCGCGCTGCGATTCCTTACCGAGCGGCGTGTTGATCAGCAGCTTGATCTCGCCGTTCAGCATCAGATCGACACCGTTCGGCCGGCCCTCGTAAAGCTTGAGCACGCTCTCAGCTGGAATACCCCGCGCGCGCAGGTATTTCGCCGTCCCCGCGGTTGCGACGAGCCTGAATCCCATCTCGTAGAAACGGCGCGCAATCGGTGTGATGCCGCGCTTGTCGGAGTCGTTGACGGTGATGAAGATCGCGCCCTGAGTCGGCAGAATATTGTCTGCCGCAAGCTGCGCCTTGAAGAACGCGGCGCCGAAGGAATCAGATATTCCCATGACCTCGCCCGTTGAGCGCATCTCGGGTCCGAGAATCGGGTCGAATTCGCGGAATTTGTTGAATGGGAAAACGGCTTCCTTCACCGAGATGTACGCCGGTGCGACTTCCTCGGTGAATCCAATGTCCTCCAGGGATTCGCCGAGCATCACGCGAGCGGCGTACGCGGCCAGCGGAACGCCGATCGCCTTCGATACGAACGGCACAGTGCGGCTGCCGCGCGGATTCACTTCCAGCACGTAGACCTGTCCGCCTTTGACCGCGTACTGGACGTTGATGAGCCCGACGACGTTGAGCGCTTTGGCCAGTGCGACCGTGTGTTCGCGCATCTCCTGGATGTCTTCTTCGTCGATCAGATACGGAGGCAGCACGCACGCTGAATCGCCGGAGTGAATGCCGGCATCCTCGATGTGCTGCATCACGCCGCCGATGACGACGCGCTCACCGTCGGAAATCGCGTCGACGTCGGCCTCGAACGCGTCCTCGAGGAATCGGTCGATCAGCACCGGCTTGTCTTCCGAAACCCGCGCCGCGCGCTCGAAGTAATCCTTGAGCGACGCCTCGTCGTAAACGATCTCCATCGCGCGTCCACCGAGCACGTACGAAGGGCGAACGAGCACCGGGTATCCGATCCTGTCGGCTGCCTTCACAGCTTCGTCGAGACTGGTTGCGGTACCGTTTTCAGGCTGGCGAATCCCGAGCTTGCGCGCAATCGCGTCGAATCGACGACGATCCTCGGCGATGTCGATAGAATCGGGCTGGGTGCCGAGGATATTCACTCCAGCCTCCGCGAGACCATTTGTAAGCTTGAGCGGAGTCTGTCCTCCGAGCTGCACGATGACGCCTAGCGGCTGTTCGCGATCGACGATGTCGAGCACGTGCTCGAGACTGAGTGGCTCGAAATAGAGCTTGTCGGAAATATCGAAGTCGGTTGAGACGGTCTCGGGATTCGAATTGATCATGATCGTCTCGTATCCCTGCTCTCTCAGAGCGAGTGCGGCGCGGACGCAGCAGTAATCGAATTCGACTCCCTGTCCGATGCGGTTTGGTCCGCTGCCGAGTATGACGACCGATTTCTTCCCCGTCTTCGGCGCTTCGCTCTCTTCATCGTAGCTGCTGTACAGATAAGGCGTCGCCGACGGAAATTCTCCGGCGCAGGTGTCCACCATCTTGTAAGCGGGCGTAATCCCGAATCCGATGCGGCGCGCGCGAGCGACCTTTTCGGTTTCGCCGCGCAAATCGCCAAGCTGTCTGTCGGAGAAACCCATCCGCTTCATCCGCCACAGCACATCCTTGTCGATCGCTTTCAGCTCCGCGAACGCATTCGACGACGCACTCGCGCTCGCAGTCGCGCGACGGATTCCTTTCCTCAGCGGCACGACCGGTCTTTCGCCCGAACAACGCGCGGCCATCGCGCGTGCCCGAGATTCGATTCCGGTGTTTTGGAGCGCGAATTTCAGCATCGGGGTGGCGGTGCTTGCGCGCCTCGCTCGCGACGCGGCGAAGGCGTTGGCCGGCTGGGATTGCGATATCGCCGAAGTGCATCATCGCCACAAGAAAGACGCAC
>Ga0207665_10001721_pt1 | contig 14710 bp, 17 predicted proteins | sample LARL112metaG_FD_184351 | JGI IMG/M metagenome (GOLD analysis project Ga0207665, IMG submission 184351) | Corn, switchgrass and miscanthus rhizosphere microbial communities from Kellogg Biological Station, Michigan, USA - LAR L11-2 metaG... | ecosystem: Host-associated > Plants > Roots >...
TGCTCGCGTACGAGCGCGCCCGCGGCGCCCGCGTGGTCGAGGTGGATATGCGAGAGGAGCAGGTGCCGAACGTCCTGGAGCTCGAGCCCGCGCTCGGCGAGGCGGGCCTTCAGCTCCGCGATGCAGGTGGACGGCCCGCAGTCCTGCAGCGCGAGCCCGTCCTCCGTCTCGAGGAGGTACGAGCCGATGACGCGCTCGTGGCCGAGGTGACGCAGGTCGAGCAGTTCCGGCTCGGGCGCAGGCACGCTCCGATCCTACGCACGGAAGCCGGAGGTGCCGCTCAGCCGGCCGAGCGGCGCCTCGCGACCAGCACGGCCGCGCCGGTCAGCAGCACGGCCCCGGGGATGCCGATGCCCAGCAGCAGGGCCGAGCTGTCCCCGCCGGCCGCCTGCTGCTGGGGGCGCGTGCGCGGAAGCCCCGCACGGACGAGCATCCGCTTGAGGTCGACGCCACCGCGGTACCAGCCGCCCCTGCTGCCCATCCCGAAGATCGCCTGGTCGGGCTTCATGTAGGTGACCGCGCCTCCTCGGGCGTACGGGTAGAGATCCTGCGTCAGGTGGTAGACCCGGTCGCCGGGAACGACGTAGTGGATCGTGTAGCGGGGCCCGAGGTTCGCGGGCCGCCGAGCGAGCATCGGGCTCGGCTGCTGACCGAAGGCCGCCGGAAAGAAGCCGGCGTACTGCGTCAGGTCGCCGAGCGCGCCGCTCATCTCGGTGCCCTTCACTGCGAGCGCGCGGTCGAGGCCCGGCCCGGTGATCCTGGCGGCCGAGGGACCCTTGGCGAGCGCGGCGGGCGCGAGCGCAGCCGCCGCGAGCAGGACGAAGGCGAGGCGTTTCATGGCGGAGCTCCTTTCGGAGGGACGCCGCTTCTACACCGCCGGCGGCGCGCAGGTTCCGTCACGGTGCCAGGCGCCTTCGAACGTGGACGTTATGCCTGGCACCGATTGCGCGGTGTCAGAAACCGCCGGCCCCGGCCGCAGGCGAGCGACCCACCGCTAGCGCCGCGAGCTCAGGCGCCTGCAGCAGCGGTCGATCGCACGAGTGCGGCCTCGAGATCGGCGAGCAGGTCCTCCGCCGACTCGATCCCGACCGAGAGCCGAATCAGGTTCCGCGGCGCCGCGAACGGCGCGTCGGCGGTCGACGCGTGCGTCATCCGCGCCGGGTGCTCGATCAGGCTCTCGACGCCGCCGAGGCTCTCGGCCAGCCGGAAGACCTTCGTGCGGGCGCAGAGCGCGACCGCCTCCTCCTCCGACTCGCAGAGGAACGAGACCATCCCGCCGAAGTCGCGCATCTGGTGCGCGGCAATCGCATGGCCGGGATGGTTGGGCAGCCCGGGGTAGATCGCCTTCTCGACGCGCGGGTGGCGGTCGAGGAAGCCGGCGACCACGTGTGCGTTCTCGCAGTGCTTGCGCATCCGCACCGCCAGCGTCTTGAGCCCGCGCAGCACGAGCCAGCAGTCGAACGGCCCGGGCACGGCGCCGAGCGACTTCTGCAGGAAGTAGAGGCGTTCGGCGATGGTCGGGTCGTTGGTTGCGAGGAAGCCGCCGATCAGGTCGGAGTGCCCGCCCAGGTACTTCGTCGTCGAGTGGAGCACGACGTCGGCGCCGAACGAGAGCGGTTGCTGCAGGTACGGCGAGGCAAACGTGTTGTCGACGACCACGAGGGCGCCGGCGGCGTGCGCGGCGTCGATCGCGGCACGGAGGTCGACGATGTTCAGCAGCGGGTTCGTCGGCGTCTCGAGCCACACGATCCGCGTGCGTTCGTCGAGGTGCGCGGCGAGGTTGGTGTTGATCTCCTCGGCCGGGACCCAGTCGAAGAGGTAGCCCTTCGGCTCGTAGACCTGCGAGAACATCCGGTAGACCCCGCCGTAGACGTCCGCGACGGCGACGACGCGGTCGCCGGGGTTGACGAGATGCATCAGCGTCGTCGTCGCGCCGATCCCGGACGAGAAGGCGATGCCGTGCTCGGCGCCTTCGAGCGACGCCAGGCAGAGCTGGAGCGCGGTGCGCGTCGGGTTCGAGACGCGCGCGTAGTCGTAGCCCTTGTGCTCGCCGACCGCGTCCTGGACGAAGGTCGACGTCTGGTAGATCGGCACCGTGATCGAGCCCGTGGCGGGATCCGGCTCCTGCCCCTCGTGGATCGCGCGGGTCTCGAAGTCCACGCGGCGATTCTACGGGCGGGGCGGTGGGCTGCGGCGTGGTGGCAGGGAGCCGGCGAGGACGTGCTCGAGCGTCACGAGCAGGTCGGTGAGCGCGCGCGCCTCGTGGGGCGGAAGGCCGGCGAGCACCTCGCCGAGGCCGCCGTAGACGCGCCGGGTCGCCGCCTGGAACACCGCGAAGTCCACCGGGGTGAGCGTGAGGGGGTGGCGCCGCCGGTCGGTCTGCTCCGGCTCGCCATCGACCCGACCGGCGGACTCCCGGAGCGCGAGGTACTGCGCGAGCGTCAACGGCGGCTCGCCGGACGCGAGCAGCCGCTCGATCCGGCGTGCGGCGAGCGGCGCGACGCCGGCGAGCGCCTCGGCCTGGCTTGCGGGCTTGGCGACCGTGCTGCTCCGGGCCTCAGTAGCTGAAGGGCTTCACGACCATGTCGAAGACGATCACGAACATGAGCGCGACGTCGGCCCGAGCGACCAGGAGGATCCGCTGCAGGCGCGCCTTCGCCTCCGGCGAGTCGGGTCCGAACTTGGCCGCGATCGCGTTCAGCCGCTTCGCCTCGGGGCCGAGGAACAGGATCCCCGTGGCTGCGGAGGCCGCCCAGGCGATCAGGCCGAAGACGATCCAGAACTGGTTGTAGCCGATCCCGCCGTTGGCGGTCATCGCGAACCCGAAGCCGAGCACGACGAACGACATCAGCGGGAACAGCCGCCCTGCCACCACCTCGGCCCAGTGGCCGATCTGCAGGAGCTGCTCGTCGTTGTCGGCGAGCTCCGCCAGCAACGCGCAGATCGTCAGGAACAGGCCGCCGCCCACCCAGACGACCGCGGCGCTGACGTGGAGCATCTTGAACACGAAGTACCACGGCGCGCTCGCCGCGAACACGATTCCGATCACGACCACCGCGAGCGCGATCGCGCCGGTGACGACAACCGACGTTCGCCGCCGGCTCTCCGCGCTCGGAGTTACTGCTACCTCTGACATCTAGCCCTCTCCCGATCGAATGACCCGGCGAGGGAATCTAGCGCCGTCAGGCGACGGTGACTACCCGCTCTTCGCCCGCGCCGCGGTACTCGTCGCCGAGCCTCTCGCGCAGCGTCTGCTCCAGCTCGCCGCTCGCCTCGAGCTCCTCGACGATGTCGGCGCCGCCGACGAGCTCTCCGCCGACGAAGACCTGCGGGATCGTCGGCCAGCCGGAGAGCGACGAGAGCTCTTCGCGGATCCGCGGGTCGGGAAGGATGTCGACAGCCGTCACAGGCGCGCCTGCGCGCCGCAGCGCCTCGAGCGCTCGGTGCGAGTTGCCGCACATGACGAACTGCGGCGTGCCCTTCATGAAGAGGGCGACGTCCTCGGTCTCGATGATCCCCTTGATCTGTTCGTGCATGTCGGTCATTCGCTCCCCTTCGTCTTGATCCGCAATTCGTGAATGGTGCCATCGGCGAGCGGGGTGGCGAGGGCGTCGTAGACGAGCCGGTGCTGCTCGACCAGCGAGAGCCCGTCGAAGCGTGCGCTCGTGACGGTCACCTGGAAGTGGTCGCCGCCGCCGGTGCGGTCCTCGACCGCGACCTCGTCGCCCGGGAACGCGGCGTCCAGGAGCTCAGTGAGCGTTTTGACGGCCACGGGCCAGATACTCGAGCAGGTCGGAGCGGGTGAGCATGCCGGTCGGCTTGCCCCGGGTGGCGACGACGACGGCCGGGCTGCCGCCGCTCAGCGCCGAGAAGACGGCGTCCAGCGACTCGTCGGCCTCGACCGCCGCGAGCGGCGGCTGCATCGCCGCCGCGACCCCCTCGCCGAGCGCGTCAGGGTTGCGGAAGACGAGGTCGAGCAGGCCGCGCTCCTGCAGCGAGCCGACCACGTCCGCGAGCGAGCCGCCCGAGTCGTGCCGCATCACGGGCAGCTGCGAGATCGAGTACTCGCGCATCAGGTCGATCGCCTGCCCGACCTTCTGGTGCGACTCGATCGTGATCAGCTCCGGCGCCTCGCCGTTCTGCTGCTTGAACTGCACGACCTCGCGTACCTTCGGCGTCGGTGCCTCGCGCTCGAGGAAGCCGAGCTCGACCATGTAGTTGTCGTCGAAGAACTTCGACAGGTACGCACGGCCCCCGTCCGGGAAGAGCGTCACGACCGTCTTGCCGGGACCTAACTCCTTCGCCTGCTCGAGCGCGGCCCACGCCGCCGTGCCGCCGGAGCCGCCCACGAGCAGGCCCTCCTCCCGCGCGAGCCTGCGGGCCGTCAGGAACGAGTCGCGGTCGCTGACCGTCACCCACTCGTCCACGACGGACGGGTCGAAGGTCTCGGGGTAGAAGTCCTCGCCGATCCCCTCGACCAGGTACGGGTGCTGCTTCTCGGGGCCCGACGTGTAGATCGAGCCCTCCGGGTCGGCGCCGACGATCGTGACGTTCGGGTTCTGCTCCTTCAGGTACCGCGCGGTGCCGGTGATCGTGCCGCCGGTTCCGACGGCGATGACGAGCGCGTCCAGCTCGCCGCCGGTCTGCTCCCAGATCTCGGGCCCCGTCGACTCGTAGTGGGAGCGCGGGTTTCCCTCGTTGCGGTACTGGTCGGGCTTGAATGCGCCCGGGATCTCCTCGGCGAGCCGGTCCGAGACCGAGTAGTAGCTCTCCGGCGACTCCGGCTCGACCGCGTACGGGCAGACGATCACCTCGGCTCCGAAGGCCTTGAGCAGCGAGATCTTCTCGCGGCTCATCTTGTCCGGCATCGTGAAGATGCAGCGGTAGCCGCGCAGCGCAGCCACGATCGCGAGCCCCGTGCCGGTGTTGCCGGAGGTCGGCTCGACGATCGTCCCGCCGGGCTCGAGCTTGCCCTCGCGTTCGGCCGCGTCGACCATCGTGATCGCGATCCGGTCCTTGACCGAGCCGCCGGGGTTCAGGTACTCGAGCTTCGCGAGCAGGGTCGCCGCGCCGTCGGGGACGACGTTCTGGAGCTGGACCAGCGGGGTGTGGCCGACCAGCTCGAGCAGCGTCGGGTACTCGCGCGCCACGCGGGAAGCGTACTCAGGCCGCGGCTTGGACGGGCTCGCTCTCGGGAACCTCGACCTTCGTGCCCCGCAGCAGCACGAACGCGAGTAGCGCTCCGAGCAGCGCAAGCGCGATCAGGGCCCAGAAGGCGTGCTGGTACCCGGTCGTGATCACCTGCGCGGCGCTGCCGCCGCTGCGCAACGTCGGCTGCAGGTTCGAGTTGACGTACGAGGTGAAGACCGTCGAGGCAATCGCGACGCCGATCGCACCACCGATCTGCTGGCTCGTGTTGATCAGTCCCGAGGCGAGCCCGGCGTCCGACGGCGCGACCTGTGAGAGCGCGGCGATCGTCACCGGGACGAACCCGAACGCCAGGCCGAGCGCGAAGATCAGGTAGGGCGGCAGCAGGTCCGGCCAGAAGTGGCCGTCGACCGGGAGCTGCGTGTACCAGGCCATGGCGCCGGCCAGGATCAGCATTCCCATCGTGATCACCGGCCGGGGGCCGTAGCGCGTCGTCAGCGCCTGGGCGACACCGGCCCAGATGACGACCGTCCCCGCGGTCGCGAGGAACGTGACTCCGGTCTTGACCGCCGACCAGCCGAGTATCTGCTGGACGTAGAGGGTCAACACGAGGAAGTTCGCGAAGATCACGGCACCGAGGAGGAAGCCGACGACGTTTGCGCCGAGCACCGGCCGAATCTGGAAGATCCGGAACGGCACCAGCGGCGCGCTCGAGCGCCGCTCGATCAGGACGAAGACCGCCAGGATCGCGATCGAGGCGAGCAGCAGCAGGATCGTCCGTGCCGACCCCCAGCCGACGTCGGGCGCCTTCGAGATCGCGTACACCAGCAGCGCCAGCCCGCCGGTGACGGTGACGGCGCCGGCCACGTCGAAACGGTGATGACCCAGCTCGGCACGGCTCTCGGGGACGAACGGCAGCGCCAGCGCGAGCACGAGCGCGCCGACCGGGACGTTGACGAAGAAGATCCACTCCCAGCCGAGATACTGGGTCAGGATCCCGCCGATGAGCACGCCCGCGGCGGCGCCCGAACCGCCCAGGGCGCCCCAGATCCCGAGCGCCTTGTTCCGCTCCGCCCCTTCCTCGAAGGTGGTCGTCACGATCGAGAGGGCGGCCGGAGAGATGATCGCCGCGCCGACGCCCTGGACGGCGCGCGCGCCGATCAGCACCGAGATGTTGTTGGCGAGCCCGCAGACGAGCGAGGCGACTGTGAAGAGGACGAGCCCGACGAGGAAGATCCGCTTGCGGCCGAGCAGGTCGGCCATCCGGCCGCCAAGCAAGAGGAAGCCGCCGAACGTGATCGCGTAGGCGATCAACACCCACTGGACCGTCGTCTCGGTGACGTTCAGGTCTTTCTGGATCGACGGGATCGCGACGTTCACGATCGCGACGTCGAGGACGGTCATGAAGAACGCGGCGCCCACGATCGCGAGGATCAGCCAGCGGCGGTCGGCGGTAGAGCTCATGTTCCTCCCCTCGTAGAGCGGTACTGGCGGTCGAACGTGGCTCGGCGGGGCCCTATTCCACAGGCCACCAGCGCGGCCTCTGCTCCTGCGGGGCAGGGTAGCGCCGTCACGATCTCGGCACAAAGGCGGGAAACACCCGCGCGGAGGTCGTCGTTACGGTGTCCTCGGGGGAAAGCACGCGGGGGTCCCCCGGGGGAAAGGTTTCACGCGCGAGGTCGGCGCGGCGGGTTTCCGGAGAGGAACTCCGCTCGATGCGCCAAAATGCGCAGCCGTGGCCAGCGACCGCCCGTCGCCGTCGGGCGCGATGACGCGCGACGTGCGGCCCCAACGACCTGCGCACGCCGCGCAGTGGCTCTTCCTTGCGGGGGTGGCGCTGGTCGCCGTGCTCGCGTGCGCGGCTGCCGCGGTCGCCGGGAGCGGCGGTTCGCCCTCGCGGTGCCTGCCGATCGCCTCCGAACCGAACTACCTGAACGGGCTGCTCCAGACTCTCCCGCTCAAGCGCGACACGTGGGGCGACCAGCTGCTCGCGGCGCCGGGCGGCCCGACCTACGACGCCGTCCGCGCACGACTCCACCCGCTCTTCCTCGTCGGCCGGCCGGCGGGGCTGCGGCCGAAGCGGTTGACGGACTCGGGCGTCTACTACCTCGCCTTCGGCATCCCCGCGGGGCCTGGCGGCGCGGCGCACACGCAGCTCCACGTGGCCGACGGGAGCCAGGTCGTCTCGCAGGTCGCCGACGGGCGGCGGCTGACGGTCTCGGTCGGCACGAACGGCAAGGAGCGCTACGGCTCGTGCCTCAGCCGCCTCGCGACGCCGGCACTCGCCGAGGGCTACCAGCCGGTGCTCGAGACCGCGTACACGGACGCAAAGGGCATCCGCTACCAGCAGGAGTCGTTCGCCGCGCGGATCCCGCAGACGAAGGCGCTCGTCAGCTTCATCGCGCTCTCCGTCGACCCGACCTCGGCGCCCGGGCACGTCGCGCGCGTCCGTTTCACGCCGTCGTTCCGGCTCCGGCGTGTCGGGCACCAGCTGCGCCACGGCCATCGGACGTGGGCCGTCTACGAACGAGGCGGCCGGTTCGACGGGCACTCGCTCGTCTTCATCGTCCGCCGGCCCACCCAGGTCTACGTCGCCTGGCTCAACCGCGGCGCGCAGGTGCGGCCGTTCAGGCTCGACCGCGCCGCCTACGAGAAAGCCCGGGCCTCGGTCGAGTCGTTCTGGGACGCGCGGCTCGCGGCCGGCGCGCAGATCGTCGTGCCGGAGCAGCGCGTCGACGACGCCGAGCGGAACCTGCTGATCCAGAACCTCGAGCTCTCGTGGCGCTACAGCCTCGGCAACCCGTATGAGCGCTTCTCGTGGGAGCTGCCCGACGTTGCCGAGGTGATGGGGGCGTACGGCTATAGGGGCGTCGAGCGCTCGATCATGGCGGCTTCGCTCCGCGCGACGACGGTCTTCCCGAATCGCGCGGCCGGCGAGCGCATGGTCGGCTCGGCCGACTACTTCCGCCGCTACGGCGACACGGCGTTCGTCGACCGCGTCACGCCGCGGTTCCGTCGCGACGTGCAGTCGTTCGTCCGCCAACTCGACGCCAACGGCACGCGCAGCCTCCTGCGCCGGGAGCGCTACGGCGCCGACATCCTTGGCCCGATCTACGGCCTGCACGCGCAGGCGCTCGCGCTGCAGGGGCTGCGCGCCATGGCCGACGTCTGGGCGCGGACCGGTTTCCCCAATCTTTCGGCGCAGGCCTCGCAGGCCGCCGACCGGCTCACCGCGGGTCTGCAGGCCGCCGTTACGGCGGCGCAGGTGACGATGCCCGACGGCTCGCTGTTCTGGCCGATCGTGCTCGTGGACGGCACCGAGCACCCGTACGACTCGCTGACCGCGACGAAGCTGGGCAGCTACTGGAACCTCGTGATGCCGTACGTGCTCGCGTCGGGATTCGTGCGGCCGCACTCCGCGCAGGCGGACGGCCTCCTCGCGTACCTCCTCAACCACGGCTCGCGCTTTCTCGGCCTCGTGCGCTTCAGCCCGCACACCGGCGTCACGAACCCCGGCTACCAGAAGCCCGGCACCGACGACGTCTACGGCATCAACGTCGCGCGCTTCCTGGCAGACGAGGACCAGCCCGACCAGCTCGTGCTCAGCCTCTACGGCAAGCTCGCGGCGGGCATGACGGAGAACACGTTCGTCTCGGGCGAGGGCTCGACGCTGCTGCCGACCCCGGGCCAGTACTACCGCTGGATGTTCCGCCCGCCGAACAGCGCCAACAACGCGTTCTTCCTCGAGACGCTCCGGCTGATGCTGGTGCACGAGGCCACCGACGCGGCCGGCTTGCCGACCGGGCTGGAGCTCGCGTACTCGACTCCGCGCGCCTGGCTCGCCCCGGGCAAGCAGATCACGGTGCAGAAGCTGCAGACCCGCCTCGGGCCGCTGTCGTACGAGATCGACACGGCCACGGGCAGCGTGCATGCGTCGATCGACCTGCCGAGCGGCTTCGCAGGAACCCTGAGGCTCCGCCTGCGGCTCCCGGCTGGTGAGACCCTCGGCGCGACGAAGGTGAACGGCGTCGCGTTCCACTCGTTCGTGAACGCCGAGACGCTCGACCTCACGAGCCTCGGCGGCCACCTCGAAGTGCAGGCCGCAGTCAAGTGAGACGCCAGAACGGGCCGGTGAGCCCGACCTGTTCGAGGATCCCCTGGTTCTGCTCGGGCGTGTGCGGGCGCCAGTCCGGGTCGAGCCGGTCGTGCCACCACGCCCTCGCGAGCTCGGCCAGCTGACGCACGCTCAGCGTCTCGCCCGGTTCGTGGCGGTTCGCCTCCAGCCAGCGCACCGCGTGCTCCTCCGACCGGAAGAGGTTGATCGTCCTTCAGGTGAAGACGATGTCCTCCCACCAGCGCGACGCCGGCAGGAGGAAGTGAGCGACGAGGTCGTCTGGTGTGGGAACGCCATCGCGGACGTCGAGCTCGAGCCGGTCGCCGCAGTCGAGACAGGTCGCGGAGACATGGCCGTCGACGCCGAGCGCGGCCGGGATTCCGAAGGCGTCCCAGGCGCAGTTCGCGTGCCAGCGGCGATCCGCCGCTTCGACGAGGTACGGCGTCGGCACGCCGGAGAACGGTGCCAGCATCCGGAACGCGCTGCCGTCCGGGGCGAGCACGAGCGAGTGCTCGTCCTCGAGCCGCCGGAGCGCCGCGTCGTCTGCGCCAGTCTCCGCGATCGTCGGCACGCGCCCGAGCTCGACGAGCCGCCCGTAGATCCGGTTGCGCACCGCCCGGTCGCGCTCGTCCATCAGTGACGGAAGTGGCGGCGGTTCGTGAAGATCATCGTCGCGCCGGCACGCTCGACGGCCTCGACGACCTCGGCGTCGCGCTTCGACCCGCCGGGCTGGATCACGCCGGTCACGCCCGCCGAGAGGGCCAGCTGCGGGCCGTCCGCGAATGGGAAGAAGGCGTCCGAGGCCATTACCGCGCCGGCCGTCGTGTGCCCGTGCTCGCGCGCCTTCTCGAGCGCGATCCGAACCGCGTCGACGCGGCTCATCTGCCCCGCGCCGATGCCGATCGTCTGCAGGTCGTGGGCGAGGACGATCGCGTTCGAGGTGACGTGCTTGCAGACGCGCCACGCGAAGAGCAGGTCGCCCCAGGCCATCTCGCTCGGCGCGCCGCAGACGACCTCCATCCCCTCGCGGTCCTCGACGTCCGAGTCGCGCTCCTGGACGAGCATCCCGCCGAGCACGCGCTTGTAGTCCCGCTCGCCAGGGTTGTTCAGCCGCCGCTCGCGGTCCTCGAGGATCCGCGTCGCCGGCTTCTCCGTCAGGCGCGAGAGCGCGGCCTCGTCGTAGCCCGGCGCGAACAGCACCTCGACGAACTGCTCGGCGAGCTTCTCGCCGAGCGCCTCGCTAACCGGCCGGTTGAGCACGATCACGCCGCCGTAGGCCGAGACCGGGTCGGCCGCGAGCGCCCGGTCGTAGGCCTGCTCGATCGACCCGGCCACGGCGACGCCGCACGGGTTCGCGTGCTTGACGATCACGCAGGCCGGCAGCTCGAACTCGCGCGCGACGAGGCGCGCGGCCGAGAGGTCGTTCAGGTTGTTGAACGACAGCGCGCGCCCGTGCACCTGCTCGACGCGTGACAGCAGGTGGCGCCGCGCCCCGCGCTCGGAGTAGTAGGCCCCGCGCTGGTGCGGGTTCTCGCCGTAGGCGAGCTCGAGCTCCTTGTCGAAGGCCGTCAGCAGCTGCTCGGGAAACGCCTCGGGATCGGTGAACCACTTCGCGATCGCGGCCTCGTAGGCGGCGGTGACCGAGAACGTCTCGGCCGCGAGCCGACGGCGCGTGTCGAGCAGCAGGTCGCGCCGCTCGCGGATCTCGTCGACGATCTCGTCGTAGCGCTCGGGCCGGCACACGGGCGCCACGTGCGCGAAGTTCTTCGCGGCCGCACGCAGCATCGCGGGGCCGCCGATGTCGATCATCTCGACTGCGTCCTGCTCGCCCACGGCCCGCCGCGAGACGACGTCCTCGAACGGATAGAGGTTGACGCAGACGAGGTCGAACGGCTCGATCCCGTGCTCGTCCAGGGCCGCGTTGTCGTCGGCGCGGTCGCGACGGGCGAGGATGGCCGCGTGGATGCGCGGGTGCAGCGTCTTGACGCGGCCGCCGAGCAGCTCGGGCACGTCCGTGAGGTCCTCGACCGGCGTCACGTCGATCCCGTTCTTCTCCAGGAACGCCGCGGTTCCGCCGCTTGCCACGAGCTCGACGTCGAGCTCCGCGAGCGCGCGGGCGAACGGCTCCAGCCCGCGCTTGTCGTAGACCGAGAGCAGCGCGCGGCGGATCACGCGATCAGGCTCCGCACGACCTGCGGGAGGAGTCGGTGCTCGACAGCCTGGACGCGCGCCTTGAGCGTCTCGGCGTCGTCGTCCGGCAGCACGGGCACGGGCTCGGCGGCGATCACGGGCCCCGTGTCGACGCCACCGTCGACGTAGTGCACCGTCGCGGCCGTCTCCGGCACGCCGGCCGCGAGCACGTCGTGGATCGGGTGGGGCCCCGGGAAGTCGGGCAGCGGCGCGGAGTGCGTGTTCACGACGCGGCCCGGGAAGCGTTCGAGGAAGGCGCTCCGCAGCAGGTGCATGTAGCCGGCGCAGACGACCAGGTCGACGCCGTTGTAGATCAGCCAGTCCCCCATGGCAGCGTCGCGCGACTCCCGCTCCGGATAGTCGCCTAGCTCGAACGCGTGGGTGGCGATCCCGGCCGCCTCCGCCCGCTCGAGCGCCCGCACGCCGGCGTGGTTCGACGCGACCGCGGCGATCGGCAGGCCCGCGTCGATCAACGCCTGCAGGTTCGTCCCCTCGCCGCTGACGAGCACGCCGATCACGTCAGCCGACCGATCACGGTTCCCGCGCCCGCGTCCTGCGGCGGCACGACCGCACACATGCCGATGCCGAGGTTGAAGACGCGCCGCTGCTCCTCTTCCTCCACGCCCTGCGCGTCGAGCCAGGCGTAGACGGGCGGCCGCTCCCAGGAGGCCCAGTCGATCTCGACGCCGACGCCTTCCGGGAACACCCGCGGGAGGTTGCCCATGATCCCGCCGCCGGTGATGTGCGCGAGCGCCTTCACGTCGGCGCGCTCGCGCAGTGCGCGAACGTCGTCGAGGTAGAGCCGGTGCGGCGCGAGCAGCAGGTCGGCGTCGAAGTCTCCGTCGCCGACGAGCGAGCGCACGAGCGAGAAGCCGTTCGTGTGCAGGCCGGAGGAGGGGAGGCCGAGCACGACGTCGCCGGGCTCGCAGCGGGAGCCGTCGATCAGCCGGTCGCGCTCGACGATTCCGACGCAGGTGCCGGCGAAGTCGAGCTCATCCTCGCGGTAGACCCCGGGCAGCTCGGCCGTCTCGCCGCCGATCAGCGCGCAGCCGGCCTCGCGGCAGACCTCCGCCGCACCCTCGACGAGCTCGGCTACCTGCTCGAGGTCGAGCTCGTGCGCGGCGACGTAGTCGAGCAGGAACAGCGGCTCGGCGCCGGTCGTGATCACATCGTCGATGCAGTGCGCCGCCAGGTCCCGGCCCGCGTCGCGCAGCCGGCCCGCGCGCCGGGAGAGCACGAGCTTCGACCCGACGCCGTCGGTGGTGGCGACGAGCAGCCGCCGCTCGTCGAGCGGGTGGATCCCGGCGAACGCGCCGAAGCCCTCGGCTCCGGTCGACTCGACCGCCGCCCGCAGCCGCGAGACGACGCCCTCCGCGACGGCGAGCGAGACCCCGGCCGCCTCGTAGGTCCTGCCCGCGGAGCTCACGGAGCGAGTCTAAAACGGCACACGGCTAGTCGAAGAGCTCGGCGTACAGCTCCGGTCGTCCGCGCGGGCCCTCTGGCAGGAATCGCACCGTCGTGTCGCCGACGACGGCCCGCCCCTCCCACTGGTCGATGTCGAGCAGCTGTGAGAGCGCGTCCGCCTTGGCCGAGGGATCGTCCGCGCGCAGGTGCAGCTCCGAGAGCCGTAGCTCGTCGGCGTTCGCGAGCAGCTCGTCGATCCAGTCGCGCTGGGGATGGACCTCGAGCCGGTAGCCCGCGTCGGTCGCCACGAACGTGCGCCGCCCGGGGTACTCCTGCACGCGCAGGCGCATCCGCGTCGCGCGCTCGAGCACCTCGTGGAACTCGTCGTCGTCGAGCGCCACGCCGATGTGGTCGACGCGCGGCAGCGGCCATTGGCCCGGCTGGACGACGACGTTCACCGCGCCGCGCTCCAGCTCCGACAGGCGGTGGCGGAAGCCGGACCGCTCGAGCTCCTCCCACGAGACGCCGGCCTCGAAGTGCACCTGGTCCTCGCCGATCCGGCCGTAGCGCGCGATCAGCCGGAAGCCGAGCTTGCCCAGGTACCGCGCCTCGATCTCGCGCACGTTGCTCGTCACCAGGTGGTAGTGGAAGAGCTCCAAAGCGGCCGCCCGATTGTGCAGGAACAAGCCGTCGCGCGCGGAACGTGACGGACGGCACATGCGCACCTCCGGCGTCCACCACGTCGACCTCGTCGTCTCGTCGATCGAGCGCAGCCTGACCTTCTACCGCGAGCTGCTCGCGCCGCTCGGCTTCCACCGCATCGGCGAGGTCGAGGGCGAGCGCGGCGAGACGATCTGGTACCTCTCCGGCCCCGGCAGCTCGATCGGCCTGCGCGAGGCGCAGAGCGAGCGCGAGCAGCCGCTCGACCGCTACGAGGTCGGGCTCCACCACCTCGCGCTCGAGGCGTCCTCCCGCGCGGCGGTCGACGAGCGCGCTTCGTGGCTGCGGAGCCACGGAGCCGAGATCGAGAGCGGGCCGGAGGAATACGGGTACTCGCCGGGGTATTACGCGGTGTTCTTCTTCGACCCGGACGGAATCAAGCTCGAGATCGTCCACGTCCCGGGCCTCGCGGCCTGAAGAAAGGAGCAGCTGGCATGTCCGAGACACCTCCCGAGCAGCCGGTGGGCTCGCGGACCACGATGGGGATGCCGAGCATCCCGTCGGGCGCGAGGATGCCGGTCCCGGGCAACGCGGAGTTCGCGCTCTACGCGCTGATCGAGATCGTCCTGATCATCATCTGGATCGCGGCCGACAGCGTGAACACGAACCAGTGGTGCATCTTCACGGTCGTCCTGACCGCGTTCTACTTCCTCAGCCGCGGCATCGCGAAGGCGAGCCGCGTGCTCGAGCAGTAGCGCTAGCTTCGTAGAGCCGGCTCGAACCTGAGCTTCGCGCCCTCACGCGGGACCGCCGTCGGGTAGTCCCGCGTGAGGCAGGCGCGGCAGAGCTCGCTGGGCGGCCGCCGCGTCGACGCCTCGAGGCCCTCCAGCGAGAGGTACGCGAGCGAGGTCGCGCCGATGTGCTCGCGGATCTCGTCGACCGACCGCGTCGCGGCGATCATCTCGCCCTCGTCGGCGAGGTCGATCCCGTAGAAGCACTGGCCGATCACCGGCGGCGCCGAGACTCGCACGTGCACCTCGGCCGCGCCGGCCTCGAACAGCATCGAGACGATCTTGCGCGTCGTGTTGCCGCGGACGATCGAGTCGTCGACCGCCACCACGCGCTTCCCTGCGACCTCCGCGAGCGGGTTGAACTTCAGCTTGACGCCCTGCTCGCGCAGGCCCTGGTCGGGCT
>Ga0207665_10001722_pt1 | contig 14710 bp, 10 predicted proteins | sample LARL112metaG_FD_184351 | JGI IMG/M metagenome (GOLD analysis project Ga0207665, IMG submission 184351) | Corn, switchgrass and miscanthus rhizosphere microbial communities from Kellogg Biological Station, Michigan, USA - LAR L11-2 metaG... | ecosystem: Host-associated > Plants > Roots >...
TTCGGCTAGGTATTCGTTACGGCGATTTCTGGGGACATCGCGGGTTCACGCATTCACTTCTTTTTGCCGCGATTCTGGCGACGCTTGTTCTCATCGCAGGATTTTCTCGTGGATTACCGGGCTCGGGTGGGGCCTGGCTTTGGACATACTTCTTTTTCGCGACGGCGAGCCACGGCCTTTTGGACGCAATGACCAACGGTGGTCTAGGCGTGGCGTTCTTTTCACCGTTCGACAATACCCGTTATTTCTTTCCGTGGCGTCCTATTGTGGTTTCGCCGATATCGCTGTCGCGATTTTTCAGCGGGAAGGGTTTCGCCGTGTTGGAGAGTGAGCTTCTCTGGATTTGGATTCCGGCGGGGGTGCTGGCCGTATCTATACTGATCTTGCGGCGTGGGTTTCGAACACCTTCACCTCAATCGAAAGCCTGACAGGCTGAAATGCAGCTTCTTTGCATCCACTTTTTGGATTGGACGGGGGAGGAGCGCCGCTTTAGATTGGTAGCACCGTAACGTAAGCCTCTACGCTGCCGCGGTTCGTGCGCGGCCGTATGTTCGCGCGTTCGGCCGAGAAAATCCGACTCTACTGCCGGGTTGCAGGAAGAACAATGACAGCCGCGGCGATACCAATCCGATCTGACGCATCTCTAGCGTTCGTGAACTACCAGATGGATCACGCATACGACGAGATGTTCGCTACTGCGGGTGTGCCGCGGGAGCATTACCGAGCTTTGCAGCAGACGCTGCTCGGACTTGCTCCTGAAGAATTGCGCAAAATTCAGCAGGCCGCCGACCTGACCTTTCTCCACGAAGGAATCACTTTTACCGTTTACGGAAGCAAAGAGGGCACTGAACGGATTTTTCCAAATGATCTCTTGCCCCGCATCATTCCAGCGAGCGAATGGGCGCGCATTGAAAAGGGATTGACGCAACGGCTCACGGCGTTGAATCTTTTTCTGCGGGATATTTATCACGAGGGACGGATTCTTGCCGAAGGCATTGTGCCGCGTGAGCTTATTTACAGCTGCAAACATTTTCGCCGCGAGATGCGCGGCCTGAATGTTCCGCGCGATATTTACGTCAGTATCTGCGGCACCGACCTGGTTCGGGCGCCGGACGGCTCGTTTGCGGTACTGGAAGACAATCTTCGCGTGCCGAGCGGCGTGTCCTACATGCTCGCCAACCGCAAAGTGCTGAAACGAGTTTTTCCCACGCTGTTCCGCGATTACGGCGTTTGGCCGATCGATCACTACCCGCAGGCCTTGCTTGCCACATTGCGCACGATGTCGCCGGAGAATTGCGCATATCGCAACGATCCGACGACGGTGCTGCTTACACCGGGCGTTTCTAACTCTGCCTATTTTGAGCATGCATTTCTGGCGCAGCAGATGGGTATCGAAGTCGTGGAAGGCCGTGACCTGCTGGTGCACGACAATCTTGTTTACATGCGCACAACCGCGGGCTTGCGGCGCGTGGACGTAATTTATCGGCGAGTCGACGATGATTTTCTTGATCCGCTGCGATTCCGGCCGGATTCGATTCTGGGGGTACCGGGTCTGTTCAACGCATATCGCGCGGGAAACGTGACGCTCGCCAACGCCATAGGCACGGGAGTTGCCGACGACAAAGCGGTGTACGCGTACGTCCCACAAATCATCCGTTATTACCTGAACGAAGATCCGATACTGCCCAACGTCCCGACATTTTTGATGAGCGACAACACGCATCGTCAGCACACATTGCAGAACCTGGAAAAGATGGTGGTCAAGGCGGTTGGCGAGTCGGGCGGTTACGGAATGTTGATCGGACCGCAGAGCACCGCGAAACAGCGCGACGAATTTCGCGCGCTTATTCTGGCCGATCCGCGCAACTACATCGCGCAACCCACTCTTTCGCTTTCTTGCGCGCCGTGTCTGATCGATGGGGAAGTCGAATCGCGGCACATCGATTTGCGGCCGTACATTTTAATGGGAGAGAAAGTCACGATCGTTCCTGGCGGGCTGACGCGCGTGGCGCTGCGCCCAGGTTCGCTGGTGGTGAATTCTTCGCAAGGTGGAGGCAGCAAAGATACCTGGGTGCTGCGGGACGGCGATCGTACGGGAGGGCCGGGAGTCGCATGAGGCCGCCGCGAAATTTCTACGTGAAGACTTTCAAGCGCGAAGCTGGCATGCTGTCGCGCGTCGCAGAGAATCTTTATTGGATGAGCCGCTATCTGGAGCGCGCGGAACACACCGCGCGTCTGCTGGATGTCGAGTTGCAACTGTGGCTGGACCAGTCGCCGGAAGTTGGCGCAGGCCGCTGGCGGTTTCTCGTCGATGCGTTGCAAGTCGCCGGCGTACAGGGCAGGCTCGATCCGCTGCAACTTGCGGAAACGCTGGTGTTCAGTCGCGCGAATGGATCGTCGATTGTTTCCTGCATGTCGGCGGCGCGCGAGAATCTGCGCCACGTGCGTGAACAATGCAACTCCGAAATGTGGGAGCAGTTGAACAAACTTTATTTGCAGGTGATTGACCGGCGCGCCGAGGAAGGCTGGATTCTCAATTCACATGAACTTTTTCGCGCGGTGCAGGAGGGCGCGCATCTTTTTCAGGGCGTCACCGACGCCACCATGAGTCACGGCGAGGGCTGGCAGTACATCCAGCTGGGGCGCTACGTGGAACGGACCCACACACTCGCGGCGCTGATGGACACGCACTTCAGGCGCGCGGCGCCGGCGACGGATTTGCCCGTCGACAGCGCGGAGTATTTGAGTTGGGTGGGACTGCTGCGGGGATGCGCAGCGTTTGAGGCATATTGCAAAGCGCAGACGGCGGAGATTCGTCCGCTGCGCGTCGCGGAATTTTTGCTGCTCAACCCGGAGTTGCCGCACTCCGTGCGATTCTCAGTAGACCGCATGAACGCCGCACTGCATGTGATAGGTGATTTGACGGAACGCCGTGAAAAGCTGCCGGCGCGAATAGCCGGGAGACTGCGCGCGAAACTCAGCTTCAGCCAGATTGAAGAGATCATGGAGGAAGGCGTGGGGACTTACCTGGAAAATATCCGCGGTGAGTGCTCGGAGATCCACGCCGCGATTCACCAGATCTATTTCGACTATGCGATCGACGCCGAACTGGCTTCGTAGGGACAACGAAAGGAAAAATCAGAAATAAAGAAGTAGGGACATAAGGAAAAAGCAAGAGACAGAGATGGCCTATTCCATCAGACACGTCACCACATTTCGCTATCACCCAGCTGTCGGCGAAAGCGTTATGGAAGTGCGTATGCAACCGCGCTCGGATATGCGCCAGCGGTGCATCACTTTTTCGCTGGACGTGAATCCCCAGGCCAATGTGATGACGTATCGCGATTTTTTTGGAAACGCCGTGCATCACTTCGATATTCCCGGACGGCACAAACTGATCGAGGTCACGGCACATGCGATCGTGGACATCAATCCGGCGGCGTGGCCGGCCGTCCATTACGGCACATGGGAAGATCTCGATACGCGAGTTGCCGAAGGCGACTACTGGGAGATGCTGCTTCCCAGCCAGTATGCAAAGCCCACAGATTTGTTGGCAGAGCTGTCCGAGGAATTAAAACTCGAGCGGCGCGGCACGCCACTGGACGTGCTGATGGAAGTAAACCGGGCGCTCTACGACAAATTCGACTACGCGCCGAACACCACTAAAGTGGATTCGCCCATCGATGATGCGTTACGAGCGCGCCGCGGCGTCTGCCAGGATTTTGCGCACATTATGATCGCTCTGGTGCGCCGGTTGAAAATTCCATGCCGCTACGTGAGCGGCTATCTTTTCCACGCAGACAAAGCGAAAGACCGTTCGCCCGCGGGCGCAACGCATGCCTGGGTCGAGGCGTATTTGGGCGAAGCTGGTTGGGTGGCCTTCGATCCGACGAATAATTTATTGGGTAGCGAACGTCACATCCATGTTGCCGTCGGACGCGATTATGCTGATGTGCCGCCTACGCGTGGCGTCTACAAGGGCGAAGCCGAAAGTGAACTTAGCGTGCGTGTGGTCGTTGCGCCGGTTGAAGCCCCGCAGCCGGAAGAGTTGCCGCCGGCAATCGTGCTGCGCACAAAGCGCCCCGAACCAAAAACCGCCAGCTCGATGGACCAGCAACAACAGCAGCAATAGGGCCGAATCTACATCAGAAAAATTCTATGGGCGAAAAAGTTTCGAGTGAAATTGCAGCGACGCAGGAAGATGCTCAGCAAAGTACGGCCAGTCGTGACGGCCGGGATAGATGTGGGCTTCGTGGGGAATGCGGCGGGAAGCGAGTATTCTGTCGAGCTCTGTAGCTCCAGTTTCGAAACCAAAGTCGTCATGGTCTCCGCAATCGAAATAAATTTTCAGGCCTGTCAAGTTTGAGGTGCGCGCGAGCGTCAGCGGGCTGTTGCGATCCCAGAAAGCGGGATCGGGCGGCGAACCAAACGTTCCGCCCAGAATGCGCGTGCGGATGCTGCCGCCCTCTGTCGGCGCGGTAAACGCAGGAAGTCTGTCGACGATTGCCGGGCTGTGCGCGCTGACGGAGGAGAAAAGTTCCGGGTGACGGAATGCGAGGTGCAATGCGCCATATCCTCCCATGGAGACCCCGGAGACCGCGCGATTCGCGCGGCCGGCCCGCGTGCGGTAACGCGATTCGATCCCCGGCAAGAATTCCCGCACCAGGAAGTCTCCGTAGCGCACCGCCCCGTCATGCGAATTAATGTAAAAAGAACCGCCCGCGTTCGGTGTGGCAATCAGAAATTCGCCGAGTTGTCCGTGTTCCCACAAGTCTTCCACCAGGTTAAATCCGCCGGCGTGGATGAACATTTGTTCGTTGTCGCCGAGCCCGTGGAAAAAATAAAGAACGGGATATTTGCGGGTTTTGTCCGCGTCGTAGCTCGGTGGAAGAATTACGCAATAATTCACCGGACGCGCAAGGATTTTGCTGGGTAGCGAATTGCACTCCACTCGGCCGGTTGCGGCCGAAGTGGAAGACGTGAAACAAAGAATGAGCAAGCAAATGAGAAAGAATTGTCGAAAGGTCACGGCGATAGTCTACTCGTAGCGCAGCGCGTCTACGGGATTGAGTTTCGCGGCGCGCGACGCCGGATAAAGTCCGGCGATGAGGCTCACCAGAAGTGCGAAGCCGATGGCCCCTGCAATGAGCCACCACGGCACGGCGGAAATTTCAACGCCCGGCAGATCCTGCCGCTTCAAATAGATGTTGGTGCCGAGCGTTAGCGCTTGTCCGATCAGCCAGCCGAAGAAAACGCCGAGCACGCCTCCGGCAAGCCCCATCACTCCGGCTTCCACAAAGAAAAGTTGTTTCACATCGCTGTCGGCGGCGCCAAGCGCCTTGAGCACACCGATTTCCCGCCGGCGTTCGAGGATGGCCATTACCAGGGTGTTGATGATGCCAAGCGTGGCGACGGCCAGAGCTAGGCTGCCAAAAATTCCCAGTAACAGATCAAAAACCGAAAAAAAGATACGCATGCTTTTCGAGGCGTCGAGCAGAGAAAATGCGCCGAAGCCGAGTTGCTTGATTTTGGCTTCGGTGGCATCCACAAGCGAAGGGCTCTTCACGCGCACGGTCAGGCTTGCGTAAGCGGGCTTGTCCGAAGAGGTGTCGCGAAGCACATCGCGCAAATCGTTTACCTGCGCGGCGCGTAATGTTTCTGCGACGGGCAATGGAATTAGCAGGCGGCCGCTGCCGAAGCCTCCAAAACCGGAAGCCGGCTCCGTTTCCACCACGCCGACGATGCGCAGATGCTTTTCCTTTGGAACAACGCTAAACCCGCCGGAATTTGGGGCACCATCGCCGGTCTCAGAGGGCAATGACTGCCGCTCCGCGTAACGCAACACCAGCTCTTTCCCGATCAATTGTGCCGTTTGCGGATTCAGCTCCTTCGCAAATTCAATCTGCAGAATCGCCTCATCGGCGTTCGGCGAAGAGAAAAAGGCTCCCTGCATGCCGTCGAATGCGCCGCTCTGTTTCGAAGATTCGGGCATTCCGGCAACCATCGTGGCGAACGGTTTTCCGTCGAAGCGTACTTCCGTGAAGAACCGGATTTGCGGATAGACCTCGATTACATTCGGCAGCTTCGTGATTTCCACTCGCGCTGCTTCGTCGAGGGGCCGCGCTTTGGGAGCAGCGGCACGTGTTGCGGGAGGGCCCGCGCCCGGTCCGCGAAGATTCGTTTTCGGCGTGACGAAAATGGAGTCGAAGAGTCCGCTCTTGGCAAGCCGGCTCGATGCGAGTTGCTGCAGTCCCACGCCTAGGGAAAGCATGGCGACGAGTGAAGCGACGCCGACGGCGACTCCAAGAGTTGTAAGGGAATTGCGAAGAATTGCTTCGCGAAGATTGCGTACCGCGAGCTCAGTCATGTCGCGGAGTTTCATTGGCCGGCTCCCGTTGTCGCTTGAGTCGGAACCTGAGTTGATGCAGGCGCCCCGGTTGCCGCGGTTGACAAAAGCTTTCCGTCGCCCATGGTCGCTAGCCGGTCGGCGAAGCGCTCGGCAAGGTGCCGCTCGTGCGTGACCATCACAATCGTCATATCCATGGTGGATTGAATTTCGCGCAGCAGAGCAAGGATCGCTTCGCCCGTCGCGGAGTCGAGATTTCCAGTGGGTTCGTCGGCAAAAAGAATTTTGGGACGGTTGACGAGGGCGCGCGCGATGGCGGTGCGTTGCTGCTCGCCGCCGGAAAGTTCGCTCGGCCGGTGGCCGGTGCGTTTGGCGAGCCGCACGCGTTCGAGCGCTTCCTGGACGCGCGCTGCCCGTTCGCCGCGTTCCACTTCGGCCAACCGCAGGGGGAGCTCTACATTTTCCTCGAGCGTCATGCGGGGCAGCAGATTGAACGATTGAAAAACCATGCCCACCGTATTGCGGCGATAGCGGGCAAGTTCGAGCGGCGAAAGTTCGGCAAGATTGCGACCTTCGGAAACAATCGAGCCCGAAGTAGGGCGATCGAGCCCGGCCATCAGATTCAGCAAAGTAGATTTGCCGGACCCGGAGCTGCCAAGGAGCGCAAGGAACTCTCCGGCGGGAACGACAAGGGAAACATCATCCACCGCGCGGATGGAGGATTCGCCCATGCGGTAGTGGCGCGAAACGTGGTCAATCCGTAGGGCGGGCAAACCGGTAGCTGTTGTGCTTGGCGGCATAAGAATTGGCTCTCAAGGGTACTACGCACGAGCCCTCCTTAAGATTGCGGAGTTGGATGCTGCGCTCTCATTAAACGCGTTGAACACGACACTTCCTTACCAAACGGGCACTACGCTGCCCGTCAGGCACCACGCGACCGAGCAACACGCGAACAAATAATTTCGTCCTTTGCGGGCGCTTCTTCGGTACACTCTGCCTATCATGTCCACACTATCGCGCCGTAATGTGCTTAAAACCGCTCTCACAGGAGCGACCATGGCCTCGCTTCCTTCTGTCTCCTGGTCCAGCGAAGACGCTCCCATCAAACGCAAGGGCAACATTCGCCAGTCTGTTTCCCGCTGGTGCTACCAGAAAATTCCTCTCGATCAGCTTTGTGAGTACTCCGCCAAGATCGGATTGAAGGCCGTCGATTTATTGAAGGAGGATGAGTGGGAAGTTCCCAGACGTTACGGGCTGATCTGCAGCATGGGCTACGGTGGCGGCGGCGAAATCGCGAGCGCCATGAACCGCGTGGAAAACCACGCCAAAATTGAGGAAGCGTTTCGCAAAACCATTCCGCTGGCCACCAAGGCGGGCGTGCCCAACGTCATCACGTTTTCCGGTAACCGCGAAGGAATGTCCGATGAAGAGGGCGCCAAGAACACCATCATCGGCCTCAACCGTGTGAAGAAAATTGCCGAGGACAACGGCGTCAACATCTGCATCGAGCTGCTTAACAGCAAAGTCGACCACCACGACTACATGTGCGATCACTCGGTTTGGGGCTTAAAGGTCGTACAGGCGGTCAACTCGCCGCGCGTGAAGTTGCTCTACGACATCTACCACATGCAAATCATGGAAGGTGACCTCGTCCGCACCATTCAGAAAAATATCGAATGGATGGGCCACTTCCACACCGGCGGAGTTCCCGGCCGCCACGAACTCGACGGCACGCAGGAAGTCCAATGGGATGGCGTGATGCGCGGAATCGCCGCAACGAACTTCAAAGGATACGTAGCACACGAGTTCGTTCCTACGCGCGATCCACTCACGTCGCTGCGCCAAGCCGCCGACCTCTGCGACGTCTAAACCCGCTGTACGTCAGCTAACGATTCCCGCAGCGTGGTCGTCGCCCCAGGAGAGGCTGCCGATGGCAGAAAACGTGTCCGCAACATCACAGAGTTGGCGGCGCGGTTTTTGGAGCCTGATTGCAACGCAGTTTCAGGGCGCGTTTAATGATTACGGGCTGCGAAATCTCGTTATTTTTCTGATTTTGGCGCACGCCTTCGCACAAAACTCCGCTGGCAACCCGGGCGTGCGCGATCAACTTGTTTTTTACGTGCAGACGCTGTTCGCGGTACCTTTCATTCTTTTTTCGATGACCGGCGGATACTTTGCCGACCGCTACAGCAAGCGCAGTGTCACAATCGGCCTAAAGTTTTTTGAATTGGGCGTGATGCTCGTGGCGGCAGCGGGATTGGCGACGATGAACTTGTACCTCCTGCTCGCCGCCATCTTCCTGGCGAGCACTCAGGCCGCGCTTTTCGGGCCGTCAAAATACGGATCACTTCCCGAAATTCTTCCACCTGAAAAGCTATCCTGGGGTAACGGCGTAATCGAGTTGGGAACGTTTCTGGCGTTGATTGCCGGAAGCGTTGCCGGCGCTTACCTCGTGAAGATCTATGCGGGCCGCATGGGTCACGCGGGTCTGCTGCTCCTGGCCTTCACCGTCGTGGGACTCGTGTGCAGCTTTGGAATCTCGCGTGTGCCGCCCGCCGATGCTTCCCGGAAATTCCGCTTTAATCTTTTAGGCGACGTATGGGCGCAGACGAAGATTATTCGCGGCGATCGCGTGCTTTGGTTGGCGGTGGCTGGAAACACGTATTTTTGGTTCCTGGGCGCGCTGCTGCAAGTCAACATCATTTTGTACGGCGGCGACGTTCTAAAGGTTGACGAAACGCACGCGGCCTATTTACAAGCGGCGATCGCGATTGGCATCGGCGTTGGAAGTCTTGCGGCAGGTTACCTCTCCGGCGGAAAAATCGAATATGGATTGATCCCTCTCGGCGCTACGGGGATGACCGTTTTTGGCGCGCTGCTGGCGATCCATGGGCTCTCCTTTACCGCCGTGCTGGTGTTTCTTTCGCTTCTTGGATTTTCGGCCGGATTTTTCATCGTGCCCATCAATGCGCTGATCCAGCACCGCCCGGACGAGCAGCACAAAGGCGCGGTGATCGCGGCCGCCAATCTTTTTTCGTTCATCGGAGTCGGCGTCGAGGCAGGCGTGTACTACGCCTTGACACATTTGCTGCATCAGGGATCCGCCGCCGTATTTTTCTGGGCATCGGCGGGAACATTGGCCGCGACGATTTATGTAATTTGGCTGCTGCCGGATTCCTTGCTGCGGCTGGTGTTGTGGTTCGCGACGCACACTCTGTATCGCATGGACATCAGCGGCGCAGAGAATGTACCTGCACGCGGCGGCGCTTTGCTGGTGCCGAATCACGCATCGATGGCAGACGCCGCGCTGGTGATCGCTTCAACGGACCGCCCGGTGCGCTTTCTCATGTTCAAGGGTTCGTACGAGCATCCCATCGTGAAACCGTTCGCGAAAATTCTTGGCGTGATTCCGATTTCCGCACAGCAGCGGCCGCGGGAAATGATCCACTCGCTGCGAGAAGCGACGCGCGCATTGCAGGAGGGTCAACTGGTATGCATTTTCCCGGAGGGCCAGATGACGCGCATCGGTCAGATGATGCCGTTCCGCCGCGGTATGGAGCGAATTCTGAAAGGCCTGGATGTCCCCGTGATTCCCATGCACATCGACGGAATCTGGGGATCGATCTTCAGTTTTTCCGGCGGGAAATTTTTCTGGAAGTGGCCGAGGAAAATTCCGTATCCGGTGCGCGTGACATTCGGCAAGCCACTGACTGCGACGGTTACTTCGATCGAAGCGCGTCAGACGGTGCTCGAACTCGGAGCGGACGCCTTTGCGCGCCGCAAGCGGCAGATGAGAACGATTCCGGAATCGTTCATCGAGACCGCTCGGCGGCATCCCCTGCGTTTTGCGATGGCGGACATGCGCACGCCCAATTTGAAATTCTTTTCGGCGCTAGTGAAGACTATTTTTCTGGCGCGCCGGCTCCGCCAGGTCTGGAAGGACCAACAAACAGTTGGCGTGCTGTTGCCGCCTTCCATTGGCGGCGCGATGGTGAATCTCGCCGCAATGCTCGCCGGCAAAATTTCCGTGAATTTGAACTACACGGCGTCGAATGCAGTCGTCGAATCGTGCGCAGAGCAGAGCGGCCTGAAAACGACGATAACTTCGCGCGCATTCCTGGACAAAATAAAGGTGCAGCCGCCCGGAACGCCGATCTACCTGGAAGATTTGGCGGAGAAACCACGGGCCTGGGAGAGAATAGTTGCGTTTTGCGCGGCGCTATTTTTTCCGGCGGGCGCAATCGAGCGGATTGTCGGAAACAAGAGGCGAACGAAACTCGACGACGTGGCGACGATTATTTTTTCCAGCGGTTCAACGGGAGATCCAAAAGGCGTTCTGCTCTCGCATTACAACATCGCGTCCAATGTCGAACAATTGAACCAGGTTTTCATGCTGCACAGGGATGATCGCATTCTGGGGATCCTCCCGTTCTTTCATTCCTTCGGATTCACTGGAACCTTGTGCCTGACGGGTGCCGCGGGCGTCGGCGTCGTGTATCACCCCAGCCCGCTTGATTCGAGGACCATCGGAGCGCTGGTGAGCCAGTATCGCGTCACGATGCTGCTTGCGACGCCGACGTTTCTGCAGGCCTACACTCGGCGATGCGCTCCCGAAGACTTCGGAAGTTTGCGCTTCGTGATGGCCGGCGCGGAAAAATTGCCTGAGCGCGTTTCAGAAGCTTTTGAGGATCACTTTGGAATCCGTCCACTCGAAGGATACGGCTGCACGGAATGTTCACCGGTGGTAGCGGTGAATACCATGGATTTTCGCGCTGCGTCGTTCCGGCAAGTGGGAGCGAAGCGCGGAAGCATCGGGCATCCACTGCCGGGAATCGTCTTGCGCACCGTCGATCCGGAAACACAAGCGGTGCAACCGTTGAATCAGCCCGGTCTGTTGCTGGTGCGAGGACCTAACGTAATGCAGGGATATTTGAATCGTCCGGAAAAGACGGCGGAGGTTTTGCAAAACGGGTGGTACAACACCGGAGATATTGCCACCATTGACGAAGACGGATTCGTGCGCATTACCGACCGGCTCAGCCGCTTCAGCAAAATCGGCGGCGAAATGGTGCCGCACATCAAGATCGAAGACAAGTTGCAGGAAATTGCGGCAGCGCCGGAGCAGGTATTCGTGGTGACCGCCGTGCCGGATGAACGAAAAGGCGAGAGATTGATCGTGCTGCACACGCTCGAGGAGCAAGCGTTGAAAGAATGCCTCGCCAGATTTACGGAGGCCGACCTTCCAGCGCTTTGGAAACCGCGTGCGGATCAATTTCGGCGGATCGAGACCATACCGTACCTGGGAACGGGAAAATTGGATTTGCGGCGCGTGAAGGAGCTTGGAAATGAGCTTGCCTGAAGCGCTGCCGGCCGTTGTCGGAGCGAGCGCGTCCGCCGCGGCGAAAGACAAGCGATTCCGTGTAAAGAAGGGGCTCGCACTGCGAGTGCTGATCACCGTGATCGCGTTGGCGGTATGGTTTTGGACGCAATCGTTGCTGGGAGCGCGCAGTTCACCAACGGAGCCGATTGGAGACGGACTTCACAAACTGACTGCAGGCTTAAACGCATTTTTTCAGAGTGCTCCGCGCGCGGCGAATGGGCTGCTGATCTTCAGCTCTGCGCTGATCGACGCGATGGGGATCTTTCTTCTCGGCAGCTGGATCGTCGCGGGAAAATTCCGCCCGTTTCTTGGGTTAGCGATGCTCCTTGTGACACGCCAAGTGATGCAGGCGCTGTGTTCGCTGCCGCCGCCGTCCGGAATCATTTGGCACTATCCCGGGTTTCCTTCGCTCCTCGTCACCTATGGCGTGGCGAACGACTTCTTCTTCAGCGGACATACGGCCATCGCGGTTTTCGGCGCGACGGAACTCGCGCGACTCCGGCAAAAATGGCTGACCGTGCTTGCCGTGTGCGCAGTGATTTTCGAAATCGCCGCTGTTTTGGTTCTGCGAGCACACTACACCATGGATGTGTTCGCTGGAATATTCGCCGCACTGTGGGTGGCGCACGTGTGCGAGAGAATTTCCGAGCGGAGTTCGCGGGTGGCAGCCGAGCGCGCGGGCTGAAGCCGTTCCTCGCATGTGCTACCATCGATTTCTTGTGCGGAAGTGAGGAGCCTGCCTGTATGTATTTCCCCGAAGTGCCGTGGTCCGAGAAGGCTTTCAAAGGCGAATGATGAAGGCGTTGCGGAAAATGCAGGCGGCGCGTGGGCTTTCGCTGGAGACGGCAGCGACTCCGGCGATAGGTCAGACCGATGTACTGGTCCGCGTGAGGGCCGCATCGATTTGCGGAACGGACCTGCATATTTACGGATGGGACCGGTGGTCGCAGGGAAGAATCAAGCCGCCCGTGACGCTGGGGCACGAGTTTTGCGGCGTCGTGGAGAAAATTGGCGGCGAAGTTCAGGCTGTCAAAGCGGGCGACTTCGTCAGCGCGGAAATGCACGTAAACTGCGGACACTGCCACCAATGCCGCGTGGGCGAAGCGCACATCTGCCCGAACGTAAAAATCATCGGGATCGATCAGGACGGAGCTTTCGCGGAGTTCGTAAAAATTCCCGCGGCCAATATCATCAAACTTGACGCCGCAATTCCTGAACGGTACGGCGCGATTCTCGACCCACTGGGAAATGCGGTGCACACGGTTCTAGCGGGACCGATCGCGGGACGTACGGCGTTGGTCACCGGATGCGGGCCCATCGGATTGATGTCGATTGCCGTAGCGAAGGCCTGCGGAAGCTCGGCAGTATTCGCGACGGAAACGAACGAGCACCGGCGCGCGATGGCGAAGAAGATGGGCGCGGACGTCGTGCTCAATCCGGCGGCGGAAGATGCCGTTGCGAAAATATTGAGCGAGACAAACAAAACCGGAGTGGACGTGCTACTCGAGATGAGTGGAAATCCGACAGCCATCCAGCAAGGCTTCAAAGCGCTGCGGGCAGGCGGACGCGCTTCCCTGCTGGGAATCCCTACTGAGAATGTGCCCCTGGATTTGGTGAACGACGTGATTTTCAAGGGCGCAACCGTGCAGGGAATCTACGGACGGCGCATGTATGAGACCTGGGTGCAGATGACGGCGCTGCTGAAAGCCGGGAGATTGAACCTGGAGCCGCTATTCAGCGAGCGCGTGAAGCTCGAACACTTTGAAGACGCATTTGCAAAACTGCAGGGCGGACTTGCCGGGAAGATTTTGTTGTTTCCAAATGGAATGCCCCAGTAAGGGTGTGTAGGATAGAGTGATCGAAAAGTATTCTGCGACAGGTGGGCACCAGGCTCGCCTGCGAAGTTGAGATCCGTCGCATCGCCCGCCAATGCAGGGCAGGCTCGCGATGGCAGCCCGCACAGCCAGCCCGGAAAAAACGGAGATGAAGAATGTCTGAGCAAGGAACGCAAACGATGAAGCAGAATCCGCTCCAGTATGTCAGCGACCAGTTGCGAGAACTGCGAACGAAGGGCGTGGCGCCGAAGCTGCGTGTGCTCGAAGGCGAGCAGAAACCGGTGTGCACGTTTGACGGGCGAGAGGTGATCAATCTCGCGTCGAACAACTATTTGGGACTGACGACGCATAAGGCGCTGCGAAAAGCTGCGGTGGAAGCTGCAAAAAAATATGGAGCAGGTGCGGGCGCAGTGCGCACAATCGCCGGCACGATGCAGCTTCACATGCAACTGGAAGAGCAGATTGCAAAATTCAAGAACGTCGAAGCGTGCGTGGTGTTCCAGTCAGGATTTACGGCGAATGCGGGAACCGTGGCCGCGGTGCTCGGCAAAGAGGACTTGATCGTTTCAGACGAATTGAATCACGCGTCCATCATCGATGGCGCGCGGCTCTCGAGAGCGACCATCCAGGTTTTCAAACACAAGGACGTAAAGGATTGCGAACGAATTCTGCAAGAGCATGCAAGTTTTCCGGGGAAAAAACTGATTATCACCGACGGCGTGTTTTCCATGGACGGAGACATTGCGCCGCTGCCGGAGCTTTGCACGCTGGCAGAAAAATACGATTGCATCATGATGGTGGACGACGCGCACTCGAGCGGAGTGCTTGGACGAAATGGCCGCGGAACAATTGATCATTTTGATTGCCACGGCCGCGTGCATATTCAAGTCGGCACGCTGAGCAAAGCGATCGGCGTAATGGGCGGTTATGTTTGCGGTTCGCGGGAACTGATCGACTTTCTCTATTTGCGCGCGCGGCCATTTTTGTTTTCCACTTCTCACCCGCCGGCAGTTACGGCGTCATGCATCGCGGCATTTTCCTTACTCGATTCTCCAGAAGGAGAAAAGCTGGTGAAAAAACTCTGGAAGAATACGAAGGCTTTCAAGCGCGAACTGAAGAAGCGCGGATTCCAGTTCAAGGCGAGCGAAA
>Ga0207665_10001725_pt1 | contig 14702 bp, 14 predicted proteins | sample LARL112metaG_FD_184351 | JGI IMG/M metagenome (GOLD analysis project Ga0207665, IMG submission 184351) | Corn, switchgrass and miscanthus rhizosphere microbial communities from Kellogg Biological Station, Michigan, USA - LAR L11-2 metaG... | ecosystem: Host-associated > Plants > Roots >...
CCAGTTGCTAACAGAATTCGCGCTTGAGCGATGCCGGCCCATTCCACATATGTGGCAGAATGCAGCTCCGACCATGAATTCCGTGCCGCAGCGCCGGCAAGCATCCGGCAATGCCGAGTTAACGGCTGCCTCAGCCTGAGGAGGAGGCCGCCAGAATTCCTGCCTTGCATCTCGAACCAAGTCTGCCATTGGGATTCTCGCCTTACTTCCTAGGCAAGGAGATGACCAAAATGGTTGGATTGCAAGCTGTGCATTTTCATTGAATTACGGCGCATCCTTCCCTAAGTTATTGATCTCGCATAGCAAGAATTACGCTGGACCATGCAAAGTTTCTTGAGTTACGGCTGGTTTAGGCCGCTGATCCGCTCTCGTCGGTAGGCGATTGTGGGTTTTCAGACGAAAATTGCTGGCGCCGTCCCGACTTTCGCCGGGAGATGCAAAGCGCATGGGGAAACGCCCAAAGCTTAGGCTGGACGTCTCCCCCAAAAGGGAAGCGCTCTAACCCTACTTCAAGCCGACTCCGTAGAGGTAGGCATACGTATTACCCTGCTGAAGCGGCAACGGGGTCGTAAACGAGGAAAACAGCACCGCGCGCCCCAGGAACGTGACGAAGACGTCCTGTTGGGAGTTCGCCGTGGTCACCCGAAAGGTGAATAGACCGAAGCACGGGTCGCTCAGTTGACCGCTGCTGCCGTAAAGGTACGCAGTGTCGGCAACCGGAGTCAGTGTGGTCTGAACGACAGTGTTGCCTTGCGAATCCTGGACCGTGATATTGCTCTGCGCGTCGATGGTGATGGTGGCGCTTCCCAGGCTGGCGGTTCCGCTTTCAACGTTGCCTTGCCCGGTGCTGGCATTGGTTTTCTGGTAATACATCGAGTGATAAGTTCCGGCAACCGTTGGATCGAAGTTCTTGCTGCCGGCCTTCTTCATGCCCAGAATCGCGCCATTTGCGGTATCGACAATGAAGAACCCCTGTCCCGTCCCGAAGACATAGTCGGAGCCGCCGCCACTATCGGCAAGCCTCAGGAATGTGCCGGAGGTGTCTTCTGAGAAGTTGGTTGCCAGCATGGTGTTGTTGTTGAATGGCGAACCTTGCATAGATGCGCCATATGGCCAGTAGCTTGAGATCGAGACGTTGCCCTGGGCGTCAATAATGGCTGATCCGCTCTCGAACCCACCGGCAGCGGTGCGGAACTGCATGTAGTTATAGCCGTGGCCTTGAAACGTGCCCAGCGTAACCGTCGTTTGTGCGACTGCAGTGATAAGCGCGGGCGTGGCATGGTCGGATCCGCTCTTCTGTGCCTCTATCAGCATCGCGTAGCCAGGAATCTCATAGGCGGCCAGCAAATTTCCCGTGGGATCATTCAGGGCGTAGCTGCCGTCCGAATTGAGCGTGTACGGCACCGTGCCAGCGTCCCCATTCGTGACGTTGGTGTAGCTGATGGTCTTGGCCGTCGTGTCAATGGTGATGTTCATGAAGTCGCCGACTGAAGCCGTTCCATGGTACGAGCGGGAGGCCGGCATGGGCCCGGGCACCGTCGGTGCCTGGTTCCCCGTCGAGCAACCCAGGGTCAAAAACAACGCCATGAACGTAAGGGCGCGTAAGCGCATGTTGATCTCCTTCTCGCAAGGAGATCGGCTTGTCGGTTTTCCGCTTGAGGAAAACGACAATCTGGCCTGAGGATAACCGCAATCAAAGGGTCATTCGACGGCGTGACTTTTGTAGGATCGGCACTGGCCAGATTCTTATCGCCGAACTGAAATTTGCCAATACCCTTCTTACAGGCTCTTGTCGCCAAGTTTCTCGAAAAACAGGCAGATCGATTCAATCCCGCGGTAAAAGTTCGGGATGTGGAATTTTTCGTTGGGCGCGTGGAGATTGTCGTCTGGCAGGCCGAAGCCCATCATCACCGACGGAATCTTCAGGACATCTTGAAAATCAGTGACGATTGGAATAGATCCTCCCGAGCGGATGAATACCGTGTCTTTGTGAAAGACCTCATGCAAGGCTTCTGTCGCCGCCTTGATGAACGCGTTATTCGTACCTACCACACAGGCAGGGCCTTTGCTCCAGACCTTCACCTTCGTCTCGATCCCCTTCGGCGTGAGCTTCTTTACATAGGTTTCATAGCGCTTGAGAATGTCATCGGGATCCTGGTTTGGCACCAGCCGCATTGAAACCTTAGCGAACCCCCGTGCCGGAATCACAGTCTTGGCCCCAGGCGCAGTAAAGCCACCCGGCATTCCGTGTACTTCAAGCGTTGGACGAGCCCAGGTTCGGTAAAGCACTGAATACCCTGGTTCACCAGTCAGTTTCTTCGATCCCACTTCGGTTTTCCGGTAATGCTCTTCGCTGAATGGCAGTCGCTTCCAGGCTTTCAGTTCAGCAGCGCTGGGAGCTTTCACGTTCTTGTAGAACCCGGGAATGAGGACCTTGCCCTTGGCATCTTTGAGTTTGCTGATGATCTCTATCAGTGCGAAGAACGGATTCGGGGCCGCGCCGCCGTACATTCCAGAGTGCAAATCGGTCTTCGGACCAACCGCTTCAATCTCCGTGTAAACCAAGCCGCGCAGGCCGACACACAATGTGGGGAGATCTGGCGCGAAAAGTTCGGTGTCGCAGACCAGCGCGAAATCCGCCTTGAGCTTCGATTTTTGCTTGCGGACATATTCCGCAATCGATTCGCCGCCGACTTCTTCTTCGCCCTCGATGATGAACTTCACATTGATCGGTAACTTACCGTTGTGGCCTTTCATGAGCGCTTCGATGGCTTTGATTTCCATCCACAACTGGCCTTTGTCGTCGACCGCGCCGCGAGCATAAATGTTGTTGTTGCGCTCGGCCGGCTCGAACGGGGGCGAAATCCACTCGTCCAGCGGATCAGGCGGCTGCACGTCATAGTGCGCATAGCAAAGCGCAGTGGGCTTGCCAGGAGCATGGAGCCAGTGGGCGTAGATCAGCGGATGACCTTTGCCGCTGATGACCTCGACGTTCTCCATTCCAATTCGCCGCAATTCGCTGGCCACGTAATCAGCCGCGCGTTGTACGTCGGATTTGTGCTCGGGCGCAGTGCTGACGCTCGGAATGCGCAGCAGGTCTTTCAATTCGTTAAGAAAACGTTGCTGATTATTGCGGACGTAGGAAATAGCGGGAGAGGCCATGGCTGGTGTTCCTCGGAGTAACGATCAGAAAACGTCTCAGTATAGCGGAAAGGGGGAACTCGATTCGGTGCGAGATCTGGAACGGCGTAGAAAATCGGCGTACAAATAATCATGGCTATCCCCGCCGAAATCCTCGGCAAGAAATATATTTCGCTTGCCACCTACCGCAAGAATGGCACCGCTGTTCGTACTCCGATCTGGTTTGCTGAGAGTGATAGCAAGCTGGTGTTCATGACGCGAAACGATTCCTGGAAGTACAAGCGCATCCGCAACAATCCTCGAGTCAATGTTGCCCCTTGCAACATGAAAGGCAAGATCACCGGGCCTGACTTCGCTGGCAACGCTCGGGTGCTTCTGCCCAATGAATGGCAAAGAGCAAAGCAGGCAATCAATCGCAAGTACTGGCTCGCGCGATTACCGTTCTGGAGCAAGAAAAACGAGTACCTGGAAATCGATCTCGCAGGCTGACATACCGCAACTCGCTCGGCCGCGACACATTCATCTGTGATCGTGATCACACTTTGGCACGATCCCATTCGCTACGATTTTTAATGAGTTCTAATTTGCGGCTCTTTACCGATGGCTGTTAACATCCTTGTTTCCCATAAAGTTCAGCTGTCGGCAGGCCATATTTCATAATGGAGGCGAAATGGCTATCAAAGTAGGTATCAATGGATTCGGACGCATCGGGCGCAACGTTCTGCGGGCTTCGCTCAACGATCCCAATCTGGAGTTTGTCGCGGTCAACGACTTGACGGATCCCAAAACGCTGGCGCACCTGCTCAAGTACGACTCGGTGCTGGGCAATTTGAAGAACAAAGTGAGCGCCAGCGGCGATTCCATTCAAGTAGACGGAAAAACCATTCGCGTGTTCAAAGAGAAGGACCCAGCGGCCCTGCCGTGGGAGAGCGTTGGCGCGCAAGTGGTGATCGAGTCTACCGGGCGCTTCACCGACGCCAACGAAGCAAAAAAACATCTGCGCGGCCCGGTGAAGAAAGTCATCATCTCCGCGCCGGCAAAGAACGAAGACTTCACGGTGGTTCTCGGCGTGAATCAGGATAAATACGATCCCGCCAAGCACCACATTATTTCGAATGCCTCCTGCACCACCAATTGCCTGGCGCCGATCGTCAAAGTGATTAATGACAATTTCAAGATCGTCAGCGGCACCATGACGACCATTCACTCCTATACCAACGATCAGGTCATTCTCGACTTTCCGCACAAAGACTTGCGGCGCGCGCGCGCAGCGGCGCTGTCCATGATTCCTACGACCACCGGCGCGGCAAAGGCTCTGAAGCTGGTCATTCCGGAAATGGCAGGGAAGCTGGACGGATTCGCCATTCGCGTGCCCACGCCGAATGTTTCGGTGGTCGATCTGGTGGCGCAGGTCGAGAAGAAGGCCGCGAAAGATGAAGTTAACGCCGCAATGAAGAAAGCTTCCGAGAGCGGGCCGTTGAAGGGCATTCTCGGCTACGAAGAAAACGAGCTGGTGTCTTCAGATTTTAAGGGCGACGAACGTTCCTCAATTCTGGATGCGCCCTCAACCCTCACGATTGGCAACCTGGTCAAAGTCGTTTCCTGGTATGACAATGAGTGGGGATATTCATGCCGGGTGCGTGATCTAATCAACTTTTTCGGAAGTAAGGGGCTCTGAGAACCAGCTGCGAGCTATGAGCAGCGAGCGTCGAGCAAAACCGGCTTGGATCGCTCAAAGCTCGTAGCTCATGGCTCGCCGTTCCGAACCGCTTGCGTCGCAAAGGAAACTGATATGTCCAAGCTTTCCATCCGCGATTTGCCACTGAACGATCATCGCGTTTTCATGCGCGTGGATTTTAATGTTCCGCTGGAAGACGGCCGGGTCATGGATGACACTCGCATTCGTGAGACTCTGCCCAGCATTGAATACGCGCTGCGTCATGGGGCGAGGCTGATTCTGGCTTCGCATCTGGGACGGCCAAAGGGTAAGCCGAATCCCAAGATGAGCCTGAAGCCCGTGGCTGAGCGTTTGCGAATGATGCTTGACCGCGAACTGGCATCCAGCGAGAACGTCGGCTTTTGCCCCGACTGCGTTGGCCTGGAAGCTGAAGAGATGGCCGGCAAACTGGAAAAGGGTCAGACCTTGCTGTTGGAGAATCTTCGCTTTCACGCGGAAGAAGAGGCCAACGAGGAAAAATTCGCCAAGCAGCTCGCCAACCTCGCCGACTACTACGTGAATGACGCATTCGGCACGGCGCACAGGGCCCACGCCTCTACCGTGGGCATCACCAAGTTCGTCCAGAAGTCAGCCGCCGGCCTGCTGATGGAAAAGGAATTGGAATACCTCGGCCGCGCCATGGAGCATCCGGAGAAGCCCTTCATCGCAATTCTCGGCGGCGCCAAGGTCAGTGACAAAATTGGCGTGATTCAGAATCTGCTGACAAAAGTGGACGCGCTGATCATCGGTGGCGCCATGGCTTATACATTTCTGAAGGCTCAAGGCCAGAAGGTGGGCCGGTCGCGGGTCGAGGAAGACAAGCTCGATCTGGCGCGCGAGCTTTTGAAGCAAGCGAAAAGCCGGAATGTGAAATTACTGTTGCCCGTAGACCATATCGCAGCCGACAAGATCGATGCCAGCGCAAAGCCGCATACCATCGCCGTCGGAGAGCCGATTCCCGACAACCTAATGGGCCTGGACATTGGGCCTGAGACAGTCGAGCAATTCTCTGAGGAGGTCTCTCGCGCCGCAACCATCATATGGAATGGCCCGATGGGGGTCTTTGAAATGCCTCCGTTCGCGAAAGGAACGTTCAAGATCGCCCGTGCCGTCGCAGAGAACGCTGGCGCGACTTCGATTGTCGGCGGCGGAGATTCAGTATCGGCGGTCAAAGCGGCCGGAGTTGCCGACAAGATTTCCCACATCTCGACGGGAGGCGGCGCCTCACTTGAGTTTCTGGAAGGGAAGACTCTGCCGGGCGTGGAAGCGTTGAGCTCTAAACGTTAAGCCTGCACTTGGACTTTATTGGCAAACACTACAGTTCGCTTCATTAAGAACGCCTTAGTTGTGGAATTCCATGGCCCCGCCGATATTACGCTGGAGACCACAGACGCGATCGTGAACGCCGCAAACTCGTCTTTGATGGGCGGTGGCGGAGTGGATGGAGCAATTCATCGCGCCGGAGGGCCCTCTATTCTTGAGCAATGCAAACAGTATGTTGCTGCGCAGGGACGACTGCCCGCCGGCAAAGCAATGCTGACCAGCGGCGGACGGCTGGCAGCTAAGTACGTCATTCATACTGTCGGTCCGGTCTACCGGGGCAGTGGCGAGGACGCGGAGCTTCTTGCAGGTTGCCACCGCGAAGCCATTCGTCTAGCTGACGACCGTCAACTCAAATCGATCTCGTTCCCGGCAATTTCTACGGGAGCGTATGGATATCCGGTCCACGAAGCGGCGACCGTCGCAGTTGGGACCGTCCTCGACACTCTTGAAGACGGCAGCCATCTTGAGCGGGTGCGATTCGTCCTATTCGATGCAGCTGCTCTAAAAGCGTATGTAAGAGCGGCTGAGGCGGCAATTAAGAATCGGGCGAACTGGAGTGTTGAACACTCGTCCGGCGGTGAACGATGATCTTCTTCGACATTGATGGCACGCTGATCGATCACGCCAGCGCTTCGGCTACTGCGAGTCTCAGGTTCTTCGATCATTTTTCTGCAGCCATTCCATTCGACCGCGAGCAGTTTCCGACGGTATGGGAAGAGATTCTAAGCAAGCACTTCAACCGCTTCTGTCGTGGAGAGATTTCCATTTGGGAGCAGCGGCGGGCCCGCATGCGCGAAATCTTTGCCGCCCCGCAGTTGACAGACGACGCGGCTGACTCGCGATATCAGATTTTTATTGGTGAATACGAATCGCTCACCTGCGCGTATGACGATGCTGCACCCTGCCTGGAAACTCTCGCTGGCCAGGCACTGGGAATCGTTTCCAATGGCGTCCGCGATCAGCAACTCGGCAAGCTGAAACGTGCCGGCCTGCTGCACCATTTCTCCGTGCTGGTCTTTTCAGAAGACGTTGGCTTAGGCAAACCGCATCCCAGCATCTTCCTTGAAGCCTGCCGGCGCGCGCACGCTGATCCTGTACAGTGCGTTCACATTGGCGACGACCTGGTCGCCGATGTCTCTGCGAGTTTCGAGCTCGGCATGCGGGCCATCTGGCTCGATCGGCTGGGGACCTCACGGTGTGCTGTCCCTGCGCAAAGAATCAGCAATTTGAACGATCTGCAATCCGTCTTGACACCGGATGTTCACTCGCCCGACCGGCAACGTGAAAGCATTTTGAAAGGAACTTATGGCTCGTAAGAAACTTATCGCCGCCAACTGGAAGATGTACAAGAATCCCGCCCAGACCCGGGAATTTTTTCGCGACTTTCTCCCCTTAGTAGCCGGCCATGATCGAGATGAGATCACTATCTGCCCTCCCTGCATAGATCTTCATGTGGCGATCGAGTTGGCCAAGAGCTCGTCAATCGGCGTGGGCGCGCAGGATGTTTACTGGAAGGAGGAGGGCGCATTTACCGGGGAAATTTCCCCGGTCATGCTGACCGCGATTGGTTGTACCCATGTGATCATCGGCCACTCGGAGCGGCGGCAATACTTTGGCGAGACCGACGACACTGTCAATCTGAAGTTGAAGGCTGCGCTTGAGCACGGACTGGTTCCCATTGCGTGCATCGGTGAAGTGCTCGAGGAACGTGAAGCCGGTCTGACCGAAGATGTCTTACGGCGTCAATGTTTGCGGGCCTTCAACACAATTTCCGCAAAAAAAGCAGCTAAGCTGGTGATCGCTTATGAACCTGTCTGGGCCATCGGCACCGGCAAAACCGCCACCCCGCAAATGGCTTCTGACGCGCACGCACTTATCCGCGGAGAAGCTGCGAAGGCATTTGGTGAGGAGTTCGCCAGCCGGCTGCGCATTCTCTACGGCGGCTCAGTTAAGCCGGAGAATGCCAAAGCGCTGATGTCCGAAGAAGAAATTGATGGCGCGCTGGTGGGCGGGGCCAGTCTGGATCCAAAATCGTTCGCCGCAATTGTGAAATATTAAATAATGAAACGCCGGCGTTCTCCCACTCAAAGCTGTTTGACGTAATCGATTAGCGGCACTCCGAAGAGGTCGCTTTTTCCCGTCGCAATGTATCCATTGCTCTCATAAAGACGAATTGCGTCCCTCAGCTGTGGGGTTGTGTCCAGCGTGCATCGATTGCACTTTCTCTCTCGCAAATCCGACTCGGCGCGATCAAGCAGTCGTTTGGCCAATCCGCGCCTTTGCCATTGCGGAAGGATCGCCATTCCCCGCAAGTGTCCTTCATTGTTCTTCATCACTTGATACGCGAGCGTTCCAACAATTTCGTTGGCTTGGCTAACCACAACCAGGACGCTCATCTCCCTCAATCGTTGCTCTACGCCGCTAAATGTCGGGACTGTGTCTTCATAAGCGGCAGGCGTGTAGCTGGTCTTGTAAGGTTCAAATGCCAGCTGCAAACATGTGAGAATCCCGTCAATGTCGGCATCGGTGGCGCGACGGATAGATATTTCGACTGATCGCTGCAAGCGCACCGTACCTCATCTCAGCCATTCTTCCAACTCGACTGCGCGTGCAGTCTTTTCATCCCTGTATTTCACTATCACGGGCGCATAAAGAGAAATGCCCCACTGCGCGGCGTTTCCCTTGTTCACAGCGCGAGATCCAGGCACCACCACTGCGCCTTCGGGCACCTCGAGCGGCGTATCTTCCGTAGCTCGATACACTTTTCCGCGCACCAAATCATAAAGCGGAGTCGAGCGCGTCAAAATCGTTCCGGCGCCCAGCACCGCCCGCGAATGCACCAGTGTGCCTTCGTAGACGCCGCAGTTCCCGCCCACCAGCACGTCGTCCTCGATAATCACTGGAGCCGCGTTGACAGGTTCGAGCACTCCGCCAATCTGCGCTGCTGCACTCAAGTGGACGCGCTTGCCGATCTGCGCACACGATCCCACTAGAGCGTGCGAATCGATCATTGAGCTTTCGTCAACATACGCGCCCACATTGATGAAGATCGGCGGCATGCAAATTACCGAAGGCGCGACGAATGCCCCTACTCGAACTGATGATCCGCCGGGAACAATTCGCACCCCATCTGCAACCGAAAATTTACGCGCAGGGAAAGTGTCTTTGTCGACAAAGGAGAGGCATTCGCCGCTCCCCATCTGGCTGAGCTTGCCCATGCGAAACCCCAGCAGGATGCCTTGTTTCACCCATGCGTTCACTCTCCAGCTTCCGTCAATCTTTTCTGCCGCGCGAACTTCGCCTCGGGTCAGGGCATCACGAAAGGCGAGGAAAGTCGCTTGCGCCTGATCGTTGTGCTCCAGGCTGCTGGACGAAGCCAGACGCTCGATTTCACTTTGCAATTTGTGCATAGGCCGCTTAGGAAGGAAAAGTATAGCCGAGGCAGAGAGCGCTCATCCGAAGCGGCTAGACAACGCCGTACAACAACCGGTCGCCTAAATACACTTACACTCGCTGCGGATCAGCACATTGGGCAGGCTGTGTGTGACTTGCCGCGCCTCCGCCAAGGTCCCGTAAGGTCCGTGCCAGCGCGCTTGATCGGTGGAATGTCCTGCCGGTCGCGCCCTGCCGTTTCCGCAATGCCCGCAGTTGGAGCGGTGCACCACAGTTCTGTGGGGCCCCGCCGCCCAATTCTCGTATACGAAGAAGCCGGATGACTCGGCCGTTGCAGCTGCACCTTTCGCGATTAATCCCGCCTCGCTGGCGATCTTCTGCAATTTTGACCGAGTGTCGCGACGGACGGCGACCATGGGCAGACGATATACCTCTTCAATGCGGCCCATCATGGCCAGCACCGCCTTCACCGGCATGGGGCTTGATTCGATAAAATTCGCCTGCATTAACGGCAGATACTTGCGGCACAGCTCGCGTGCGGCGCTCCAGTCGTTGTTCAGCGCCAGACGAGTCATTTCTGCCATTTCGTGAGGGATTTCATTCGAGGCTACCGAGATAATTCCTACTCCGCCGAGGGCGACCACAGGCAGAGTTAGAGCGTCGTCGCCGGACAGAACCGAGAAGTCTGGGTGCGCCGCATTGCAAATTTCTGCGATCTGGACGAGGTTGCCGCTCGCTTCCTTTACTCCAATGACGTTGGGCAATTCCGCCAGGCGCGCGACGGTTGCCGGCTCGATATTCACCGCCGTGCGTGAGGGCACGTTGTAAAGGATAATTGGCTTGTTTACTGCTTCGGCGATTGCCCTGAAATGCTGGTACTGACCCTCCTGCGTGGGTTTGTTGTAGTAGGGCGAGGCTGTCAGGATCGCATCCACCCCCGGCCGCGTGGCCAGTTCCTGGGCTTTTGCAATCGCATCGCGTGTGGAATTCGAGCTCGCGCCTGCGACGATCGGCACCCGCCCAGCAGCCGTTTCGATGGTGAGGTCAATCACCCGCAACCACTCATCGTGCGTGAGCGTCGGAGTCTCGCCAGTCGTGCCGCAGGGTACGAGAAAATTGATGCCCGATTCAATTTGCCACGAGACAAGATTGCTCAGCGCCTGTTCATCAAGCGACCCATCCTGATGAAAAGGAGTGATCAGAGCGGTTCCACATCCGCGAACTTGCATGAGAATAAGATAGCGCGAATAGGGTAGTGAGAGGAAACCCCCGGCTCAGAAGTTACAATTGTCTCCAGACCTCGCTGAAGTCATAAAAGCCCTTTTTCCCCGCTATCCACTCGGCGGCCCGGACGGCGCCCTCGGCAAACCCGTGCCGTGACTTGGCGTCATGGCAAAGATAGATCGACTCGTTAGTCGAATCGAGCACAAGTTCGTGCATTCCGACGACGTCTCCTTCGCGGAAGGACGTAATTTCCACCTCGCCCCCCGAGTGTTCCTGCAATATCTGCTGCATGCGTGCGGCAGTTCCCGACGGCGCGTCTTTCTTTTCGGCATGATGACGCTCATAGATGTGGCCTCCATGCCCATGATCAAGGGCCGGAGCGGCGGCGCGGACGAGGTCAAAAAACAGGTTCACACCGATTGAGAAGTTCGATCCGAACAAGAATCCAGTCTTATGCCGCTCGACTATGCGCCGAATATTGTCTATTTCGGGATACCAGCCTGTCGTCCCCACCACCATGTCGCACCCGGCCGTGACGCAGGCCTCGATGTTCTTCACCACACATCCTGGGGTCGTGAAGTCAATCACTACGTCCACGGCGCTGAGCCTTTCCTTGCTCAGACCAGACGTATGCGGGTTGTCTGCCGAACGCAGGCTTTGGACCTCATGTCCGCGCTCGCGTGCCACTTGGCCGACCAGGAAACCGGTCTTGCCGACGCCGAGAAGAAGAACTTTCATGGATACCAAGTTTAATCTTTTTCAGGGCACCGAAACTCTATGGGCTTGACGATACCCCCTCTCTTCAAGATACTTCCACCAACACTGATTAACGAGGGTCCCATGATGAAAGTGGCAGGCCGATTTGTTTTCGCTCTATTTCTGTTTGCGGTTTCGTCCTTACTCTCTTCCGCTGCGGCTAAACCTGACCGTCAGGTGGCAATTACTATCGACGATCTTCCGGCTGCGTCGGCGAACACCATGCCGACTGCAACTATGACCGAGATGACCGCAAAACTGCTGGGAACCATTCGCGACCAAAAAGTCCCGCTGGTTGGATTTGTGAACGAGAAGAAGCTCTACAAGCTGGGGGAAGTGGATGAGCGGATCAATGCGCTCAAAATGTGGATGGATTACGGCTTTGAGCTGGGAAATCACACCTTTGCCCACACATCGCTGAACAAGGTCCCACTGCAGTTCTGGGAAGAGGAAGTGGTCCGCGGAGAAACCGTGACCAGCATGCTAATGGCGCAGCACAACATGAAGCTGCGCTATTTACGCCATCCATATCTCGACACCGGCCGCGATCTTGAAACCCGCAGGCAAGCCGAAGCTTTTCTCGCGCAACGAGGTTACAGAATTGCCCCCATCACCCTTGACGCCTGGGACTGGATGTATGCGACCGTATACGAAGATGCAAAGAAGCGCGGAGATTCGGCGCTACAGAAGCGACTGGCCGACAGTTATCTCGCCTACAGCGACCAGGTCTTTGCCTATACCGAGCAGCTTTCGGTGCGCATCGTTGGTTACGAGCCGAAGCAGATTTTGCTTATTCACGCCAATCAGCTTGAGGCCGACCACATCAGCGAATTATTTGATCTTTTCCGTAAGCGTGGATACCGCTTCATCACTCTCGAGGATGCCTTGAGCGATCCAGCCTACAGTTTGCCTGATACCTATGTGGGGGAAGAAGGCACTGGCTGGATAGATCACTGGGCCATCACTATGGGTAAGCCGCCGCAAAGTGGCCCCGAGTTTCCCCAATGGGTACTTGATCTTGCGAAGTCGCTGCGTCAGCCGCAGCCTTGAACTGGGCTTGCGTAAATCAGGCGAAAGTGTCGGGGTCAGGGTCAGCAAAGAACCTCTTGTGAAGGCGTTGCACTACCGTCGGCACCTGGTCTTCGTCGATGACAAAGGTGAGATTGATCTCCGACGCACCTTGCGAGATCATGCGGATCTTTACGTCTGAGAGCTCGCCGAATACATGCGCTGCAATTCCGGGAATCTCCCTTAAATTTTCTCCCACCAGGCACACGATCGCCTTCCGGCCTTCGTATTTCACATCGGCGAGTCGCGCCAGATCGGCGGCCAGGGCGGGTATGGATTCGTTCGAATCCACAGTAAGCGAAACACTGACTTCCGAAGTAGACACAACATCTACCGGAATTCGGTGGCGGTCGAACGCCTCAAAAATCGATTTCAGGAATCCGTGTGCCAACAGCATGCGTGGTGCGGCAACATCGACGATAGTAATTCGCTTCTTCGCAGCAATCGCTTTGAAAAAATTACGGCAGTGTGGCGCGCGTGCTGCAATGCGAGTGCCTTCACATGAGGCATTCCGCGAATTCAAAATGTAAACCGGGATGTTCTTTTGGATCGCCGGCAGCACGGTTGCGGGATGCAGGACTTTCGCTCCGAAATACGCAAGCTCGGCGGCTTCATCGAAGCTGATGACCTTGATGCGGCGTGCATCGGGGCAGATGTTCGGATCGGTCGTCAGCATCCCATCCACGTCGGTCCATATCTCAATCTTCTCCGCGCCGAGTCCCGCGCCGACGATCGCTGCAGAGAAATCTCCGCCGCCCCGTCCGATGGTTGTGGTTATGCCGCTGCGGGTTGAGCCGACAAATCCGCCCATGACCGGAACCCGCCCGCCCTCGAGTAGAGGCTGCACTACTTCGCGAAGCTTGCCGTTGGTTTCATCAAACAGGGGAGCGGCCCGGGTGAACGACTCGTCAGTGACAATGCAGTCCCGAGAATCGACTAGAGATGCCTCGACACCATTCGCGGACAATGCTGCACTGACCAGCTTGCTTGACAGCACTTCGCCAAAAGAGGCGACATGGTCAGTGGTCCGGGGCGTAAGCTCGCCAACCGCGGATATCCCGCGGAGCAACTCTTCCAACTCTTCGAACTCTGTTCCAAGATCGCTGTGAAACTGAGTGAAAACGCCCGTTCCCAGCAATTCGCCGGCAGTATTGTAGTGACGTTCACGAAGCTCGCGGGCAAGAGTAAGAGCAGTCTTGCGGTCACCAGCGCCCGACGCGCGCGCCATCTGCAGCAGTTGGTCTGTCACGCGAGCCATGGCGCTGACGACGACCACCGGCCTTTGTGACACGCGTCCGCGGACGATTTCCGCTACACGCGAGATTGATTTGGCGTCACCAACCGACGTGCCGCCGAATTTCATCACGATGCAGCTGGTAGCCATTAGCTCTTTGCTTTTGAGAAATCAGCGGGACTTGGGCCTTCCTTCGTGTTCCTTCGTGCCCTTCGTGGTTGATAAAAATTGACCACGAAGGGCACGAAGGAACACGAAGGAAGCCGAGAACGCAGTCATGCGGCAAATACCGCGCTACGACAAGTAGCCTTCCACTTTCAGCAACTCCGCATTCAGCAACGCCGCCCCGGCTGCTCCGCGAATCACGTTATGCGAGAGCACGGTAAACTTCCAATCGAGCACGCCGCAGGGACGCAGGCGTCCGACGGTGGTCGTCATGCCGTTACCGGAGTCGACGTCCAGACGAGGCTGCGGACGGTCTTGCTGCTCAAGATATTGCACCGGCTGTTTCGGCGCGCTGGGAAGATTTGCGACCTGCTCAAGTCCCCGAAACTCCTTCCACGCGCGCACGATTTCTTCCGGCTTTGCTGATTTCTTGAGCTTTATCGAAATCGATTCGGTGTGGCCGTCTTCCACCGCAACCCGATTGCACTGAGCGCTCATCTTAAAAGGCGCGAGGACAACGCCAGAGCCGTTCAAACTGCCAAGCATCTTGCGCGTCTCTTCCTCCATTTTGTGCTCTTCGTTGGGAATGTATGGGATGACGTTGCCGAGGATGTCCATCGACGCCACTCCCGGATAACCCGCGCCGCTGACCGCTTGCATGGTCACCGCCATCACCGTCTC
>Ga0207665_10001726_pt1 | contig 14691 bp, 13 predicted proteins | sample LARL112metaG_FD_184351 | JGI IMG/M metagenome (GOLD analysis project Ga0207665, IMG submission 184351) | Corn, switchgrass and miscanthus rhizosphere microbial communities from Kellogg Biological Station, Michigan, USA - LAR L11-2 metaG... | ecosystem: Host-associated > Plants > Roots >...
CCAGGATCACGCCGGCGGCCAGCCAGAAGGCGCTCACCTGGCCGAGCAGGTGCAGGTCCTTGCTCGCCCCGACCAGTTCGGGCACGACCAGGTACTCGATGATCAGGAGCAGGGCGAAGATGACGATGCCGCGGCGCAACGGCTTGAGCACGAACGGGAGCCAGCTACGCCAGCGTCGCCACCAGCTCTGTCGTTCTCCCCGTAGCTCGCTCTGTTGCTCGCCGTGTTGCTCATTGGTGTCAGCCGCGTCGTCACCGGGCTTCCGGCCGGCTTTCGCCGGGTCAGTCCGCATAACACAGCTCCTACCCGGCTTACCGGCAAGAACGCGGGCACATTAGTAACAAGCGTTATCCTGCCGTGGTGACCGACGAGGCGAGGTTGGCGGGGTTGGCAGGGTTGCCGGGATTTGCCGGGTTTGCCGGGGTTACAGGGTCCCGGGCGATGTGGACCCTGTTTGAGCCCATCCACGCAGTGACGTACTTCACGCCCGAGAGCCGTTCGGCCTACGAGCAGGCGGGCCTGCGCGGGTTCTGGCGCGGCTACTTCGCCGGCCGGGCGGCGCCGCTCGGCGCGGCCGGCCCGGCGGTGGTCACCGCCTCGTTCTTCAACTTCGCGCCGGCCTTCGTGGCCCGGGCCATCCCCGGCGTCTGGGAACTGATCACGCCGGAGGAGGCGCTGCGGGTCCGGCTGGCCGGTGCGACTTCCGCGCTCGGCCGGCTGCTGGCCGGGCAGGAGGCCCAGGCGAGCGCGGCGGCCGGGCTGCTCTGGCGGGCCATCGGCGAGCTCGACTTCTCCGGCCGCGTGCTGGCCTCGGCAAATGCGGCGCTGCCGGTTCCCGGTGACGGTGGTGGCGGCCTGGCCGGGCTCTGGCAGGCGGCCACGCTGCTGCGCGAGCACCGCGGCGACGGCCACTTCGCGGCCCTGGCGGCGGCCGACATCGACGGCAGCGAGGCCGTGGTCCTGCGGTGCAGCCTGGATCTACGGCGGGAGGACATGCAGCCGGTGCGGGGCTGGACCGACGAGGCGTGGGACGGCGCCCTGTCCCGGCTGGCCGCGCGCGGCTGGGTCGCCGCGAACGGCACGCTGACCAGCGCGGGACGAGAAGCGCACGCGGCGGTGGAAGACGCCACCGACCGGGCCGCGTCCCGGCCCTGGGCCCGGCTCGGGCCGGAGGCCACGGCGGAGATCGCGGCCGCCCTCACCCCGCTCGCGCGGGCGTGCGCGACCGTGCTCCCCTACCCAAGCCCCATCGGCTTGCCCGCTCCCGGCGTATTAGACGAGGGTGGCCGCTAACCGGGCGGGCCGGACGCCCAAGGAGCCCCGCGAGCCGACCGAGACCTCGGCGCGGTTGAGCAGTTCCAGCTCCAGCATGTCGTGCAGGCCGGACTGGCCGAGGCCGCCGGCGTCCGGGAACCTCATGAGCCGCTCGCCCCAGGTCATCAGGGCCCTGGCGTCGCTCGGGCAGGCCATCAGGTGCTGCCGGTCGCGGAGCGCGAGGAACAGGTACAGCGTGGTGCGCTCGTCCGCGTCGTCGTAGCGGGCCCCGCGCAGCAGCAGGTCGCACGCTGCGTCGAGGTCGTCGGGATCCGGGGGCGCGGCGCCCGCCCAGGGGTCGGTGTACCGGTCGTAGCTGAGCCGACCGAGGGTCAGCGCCACCTCCGGCCAGGCCGCGTCGCCGGCCGGGAGCCAGTACAACAGCGCGCCGGTCACCGCGATGGCCTCGTCGCGGTCGGCCCGGGCGGCCGCGATCGCGGCGGCGTCCCGGTCGTCTAGCCGCGCCGCCGCGAGGGCGACTCGCCGGTCGAGCAGGGTCCCGAGCAGGGCGCGGGCCTCGGTGAGCCGGCTCGGCTCGCCGCCGCCGGAGGCGCGGAGCAGCGCGGCCAGCGCCGCCCGGGCCTCGTCGATCGCCGTGTCCAAGACCGCCCCGTCGAGTAGCGGGCGGCTGGCCCTGTGGTTGATCGCATAGTCATTCACAGCAGATCCCCCTCCACAAGTTTTGCCAGGTGACGGCCAGCTCCGTCAGGGCTGTGGCGGCCGTCACCTGGGGTCCTGTGTGTCACGGGCGGAACCGTGACCGGCGGGAGAGGATGCTGCTGGACGGCGGCGCCGTCTCAGCCACGAGTCGCAGCGGGAAAAAACCACGTCCGACCGGCTGAATCATCTGCCCCCCAAAGGCTTATTGATTCGTTGACCGGCAGTTTCCTACCTGCTTCCTGCCCGGCAGGAGCTTGCCGGTGATCGGCAAACATTCGGCAGATATCTCGCCAGAGCGCTGCGAACGGAAGTAAATGCGACCCTTTGTCTAGCGAAATAAATGCCAGGGGCCCGGAGCCGGGAGCGGCTGGGGTGCCCGCCCGGCGGCCACGCGAGCGTACATGGGACGACGATGCGATCGAGCATCACGTGACCCTGTTTTTAAGTTGTATTCATCCCTCACGACCCTTTCCGCCGGTCCGGCGCGACCGCGATGCGGCGTCGGCCACCCAGACCTATGCGGTCCTCCCCTCATCCGCCCCTTATAGCTCACCCAGGGCGTTGTCCGTCCCGGATCCCGTGAGCACCATCGATGAGCTTAGTGTAGCTAGATAAAGGATGTCTATCTATGCAGGATTTACGTGAATAAAGTTTTTCCGGCCCGGATAGCGGGGCCAGGGCGCCGACCTGCGGCGGAGCCGTGATGGCGGACCTGTACAGCGACCCGGACAGGGCCGGACAGGCCAGCGCTCACACCGCGTACGGCGGCATACCCAGGACGGAGCGCTCTTACACAAGCGGACCGGCCCGGGCGATGAGTTCGGCGGCGCTGGCCGCGAACGACGCGGCGGGCGGGTAGGCCTCGCAGGCGGCCCGCCACCGGTCGTGCAGGGACCCGATGAGTTCGGCCGGCAGGACGGTTGACGGGCCAGGGCCGCCGGACAGCACGTCGAGCGGCCCGAGCAGGTACACCTCGGCCAGGGTCGGCAGGTCGGCGAACTCGGCCGCCGGGCTGGCGCCGCCGGGCAGCCTGGTCGCCCGCTCGATCAGGCCGGCGCCGAGCTGCCACACCGCGTGCCCCTCGCCGGCCAGGATGCACTCCACCGCGGCGAGCATCTCCACGGCCATCGCGTACGACTCGGCCGCGAGCAGCCCGGCCCCGTACTCCCCCGGGCTCGGCGCCAGCGGACGGCCCGGCGGGTGACGGAGCCTGGCCGCCGAGCTGAGGTGGTCCAGGTGCGCCCCCTCGTGGATGCCGCGCCAGATCTGCTGCTCGATCGCGGTCGCGGTGGACGGCACCTCGGCGATCGCGGTGCCCGGCCCCCGCAGCCCGGGCAGGCACATCCAGGTCCGCCGGGCCAGCCGCCGGTTCAGCGGCAGGCGCAGCGTGACGTGCTCCGCGCTGGGCGACGGCCGGTAGCGGGCTCCCCAGGCCAGCTGGCGCGCGCTGACCAGCGGGCAGGCCGCGTCGTGCGGGAGCGTGGCGGCGGTCGCCATGAGTAGCTCGCCGAACCCGGTGACCAGCCCGGCGGCGCGCCAGACGATCTCCCTGACGTCCCGGATCGGGCCGGGCACCGGCCGGGTGTCCGGGTACCACGGCGGCACCGGTCCGGCGAACCGCCGCAGCTGGCGCAGCCGGGCGGCGTGCTGGCCCCCGGAGGCGACGCGCAGCGACCTGATCACCTCGTCCAGGCCGCTGAACGCGCCGGGTCCGTCCCGCCGGACCAGGCGCCGGGAGGGACCGGCGAATCCGGGACCGTCCAGGGCGACGCAGCCGATGGCCACGTCCGCCCAGCCCCGGACCGTCCAGGCGTCGGCCTCCGCGTTCCCGGCCGGTACCCTCACCGCGGCGGTCGCCGCGGCGACCGCCCACGCGCGCGCAACCGGCGCCGCGACATGCGGCAGCCCGGGGCCTTCCGTCCCCAGGCCGCGCACCTCACTACCCATCCGGCATTGACACGGCTCCGAAGCTAGCTGGGGTGGCGTTCATTCGACTGTGGTAAGCCGGGAGGGGTATTGCCCGGCAGCCGGAGCCTAATACCTGAAACAAGAGAAAAATAGATTTTCTCTTTAGTTATGAAAAATCCGGGCACTCCCACCTCCGGGTTTGTGCCTATGATGACGGTCTTGGCGCAGGTGAGCGGCCAGATGAGATCGACGGGAGGAGGGTGCGGGTGCCAGCACAGGACGAGCGCCTCGTGGCCATCGCCGCGGCCGCCGCGGCCGTGCTGCGCCAGACCCCGTATCACGTGGTCCGGGCCGGGGACGTCGCGGCCGCGGTCCGGCTGCCTGGCCAGGCCGGGCGGTCCGCCGTCTGGCTGTATAACGAGGTGCACAACCGGCGGGTGCTGGTGGCGCTGGCGGCGGCCCACGCCTGGCGTGAGTTCGCCGGGCAGGCGACCTGGTCACCGCCTGGCCCGATCGGCTCGGTGACGGCGGCCAGGTCGGCCGCTGTCGCGGCACTGGGCGTGATCGTTGCCTTCCACCGCGCCGAACAGCCGTTGATGACCCAGGTCGGCTACGGCATCGGCGACATCTCCACGGCGGAGAAACGCAAGCTCGCCGCGGGCACCGGGGTAACCCCGCCCAGCTGGCCGGACAGCTCGTGGGGCCGGGTCGCCGCGGCGGCCTGGAACGGCCGGTGCGAGGTCTTCACTGATTTCCTCCGCCCGGTGCTCCGGGCGTGCGCCGAGTCGGTCACCCAGCTGGCCGAGCCGAACATCACGGAGAGCGCCTCCCGGCTGTCCGACGTCACCTTCCGGACCTGCCTGGCCGACCGGGAGGGCCCGGTCGACCTGCTCGCGCGCGGGCTGACCGCGCTGTGGTTCGAGCGCGACCTGACCAGGCTGGCCGGAGCGCTGCCACGGGACCTGGAAAGCGCCGAGACGGCGCTGGCGGCGGTGGCCAGGCGGCGGACCGACCCTAGGGCCGAGGCGAACGCCAACGCCGTCGTGGTCCGGGTCCTGCTCGAGGCCGGCACCCTGCACCGGCGCTGCGTCGGCGAGGCGCAGCGGACCGTCGCGCTCTGGCAGAACCTCGCGGCCGACCTCGACGGCCCGGTGTCCGACGCCACCGGGCACGATCGGCAGCGGCTCAGCGATGCCGCCAGCCATCTGGGCCTGGCCGCGGCCAGGTTCGGAGACCGGCGGACGGCGGCCGACGCGTGGCAGCTGTCCCGGCGGGTCGCCGACCAGGGCCTGGGGCACGATCAGTCCCGGATCGCCCGGGCCGACACCAATCTGGCCGCGCTGGCCGCCGAGACCGGGCATGGCGAGCAGGCCGGGATCGCGGTGGCCGGCGTGCACCGGACCCGGCTGGCCCTGCTGGACCGCGGGCCGCAGGACGCGGCGGCGTGGCGGCGGCTGACCGTGACCGAGCGCACCCGGGCGGACGTGGCCCGGCTGACCGGCGCGGCGGCGGAGAGCGTTCGGCTCGCCATAGCGCTGCTGGCGGACCGGCGGGCCCGGCTGGGGGACCCGGCGCACGCCGACACCGCCGAGGCGCAGATCATCCTGGGCCAGACGCTGCTGGCGGCCGGACATCCGGCCGCCGCCCGGCGTCACCTGGAGGAGGCCGCCGACACCCGGCGCAGCCGGTTCCTGCTCACCTCGTACCGGGTCCAGGAAGATCTCATCTGGCTGGCCAAGACGGCTCTCGTGCTCGGTAACCCGCGGACCGTGCTCGACCTGCTCGCCGGGCAGGCGGCGCAGACCGACTGGTTCCGCGACCAGGTGTCGTTCCGGCTCGGCTACACCGCCCGGCGCCTGGCCGCGATGGCCCGTGGCGAGCTCGGTCAGGCCGGGGAGGCGACCGACTACCTGCTCGCCGCCCGGGCGGAACTGGCCGGCTGGCCGCTGGACGCGGGGCTTGACTCGCTCGCCGCGGACGTCGACCGGTCCCTCGCCGAGCTGGCACTGATGCGCGGCGAGGCCGCAGCCGCGGCGGACGCGCTGGTCCGGCTGGCCGAGGCCGAGACTAAGGGTGGGGCCGGGGGCGCGAGCCCGAGCGGGGCCGGGGGCGCGAGTGCGGCCGCGGACGGGCCGCCACCGCCCGCGCACGGCTGGACCCTCGTCCTGCTGGCCCGGGCGGCGGCCCGGCTGGGTGACGCCCAGCGCGCCGCCGAGTGCTTCCGCTCGGTCACCGACCTGTCCGCCGCCGGGGTCGACCCCTGCCATCCGGTGATCCTCACCGCCCGCTGCGACGAGGCCGAACGCCGCATCGCCGTCGGCGACACCAGGCAGGCGGCCAAGCTGCTGGCGCCGGTGCTGGACCGGACCTTGCTGGCGCACGGCAGGCCCGCCCTCGGCGAGGCCCACCCGCTGCTGACCCGGGCCCGCACCCTGGCCGAACGGCTCGGCATCACCGTCCCCTATACGCTGCCCGGCCTGGACGAGGCGTCCCTGGACCTCGACGTCTGAGGCCCCGGCGTCTGGGCACGGCGGGGCAGCGCGACCAGGTAGGCGGCGACCGCGGCGGCCAGCCCGGCGACGGTGATCCAGGCCGAGGCGCCCAGGTGCACGGCGTCCATGGCGAGCACGGCGCCCGTGGCGATCAGCCCGGCCACCAGCAGGACCGCCTGGCGGCGCAGCCACTGGGCCGGGCGGCCCGGGGGCGCGCCGGCGGCGAGCAGATAGCACAGGATGAACAGGCCCTCGGCGGTCAGGACCGCGGCCCCCGCGGTGGAGACGGCGCAGGTGACAACGCCGGCGGCCACGGCGAGAACGGGGCCGCGCCGCCACCGGAGCCCGGCCAGGGCCGCGACGGCGCCCAGGCCGGCCACCGGGTAGGTCCACGACGGTGCCCAGGCCAGCGGCCAGGCCACGGTGAGCAGCCCGAGGACGGCGGCCAGGCCGGCGAGCGGCGGGACCCGGACCAGCCGCGGGACGCGGGGGCGGGGGCGGGTCATGAGCGGACCGCCGGGCGGCGGGCGCCGCCGGGGGGCTGGCGGAGCGGGGCGAGGACGCTGTCGAGCTCGGCGTCATCGGTCCAGGGCAGCACCGGGACGCCGAGGGCGCGCAGGGCCGAACGGGTCGCGGCCCGGTCCAGCCGCCACAGCCGCAGCGCCAGGCCGGCGTCGGCCGGACGTGCGACGGCGGGCGGCTCGTCGCGGAGCGTGTCCACCACGATCAGGGGAAAGCCGCGCCGGCGCAGGTCGGTCAGCGCGGCCAGGCCGCGCGGGTCGAGCAGCGGCGAGAAGACCACGGCGAGGGTGCCGGGCGGCAGCGCGGTGCGCGGGATCCGGTCCAGGTCGGGGGTGACCCAGCTGTCGTAGCGGGCCTGGAGCAGGAGTTCGGCGATCCGGTAGAACTGGCGGTCGCCGTGGGCCGGCCCGAGCCAGCGCAGCGCCCCGCCCAGCACCACGACCCCGGCGCGGTCGCTGACCCGCAGGTACGCCGCGGCCAGCGTGGCCGCGCCGTGCACGGCCAGGTCCAGGGTCCGGTCCGCGACGGCGCCCTCCGCCGGGCCGAACGCGTCGATCATGATCACCAGGTCGGCCGCCCGTTCCGCGGCCCGCTGGTTCACGTGCAGCTGGCCGCGGCGGATGCTGACCGCCCGGTTCACGTCCCGCAGCTGGTCGCCGGGCTGGTAGGGGCGCAGGCCGGCGAACTCGGTGCCCGCGCCGACGGCCCGGCCGGTGTGCTCGCCGATCCGGCGCAGCAACTCGGCCGGGACCAGCCGGGGGCGCATCCGGGCCGGGCGGGGGAAGACCTCCAGCGGATCGGGTTCGGCCTCGATCAGCACCTCGGCTCCGCCCAGGCCGGCCCGGGCCAGGACCGCGCCGGGCGGGTACCGCCCCCACCGGCCCGGCCGCACCACCCAGCTCGCGGTGACCCGGCCCTCGTGCAGGAACACCTGGGCCGCGGCCCCGGACACCAGCTCGACCCGCGGGGCCGGCATCAGCTCGGCGGTGATCTCGTCCAGCGGGTGCCCCCCGGGCATGCCGATCGTGGCGGTGACGGTCACCTCCTCGCCCTCGAAACAGCGCGCCCCGGACAGCGTCACGGTCACTTCCGGCGCAGGCGGCCGCCGGCGCGGCATCAGCGCCAGCGCCCCCAGGGCCGGGGCGGCCAGCAGGACCAGGGCGGCGTGCCCGGTCAGGATCGCGGCGAGCAGCCCGAGCAGCGCCGCGGTGGCCAGGTTCGCGGCCCGGATTGAGGGGCGCCAGCCGGTCACGGCGGGGTGCCGCGCGGGACGGGCACGGTGGCCAGGACCTCGGCGGTGACGTCCTCCCCGGTCACCTGCCGCACCCACATCTCCGGCCGCAGGACCAGGCGGTGGGCCAGCGCCGGCACCGCGACCGCCTTGATGTCCTCCGGTGTCACGAACGCCCGGCCGGCCAGCGCGGCGTGGCCGCGGGCCAGCTGGATCACCGCCAGCGTGCCGCGCGGCGAGGCGCCTACGGTGACCTGCGCGTGCGCCCGGGTGGCGGAGACCAGCGCGACCACGTACGCCAGCAGGTCCGGGTGCAGTTGCACGCTCTCCAGCGACTCCCGCATGGCCAGCAGCCGGGAGGCGTCAGTGACCTGCGCGGGCACGGGCGGGGCGGAGCCGCGGGCCAGCCGCCGGCGGACCATCTCGGCCTCCCCGTCGGCGTCCAGGTAGCCGAGCCGGACCCGGGCGGTGAACCGGTCCAGCTGGGCCTCGGGCAGCGGGTAGGTGCCCTCGTACTCGATCGGGTTGTCGGTGGCCAGCACCACGAACGGGAGCGGCAGCGGCCGGGTGACCCCGTCCGTGCTGACCTGGCCCTCGGCCATCGCCTCCAGCAGCGCCGCCTGGGTCTTGGGCGGGGTCCGGTTGATCTCGTCGGCCAGCAGCAGGCCGGTGAAGACCGGGCCGGGACGGAACACCGCCTCACCGGTGGCCAGGTCGAGCACGGTGGCACCGGTCAGGTCGGCGGGCAGCATGTCCGGGGTGAACTGGACCCGGGTGAACTCCAGGCCGAGCACCGTGGCGAACGTGCGGGCCAGCAGCGTCTTGCCCAGGCCGGGCAGGTCCTCGATCAGGATGTGGCCGGAGGCCAGCACGCCGAGCAGCACCAGTCGGATTGCCTCCGGCTTGCCCACGATGACCTGCTCCACCTCGGCCAGGACCCGCTCGCCCAGCCGGGCGGTCTCGGCCACCGTCACCGGCAGCACCTCGGTCACGTGCGCTCCTCCAGTTCGGCGATCATCCGGTCCAGCGCGGCCAGGTCCGGCCCGGGGCCGTCGGCGTCCGCGGGCCGCGGGGGCGGATCCGCCGGCGCCTGGCGGCCGAGCGCGGCCGCCAGCCGGGCGAGCAGCGGACGCACGGCGTGCTGGTAGTGCCGCCACGACAGCCGGCCCCACTCCAGGTCGGAGGCGATCGAACGGTAGGCGGGGAAGTCTTCCGCGCTGACCGTCGTCGCCCGTTCCGTTTGATGGGGCCGAACGGGCCCTGGTTTCCCGCCCCGCAGCGTGCCCCGCGCCACCACGAGGACACCCACCGCGGCGACCGCCGCCGCGTCGGTCAACCCGGCCTGGCCGCCGGCCGCGTAACCGCCGGCCAGGGCCGCGGCGATCCCGATCGCGGCCGCCACTAGGGCGAGGTATGTCCTATTCATGGGCAGAGCTTTCATGGGCGGGGCCAAGGTCGGCTTGCATCTGGTCCAGCGCGGCGGCGGCCGCGGCCGAGTCGGCACTGGTCATGGGCTCGGAGCTGTACCGGGCCCGGCGGAACAGGCCCGCCATCCGGACGGCCGAACCCGACCGGACCAGCCCGGCCCCGGTGGCCCGGGCCAATACCTCGGCTGGGGTGTCGGCCGCGGCGGGCACCGAACCCGCCGCGGCGAAGCCGCGCTCCATCGCGGCATAACAGGCGATGATCGCCGCCCGCGGGTCGCGCGGCCCGGCCAGCGCGGCTCGGCCGGCGGCCAGGCTCTCACGGAGCGCCAGACGGGAACCCTGACCCTGGTCCCCGGGCGGCCACGCCGGGTGGCGGCGGGCGTGGCGGGACCACGCGGTCAGCGCGACGAGCAGGGCCAGGGCGATCAGCATCCCGGCGATCACCGGCCAGGGTGACCCGTGTGCCGTCGCGGGCAGCCGGGGCGGGACGGCGCCACCGCTGGCCAGGGCGCCGGGGTGGGCCTGCGCCGCGGTCCTCGGGCGGGTTCTGCGGGTGAACAGGATGGCGAGCGGGGCGACCATCACGGCCACGGACGCCAGCACGGCGAGGGTCTTCGCCCACCACGGAAACGGCAGTCGGGGCGGTTCGTCCTCGTCGGGCCTGGGCTTGCGGCGGGGCCTGGCCATCACGAGCACGAGGGCGAAGGCGACGAGCGCGACGCCCTCGGTGACGGCCAGGGCGATGGCCAGCACGGTTCCGCTGGCCCCGGCCAGGACCCGATCCGGCGCGTGCGAGAACGTGCCGCGGGACCGCAGCCCAGCGGCCGCGAGCGCGAGCAGGACAGCGACCGCCGCGACCCGCCAGGCGGCTGTCCTATCGGTCCGCCCCGCTCTGGCCGGTGTTCGTGACGTGCCCGGCAGTGCGCGCATGGCTCACCCGTCCTCGCGCCGGCGATGCCACTGGGGTCAGCTTACGCAGGACTGGGCCCAATGGGGAGCGCCGCGGGGAGTCCGCGTCAGGGGATGCGGATGTCGTGATGCTCGCGGGCGAACTGGATTTCCTCGTCGGTGAGATCCACGTTGCGGACCGGGACGACCAGGCTCCAGTGGTTGCCGACCGGGCAGCGCTGCACCCGCGCCACCACCAGGTCCAGTTCCTTCAGCTTGATGCCGGGGATCCAGATGGTGGTGAACAGGTGCCCCTGGCGGCACCGCACCACCGTGTTGGTGCCCAGGTTGTAGCCCAGGCGCCGCGCGATCAGGGTGCCTCCCACGGCAACGGTGGCCGCGATCAGGATTGTTCTCACTATTCGGCGCGACATCTGGCCATTATCGCACCACGCTCGGCCGCTAACCCGGCGACGGTGGGGATGACCATCTCGAACGTGGCGCCCTGGCTGCCAGGGCTGTGGACCCGGACCGAACCGTGGTGGGCCTCGGCGATGGCCTGCACGATGGGCAGGCCGAGGCCGAACCCGCCGGCCTCGCGGCTGAGGTAGGGCTCGGCCCGGGTGAAGCGGCCGAAGATGTGGTCCAGGTCTTCCGGCGGGATGCCGCAGCCGGAGTCGGCCACGGCGATGACGGCGCTGGTGCCCTCCAGGCGGACGCTGACCTCGATGCGGTCGCCCGGCTTGGTGTGCGCGACGGCGTTCTCCAGCAGCGCGTCCAGCGCCACGACGAGCCGGTCCGCGTCGCCGGGCACGGTGGCCTCGGCGGCCTCGCCGAGGCGCCAGTGCCGCGGCACGTGCCCCCAGCGCTCCAGCGCGTCGAGGATCAGGGAATCGGTGGCCACCGGCGCCACCTGCAGGAAGCCCGGGGTCCCGGCCGAGGCCAGCAGCAGCAGCCGGTTCGTCAGGCGGCGCAGCCGGGCCAGCTCGCCGGTGACCACCCGGGCGTCCGCGGCCACGCCCTGATCGGTGACCGCCTGCTCGATGAGTTCGGCGTGGCCGAGCGCGACCGTGATCGGGGTGCCCAGCTCGTGCGAGGCGTCCACGAGGAACTGGCGCTGCTGCTGCAGCAGGCGCAGGTTCTCCTGGGAGACCCGGTGCAACTCCTCCACCGCGGTCAGCCGTTCCTGGGTCGCCGCCAGCCGGCGGCGGCCATGCCAGACCATGACCAGGAACATCAGCGCGATCAGCGGGACCTCGGCCAGGTAGTCGGCGTCCTGCTGGCCCTTGCTGACCTGCACGCCGATGATCCCGCCGGTGGCCAGGGTCACCGCCGCCAGGGTCAAGATGGTCGGCTGCAGCCGCCACAGCCGGAACCCGTAGATCACGGTCAGGCTGACCCAGATGGCCAGGAACGGCACCGTCCCCCACTGCGGGAACAGGCGCATCGCGGCCAGGTTGACGCCGGCGAACGCCGCCCAGGCGATGTCCAGCGCGAAGGGGCGGAGCCGGCGCAGGCCACCGCGCGGCCCGGAGCCAGCCGCCGGCCGGTCACGGGGACCGCCGGCCTCGGGTACGGGCGCGGGTGCCTGGTGCCGACGGACAAGGTCCTGCGTGCGCACGATCTCTCCAGGCCTGCGATCAGGGAACAATCCGGCAAAGCAGTCCAAGCTTGCCCTGGTGCCAGATCCGGGTCAACTGCGGGCCGGCCGTGCTCGGTAGCGTAGGCCAGGTGGAGGACGCACTTCCCGGCCGGCCGTCGCCCCTGGGCGCGACGCCGCGCGACGGCGGGATCAACTTCGCGGTGGCATCCAGCGTGGCCGAGGCGGCCGAGGTCTGCCTGTTCGACGAGGCAGGCCGCCAGACCCGGTTCCGGCTGCCGGACTACGATGGCGGCGCCTGGCACGGGTTCGTCCCCGGGATCAGCCCGGGGACCGGTACGGCACAGGCCTACGGGTTCCGCGTGCGCGGGCCGTACGACACCGCGCGCGGGCTGCGCTGCAACCCGGCCAAGCTGCTGCTCGACCCGTACGCGCGCGCGGTACGCGGCGAGGTCTCGTTCGGCCCGGAGGTGTTCGACTACTCCTGGGACGACCACGACGCGCCCAGCCCGCTCGACTCCGCCGGGCACGTGCCGCTCAGCCTGGTCACCGACGCGGCCTTCGACTGGGGCTCCGACGCCCCGCTGCGGCGGGACTTCGCGGACACGGTGATCTACGAGGTCCACGTCAAGGGCTTCACCATGCGGCACCCGGGCGTCCCCGAAGGGCTGCGTGGAACCTACGCGGGGCTGGCACATGACTCCGTTCGGTCCTATCTGTCTGACCTGGGTGTCACGGCCGTCGAGCTTTTGCCGGTGCACCAGTACGTGCCCGACCAGTTCCTGCTCGAGCGCGGGCTGACCAACTACTGGGGCTACAACACGATCGGCTACTTCGCGCCGCACGCCGCCTACTCCGCCGCGGTGCGCGCCGGGTCACCCGGGGGCCAGGTCGCCGAGTTCAAGGCCATGGTCAAGGCGCTGCACGAAGCCGGGCTCGAGGTCATCCTGGACGTCGTGTTCAACCACACCGCCGAGGGCGGCGAGGGCGGACCGTCGCTGTGCTTCCGCGGCCTGGACAACACCGCGTACTACCGGCTGAACCCCGCTCACCCGGATCAGTACTACGACACCACCGGGACCGGCAACTCGCTGAACGCCGGGAACCCGGTGGCGCTGCGGCTGATCATGGACTCGCTGCGGTACTGGCTGACCGAGATGCACGTCGACGGGTTCCGGTTCGACCTGGCCACCACCCTGGCTCGCCAGGACGGCGGGTTCAGCCGCCTGTCCGCGTTCTTCGACCTGGTGGCGCAGGACCCGGTCGTGTCGCAGGCCAAGCTCATCGCCGAGCCGTGGGACGTCGGCCAGATGGACAGCTACGCCGTCGGCGAGTTCCCCGCGCTGTGGCGCGAGTGGAACGGCAAGTACCGGGACAGCATGCGCGACTTCTGGCGCAGCCAGAAGATCGGCCTGGGCGAGTTCGCCACCCGGTTCGCCGGCTCCTCCGACCTGTACGGGGACGACCGGCGGCGTCCGACCGCCTCGGTGAACCTGATCAGCGTGCACGACGGTTTCACGCTGCGGGACCTCGTGTCCTACGACGCCAAGCACAACGAGGCCAACGGGGAGGACAACCGGGACGGCGCCAGCGACAACCGGTCCTGGAACTCCGGCGCCGAGGGGCCGACTTCTGATGCGGAGGTGCTGGCCCTACGGGGACAGCGGTCGCGGGCGATGCTGTGCACCCTGCTGCTCTCGTTCGGCGTGCCGATGCTGCTCGGCGGGGACGAGCTCGGCCGCACCCAGCGCGGCAACAACAACGCCTACTGCCAGGACAACGAGATCTCCTGGGTCGACTGGTCCGCGGTGGACGCCGGGCTGCTCGAGTTCGTCAAGGGCCTGGTGGCGTTCCGCCGGGCGCACCCGGTGTTCCGGCGGCACCGCTACCTCACCGGCGTCGAGGCGGCCGAGCTCGGCTGGTTCACCCCGGACGGGATGCCGATGACCGCGGAGTGCTGGAACGACCCGGAGGCGCTCGCGCTGGGCGTCTACCTCGACGGCTCGGACGCGCCCGACACCGGGCCCGACGGGCAGCCGCTGTTCGACGACGACTTCCTGGTCCTGGTGAACGGCTGGTGGGAGCCGCTGGAGTTCACCGTCGGTGACTGCCGGCCGGGGCTGGCCTGGCGGGCGGAGATCGACACCTTCGATCCGGCGGTCGCCCAGCCGGCGCCCATACTCCGGGTGGGCGACCGGGTCACCGTCGGGCCCCGGTCAATCCTGGTGCTGCGCGGCCCGCGGGTTTCACCCGAGCCAGGGTCATCCTGAGGGCAGGCGCATCCGCTGTGTCAACGTGAACCTCACTGGTCACGGCAACTTTGGTCCGTCACAGGCGGTCGCAGCCTGCCGGGTTGCCCCGTGCTGGCCCGCGTGTCAACGTGGGAATCACTCGTCACGGCAGCCTTGATCCGTCACAGGCGTCGCGTCACCCAGGCGCTACGGGGCGGATTAGCGCGGAGGATCGGGGTTATACGGAGGATCTGGTGCCCCCTGGGCGCCCAAAACCTCCACGTAGGCCGGATCTTCCGTACTAATTTGCGCAACAGTCACATTCGCATCGCCGGGCTGGTGTGCATGCCGGCGGCGCGTGGGGTCGGCGGCGCGTGAGGTCGGCCATGCCTTGGGTCGGCGGTGGGTGGGGCGGGGA
>Ga0207665_10001729_pt1 | contig 14684 bp, 13 predicted proteins | sample LARL112metaG_FD_184351 | JGI IMG/M metagenome (GOLD analysis project Ga0207665, IMG submission 184351) | Corn, switchgrass and miscanthus rhizosphere microbial communities from Kellogg Biological Station, Michigan, USA - LAR L11-2 metaG... | ecosystem: Host-associated > Plants > Roots >...
TCGGGGTCGGCTCCCGAGAATCCCGCGTTCCAGCCGCCGTTCCATTGCATGGGAGTGCGCACACCGTTGCGGTCGCCGAGATAGACGTTGTCCCCCATGCCGATTTCGTCGCCGTAATAAATGATCGGAGTTCCCGGCATGGACATCAGCAATCCGTTTAGAAGCTGGATCCGCCACCTGTCGTTATCCATCATGGGAGACAAACGGCGGCGGATTCCGAGATTCAATCGCATGCCCTTGTCTTTTGCGTACTCGTCGTACATATAGTCCCGCTCGATGTCGGTCACCATTTCAAGAGTCAGCTCGTCATGGTTGCGCAGAAACAGGCACCACTGGCAGCTCTCGGGAATCTGCGGAGTTTGTTCCAGTATTTCGACGATCGGCTTGCGATCCTCAAGCTGCACAGCCATGAACATCCTGGGCATGAGTGGGAAATGGAACGCCATGTGAAATTCGTCGGAGTCGCCGAAGTACGAACGGACATCCGATGGCCATTGATTGGCCTCCGCTAGAAGCATCTTGCCCGGATACTCTTGGTCAACTCGTTTGCGCAGTTCGCGGATGATTGCATGCGTTTCGGGTAAGTTCTCGCAAGAGGTGCCCTCGCGTTCGACAAGATAAGGCACGGCATCCAATCGGAATCCGTCCACTCCCATGTCGAGCCAGAACTTCATGACCCCCCACATGGCTTCGAACACGGCTGGATTGTCGTAGTTCAAATCAGGTTGATGACTGAAAAATCGATGCCAATAATAGGACTTCGATAGCGGATCCCACGCCCAATTCGACCTTTCTGTGTCGAGGAAAATAATCCGGACGCCTTGATAGTGGTTGTCGGTCTCACGCCAGACATACCAATCGCGCTTCGGATTGTCGCGAGAGCTTCGCGATTCCTGGAACCAGGAATGCTGGTCGGAAGTGTGGTTCAAGACCAGCTCGATGACGATGCGCATCCCTCTATCGTGAGCTGCGGCGAGGAACGCATTGAAGTTCTCCAGCGTGCCATAGCTCGGGTGAACGGCCGTATAGTCCGAAATGTCGTAGCCATCGTCCCGTAACGGCGAGGGAAAGAACGGCAGCAGCCAGATAGTATTCACCCCCAGATCTTGCAGATAGTCCAGCTTCTGCATGAGACCTGGGAAATCTCCAATGCCATCGCTGTTGCTGTCGCAGAAAGTGCGGACGTGAAGTTGGTAAATGATCGCATCTTTGTACCAGAGCGCTTCCGGGGACCGTGCCACTGTTCGACTCTCCTCTCCCAACTTCGAAATCATGTGCATCCTATAAGAAGTAGTCGAAATCTCGTTCCGTACGCACGCGTCGCCGCACTCTGAAGATATGGGCGGGCAGTATCAAAGGGTTCAGTTCGACGTAATTCCTGGAACCGTGCCAAAGGTACCGCGCATCGGTCAATAGGTCGTGTACCTGATACGGCTGATGCGAATCAAGCTGGAAGTCGTCCAGCGGAAGCTCGATCCATCCTGACTGTTTATAATGTGGGTCAAGATTAACAATCACGAGAATAATATCGGACAGGTCCTCGGTGGCCTTGCTGTACGCGATCAGTTGCTCGTTGTCCAGCGAATGAAATCGCAGACTCCAGTCGCTCTGTAGGGCTGGATTCTCTCGCCGGATTTCGTTCACACGCGCGATTAGTCCTTTTAAGCTGTCAGGACCGCCAATGTTCCAGGCTCGGATCTGATACTTTTCCGAGTCCAGGTACTCCTCACTACCCTGCCGCAAAGCTCTGTTCTCGCACAGCTCAAAGGCAGGGCCGTAAATCCCGTAATTCGCGCTGAGCGTGCCCGCCAGGATGAGCCGCGCCATAAACGCGGGCCGCCCTCCATACTGTAGATACTCGGTCAGGATATCCGGAGTGTTCGGCCAGACGTTCAATCGAACAAATTCCCGCACGGGTGTCTGCGTCAGTTCCGTGAAATATTGCGCGAGCTCCCACTTCGTATTCTTCCAGGTGAAATAGGTATAGGATTGTGTGAACCCAAGTTTCGCCAATCGATTCATCACCTTCGGACGCGTGAAGGCTTCGGACAAAAAAATGACTTCCGGATATTCCCTCCGCACTTCTCTAATCAACCATTCCCAGAAATCGAACGGCTTTGTGTGCGGATTATCAACCCGGAAGATACGAACGCCCTGCTCGATCCAGTAAAAGACAATCCTCTTTAGCTCATCGCACAGCTCTGAAGCATGTTCATTCTCAAAGTAAAATGGATAAATGTCCTCATACTTCTTTGGAGGATTCTCCGCGTATTGCACGGAACCATCAGGCCGCTGGAGAAACCATTCCTTGTGTTCTTTTACGTACGGATGGTCTGGTGAACATTGGAAGGCTAAGTCCAGAGCGATCTCGATACCCATCTCTCGCGCCTTCGCTTGCAACTCCTTGAATTCCTCAAGTGTCCCAAGCACCGGATGAATCGCCATGTGTCCGCCTTCATTCGCGCCAATCGCCCACGGGCTTCCAGGATCGTCCGGTGATGGCTGAGGAGCATTGTTCTTTCCTTTGCGGTGAGCGCGACCAATCGGATGAATCGGCGGGAAATACAACACATCGAATCCCATTTCAGAAACATATCCAAGCCTCTGAATGCAGTCACGGAACGTGCCATGCTTGTTTGGCTCCTGTGCGCACGAACGGGGAAACATTTCGTACCAGGTGCTGTGGCGCGCCTTCTCGCGATCTACAGTGACACCGAGCTGTTTATCGTAAGTTGTCGCTCGGCGACGATCAGCATAACGAGCCATCAGTGCTGTCAGCTCTGCGTTTCGCGCAAGCGCTGCGACCGCCTCGCCACCTACGGGCGAAAGACTTCTCAGCTCCGCCGCGAATTGGGTCAGTTTTTGTGAGTCGGCTCCTTGCGCTCGCGTTGCGGCGGACTGGACCAGCTGTGCTCCCGAAAGCGTAGCGACGGAGATATCTTGGCCTGCCTCCAATTTCTTGACGGTATCGCGACTCCAGCTGTGAAATGTATCTACCCAACCCTGCGCGGTATAAAAATAACATCCCAGGCTCTCTACATCGAATTGTCCTTGCCAACGGTCATTCACCAGCGGACGCATGACTGCCTCACGCCATGCGCTTTCCCGTTCCGGCCGGTATAAAACCACCGCGCTGAGAACATCGTGGCCATCAGCGTGAATGTCCGCCTCAACCACGACTCGTTCTCCCACCGTGCGCTTGATTGGATATCTTCCGTCGTCAACTTCCGGCTGCACATTTTCGATGACAACGCGTCGTAAAACTATTCGCGGTTCTTCGAGATTAGCTTTAAGGCGGTTCACAATAGCCATCTCCCTCAGGAAAGTCACACATTGGCCGGGTATTCGGTTAATTCCTTCGGGCAGGGCCCGGCATGCTTATGAAATCACATTTTACATACACAGCATACATACACAGCATACATACACAGCCGCGCACAGCGAATCGGATCCCGAGCGCCGTCGTTTTGTTGCACCGAGCCAATATCGTACAAAAATCCTATCTAATTTGCGGGCTTACTTCGAGCGAGAAGCAGATCTCCCGAAATTTTGCAGCATCAAACACGCAAGACAGACCGTAGCGCGCGTTTGCTGGCTTGGCATTCTGTTCCTCGGCGAGATGCTGACCGCAACGACGATGGGCTATTTCTCCGACGAAATTCCGCGTGCAGCCGTTCTTGCGTTATTCATTCCCCTGATTATCAGCAGCTGAGGAAATTCTGTTCGCAAGCCACAACGATGGCTTTTGCATTTCTGGCCAGCCTGACGAGCGGGCCTTCCTGCTCTCAAGCGAATTTAGGCGCCGCATTCTCGTAGGGCGGAAGTCTACCGCTATTCAGGCCGCCGAGAGAAAATCAGGCTAACGCCGTCTTCTCCGGTGCCACTCTTGCCTCGCCTCTCCCAACTGCCGCTTAAACGGATTGGACGTGCCAGTTGCCCCTCCGCTCAACTTGGATACTGTTTTTCCAAACTGGACGAATTCGAAGTCCGACAAGGTAGCCCTCGAAATGGCGATGCTAACGCGAAGTGAACTTCTTGATTTCTTCAATTACAGCGCTTTCAGCTTTCGTCTTCGCATCGGGTAACTGTGCGCACTTGTTACACAGTCCGAAAAGCATGATTGGAAGTGTTTCCCGACTCCGATTTGTGCCGCAAGATGTCCCGGTCAGTGCCTACAAATTTGACTGTCGCCTTCCGCTTACACAAAAAGCACTTCGCTACCATTTCCTCTATTTGTCGGGCTGTAACGTGAGCGTGTTCCGCCAATAACTCGACAACGTATCGAGGGAGTTGCGGGGTCTCTCGCCGACTGTATCGCTTCAAACTCGCCCCCACTTGTCGCGCCGCTGATAAGATTGCGGTTACGGGACGGTTACTACGATACAGAGGCTTCGTATATCAGATCAATTTGCTGGTACAACCTTGAACGGTTAAATTGTTTTGGGCTGTCTCCGGAAGTGTTAGTCCGACCGATGTACCCATTTAACTGGCAATCAACGTCGAGACTTATGACCTGCACCCTCTGATTTAATCCAGCCAAAGCGCAGCTTCTCCGAGTATAAAAAGACAGGAGAAGCGTTATGCGGAAGAGTCGATTCAACGAAGAACAAATAGTGACGAGATTGAAGGAAGCCGATGCCGGCGTGCCGATCGGGGAGTTGGGCCGACGCCTGGGAGTGAGTGAGGGGGACTTTTTATCGCTGGAAGACCAAGTACGGAGGATTAGAACAGAACGAGGCGCGACGGTTGAAGGCCCTGGAAGAAGAAAACGGACGACGATAGGCTTCGTGATTCAGCTTTTTGTTGCACCACCGGAACCCGGATATATCTCAACCTGGGCCGAGTTCAAGAGGAGCGGCTGGATTGATCCCAGTGCGTTCGGCGTGGCGAATACGCTTGATTCGGGATTCACTCATCTCGTTATCGCGCCGGTAGTCGCTCTCGTCCTCGGAGGCGTCGCTTCTTTAATTGCGAGGCCTCGTAGCGGGGCAATTGTCCGGTAAGCCGACTTCCATGATAAGTCTTTGTCAAGCGAGGGCAAGAGTTCTCCTGACGCGCTTCAGAGCAGCGCGAGTGTAAATTCTTACTGGTTCCTCGCCGCGTGTGTTGGCCTCTCAGTCGTGGTTCCTTTTCCAGATAGAACCAGACTTCCGTAATTTTTGGAGGGCAATTTCTTCTGATTCGGACCCGATCATGTGTCGCTCCGGGTGGAGCAACGGGCAAGCAAATGTTACTTCGATGTCCTCGTCTTGTCTTGCGGGTCAGCGACCGTTGATTTCTTGGTATCCGTTGAGGACGGCGAGCAGACTGAGCAGTGCAATTCTTGACCGATATGCTCAAGCCGCCCTTGAGGCGTTGTTACCCAGTGCCGATTAGTCCACGGGGGATTGTGCCGGACGTGCTGCTGATGCCCACACTCAAGGTCAGCAACCCAGTCGAAGGATTCGTCTAGATGAAAATTAACGATTTTGCGCAAAATACCTAGCGCCGGTGTTTTATGCGTGTTCACGTATGACCTACCACATACATTCTACGCGCTCTTTGCGTTTATGGCATGACGCATCGACGAACGGCTTGCCATCATACGGAAGGCAACAGCTACATCGAACGGTTCCATCACAGCTTGAAGGAAGAGGAAGTCTGGACTTCGGAGTATCGCAGCTTGACAGAAGCGAGAAAAAACATCAGCCCGCATCTGGAGGAGCACAATCACGACCACCCGCATCGCGGAGTGGAAAATCGTACTCCGCACGAGACGTTCTTGGCTTTTGCAGTTCTAACTAAAAACCAGGCCCTGAATGTCTAGGATTAGCGGGGAGCCCTACAAACTTGTACCGAATGTCTTAATCCACAAAATTGCATCGAGCTCTATAGCGAGCATCATTATTTATTTGAGGAAGGAAGATGGAGCCCATCCTGTAGACGGCCCGGAGGCGGCGGGTTCGCCACACGCGCTGCCGGAACTGAAGTAGTAGTTCACAGGCAGATAGAGTTCATCGAAACCATTTTGGTTTGCAATCGTCACAAACCGCTGACCATTCCAGATCTTCGCAACAGGAAGGCAGTTCGAGAATGTCTGGTCCCAGCTCACAAGATCCGGAGATGAGCTGGCGCCAACTTCCAGATCAAGGCCGGAGTTACTCGCGCCGGAAACCTGGATCACCGTGGCCTTCGAATCCAGCGTGATAAGCGTCTGAGTCCCCGAAGTTCCCTCAACCCAACCTGCAACTGGCCCATTCACGTTTGGCAGATCTATCCTGTACCAGGTGCCGCTTATGGCCGTCGCTACATATTCCTGAGACGGGGTGATCGAACTTAGAAGCGCAAAACTGGCATCGGGCCCCGCTCGAACGCTCTGTACAGTGGACGCGACAACCTTGACGGCGGTTGGCGCAAGGGTGGTCGTAGTGAAAGGACTAAGAAAGGTGCGGGCGTCGTGATAACCATAGCCATCCGGAACGTCGGTGGTGTAACCCGAATAGCCCCGATTAGTCGGATCTCCAAGCACGCCACGATCTTTTGTTTCAAAGTGAGTATGCGCCGTAAAGGTCTGTAATCGCCGCCCGAAAGCAGAATGACCCATATTCCCGATTCTCGCTCCTGCATCGACTGCGACGCCCGGAACAATCCCCGGCCAAATACAGTCGAGATGTCCATAAAGGGTGAATTTTCCGTTAGGATGTGCGATGACAATGACGTTCCCTAGATTCGAGCCATTGCCGTTCACCTGATAGAACGAATCGGAGCTTCCGTCGCACAGTGTCTCACTCGGATCGGAGACCACCATGGCCACTTCTACAACGCCCGTGCTGGATGCATGCACAGGATTTCCGACAGCGCAGCCGGACGACTGCGGGCAAACGTCGATCCCAGTGTGGTACTGACCAAAGATCGGGTTATCCGAACAGTAGGTGGCATAGTCGTTTGCCTCTCCGCACGACGAAGACGCATACGTAACGGGCGTATCCACTGGCCACGCAAAAGGAGCTACCGCAACGGCGTTGTAGGTCCAGCTGACGACGTCCTGTGTGGCAGTCAATGAACCGGTGCCGCCGGTGAAACCCACGTACGCCGCGTCGCCGCCGACAAGGCTGGGGATGTCGAGTGGGAAACTGATTCCGAAGCTGGCCTTGGTCACCCTATCGGTGATAATCCAAGCCAGCGTTGTGCCGTCGTACGTAACGTGCACGCTCATCATGTTGCCCGAGTGTAAATTGACGCCTGAAGTAGTCGTGTCCGTGCCTGGAGTCGCTCCGGGTGAAGCACCTTCCATCCACATGCCAGTCCGGCTGATCTCGCTGCCCGTGTAGAGTTGGAATCCAACGGCTACGCTGTTTCCAATGCCGCCCGAAACCGACGTGGCCCCATAGCCCAGGCTCTCACCTCCCTCCCCCAAAGCTGTTGGGCTATCGCCTTGAATGACAAACGTGAATCCATCGGCATTTGCATTCGTGAGTTGAAAATTAAAATCTGTGATGAAGGACTGCACGTTCACCAGTGTGTTGAAAAACACGCTGCCTGCCTCGCCTGTTCCTCCGTCGGTGAGTCGCAATCGCGTGCCAGTGATGGAAGCGCTGCCGTTCAATGTCAGGCCAGAAGATGGGAACCCGTTTCCGAAGTTGATGTTAGAGCTTGTCGAGTTCACGGTGAGCGTAGCTGTATTACTGGTGATCGAACCAGCCGAATTGCTTACGATCACATCGAAGGTAGATCCATTATCAGAGGTGGTCGTCGTGGGCATGGCGTATCTGGCCGCGTTGGCGCCCGAGATATTTGCGCCGTTTTTCTGCCATTGATAGCTCGGAGGCGGGGTTCCGCCTGCTACGACGAAAAAGGTGGCACTCTGACCCGCTGTAACCGTCTGATTCGCTGGCTGAGCGGCAATAGAAGGGGTAACCGTTGGATCGGCATAACTTGTGGAGGCACTGTCCGCGCATCCAACGCAAATGCTTGCACAAGTTCCAACTACGAGGAGTCCGATTACCTTAAACGGAGCTGCTGTTTCCCGTGCCATAGGTCCAGAGGGTGGCTGGGCACGATCTTTTTTGCGCGCTTTTAGGTTGCGAAGAGCAGGCGTCAGACCGCAATAGTACCGGAGTACCTAGTACTCGGTTGTGAAAAACATTTCTGGGTACCTTCGACTTACACACAAGAGATCTTCGAATGTACGGGTTAGTAGGTTGTGTTTGCCTGATTGGCCTGTAATGAGAGATGAGTGGGGTTTCTCGCACAGAATGAAAGGTCGTAAGAGGAATAACAGGAACACGCCAAAGAACAATCTCCGCAAAGGGCTCGTGATGCACACCACATCGCAACCACTAATGCGCCAAAGAAACTTCGTTCCTATCTATGCCCTTGGTAATCCAGAAAGGTCAGTCATTTCGTCCCGAACAAATTCATCGAACGGGCAATCTCTCAACCGCGATCACATGTGTTGCCACCATCTCCCCACGGACGAGAAGGGAAAAACACTGCGCGAGGTCCGGCGTATCCTTAAACTTGACGGCGAGTTCACATGCTCGATTTCGAAGTGTCGGAGAAGGGTCCACATGGCTTGCTCGCCCGCATACTTCATAGGAAATCATTTCAAGAAATAGTCGGTTGTCCGGATTTTTCCTGAGCCGACCTTACGCCTTCCTTGCTGGCGCTCGACCCAAAGCTAAGGCGCTGCCTAGTTTTCAAATGGCCATCTGGAATGATCGCGCAGATTTCGCACGTGGCTATCTCAACGCGGCCACTGACCTGTAACTGGTCCTAGGAACAGTAGACCGTGACTCGCCGGCGGCGCATTGTACTCTTCTCATCTATTCCAGTAGTGCATTCAAGGGTGTTTTCTGAAATCGTTACGGTTGCAATGTTACCGAAAACGTGTGACGCGCGTACTAGCCTGTCTTTGCAACAAAGGAGATGGAGAATTGCGAAGGCCGATCTGGCGGATTCTGACAGTACTGATCATGTTTTTGGCCTGTAAACAAGCAATGGCTCAGGCCCCGGCGGCGTCGGGACCTCGGCCAAAAGAAGCGCAGGTTACTGGAATGACCCTGAATACGGCATTCAACGGAAGTGCCGACTCCGACAGCAGTGTTTACGACTGGACAACGACAACCGGCTATATTTTCGACAAACATTTTTCTGCAAATGTGGGAGTGCCGATTCTTGTCGTAAGAGGCACAACGTCCACCGGCACAACCACCAGCAACAGCGGACTGGGAAACATTTCTGCTCAGTTGCAATTCGCGAATAAAAATCCGGTATTGAATTTTGGCGCGGTCGCGACGGTCGCACTTCCCACAGGCGATCGCTCAAAGGGCCTGAGCACCGGCCGCGTGACGTTTGACTGGACAAACCAGATGGCGAAAGAGTTAGGACGCTTTACACCGTTCCTGAGTGCGGGTGTTGCGAACTCAATTTTTGATTCGGTCTACCGGCGTTTGCCTTATACGACTTTGGGAACCCTGGCTCACTTCGAAGCTGGAACTGCTTTTGATTTAGGCCGTTCGTTGACCATTAGCGCCTCTGCCTACGATATCGCGCCCTGGGGCATGCAAAAGGTGTATAGCCGCGTGGTACGTAAAGGATCTAGTGGCGCTCAGGCGTCGAAACACGGCCGGATATACCTAGATAAGGCGGTGACAAGTGGCGGCTCCTCCATCGACAGTGACAACGGATTCAACGCGGATCTCGACTTCAACCCGTGGAAGTATGTTGATTGCGATTTTGGTTTCTCGCATAGCGTTCACTATCAATTGAATACTTTTTCGTTCGGTGTCAGCTTCAATCTCTCCTCGTTGCTGCGACGGGAAGGGATTTCCAGAAACTAAGCAAGGCGTGGACTTATCGACTGTTTAGGAGGGATAGACTATGATGCAAAAAAGAATGATCGTTATGATCGCGGCTGCCTTAAGCTTTGCGGTCGCTCCTGCGTTCGCGCAGCACCCTCATGGAGGAGCTGGTGGGTCGCACGGGCCAGCCATGAGCAAGGGCGCTGTGGACCACAACGATGCGAATGGATCCACGAAGGGCACTTCTAGTTCGCCGACCAATGTTCTCAGCAAGAACTCCAAGCTCGATAGCAAGCTGACATCGAAACTCGAGTCAAAGGGGCTTCTGCCCGCTGGTACGGACCTGAAAGACGCGTGTGCTGGTTTCAAAAATCTTGGCCAGTGTGTGGCTGCGATTCACGTGAGCCACAACCTGGACGTTCCGTTTGCGTGCATGCGGGCGAATATGACCGGCACGGCGCCAGCCGCGGGAACGACTTGCCCAACGGGAACGGGTTCCAGCAAATTGAGCCTGGGCAAATCGATCCAAGGGCTTGCTCCAAAAGCGAACTCCAAGATCGAGAGCAAGACTGGCACGATACAGGCTGACACGGACTTGAAGGAAGCGGAAACTGCTTCGTAATAGATAAGGAAGTGGGTTGCCGCCAGGCCGTTACGACGATCCTTGCTACGACTCTCTCTAGAGGGCAATGCGTCGCACATGTGGACGCGACAAGAAATTTTAGCCGCCGCGATCACATTCGTTTGAGAGTAGACTCAAGAAGTCAATACACAATTTTCCGTCAAGCCAAACATGCCACGGCACCTTGTGCGCAAGATGCGCGTCACGCCAAGGGGCCGGTAACGACGATTTCATTTTCATCCCCACAGCGTGGACGAGGAAACCGCTGTTGCAAGTCGATTCGTCGATTCAAGCTTCCCCAGCGGGCGAGTTGATCGCGCCGTCCCGCGAAATTCGAATGTCTTAGATGAGCCCTTTCGGTCCACTGCAAGAATTCGACTTGAGCCACGTTTTCTAGTCCGCCGCCGCGTCGTCTTCGTTTAGTGCGCCCAGTGGTGAAGCGACGTTTACTACCGGCAGTTTCACCACCACTTCGGTACCCTTGCCGTTGCCAGCAGAACTTATTTCCAAACTACCACCTAGTTGATGAATCCTTTCTCGCATACCTCTGATTCCAACACCGGACGCACCATCCGAAGACATCTCGGATAGCTGTTCTGGCGGTAGGCCCTTGCCCTGGTCCCGCACTTCAAGTTGAACATCATTAGCCGACCGACTGAGGCGAATCTTGGCGACCGGGCTCCCCGAATGCCGATGAACGTTCGTGAGACATTCTTGCACAACGCGGAAAATCGCCGTTTCTAAATCCCGCGGCAGTCGGTCGAAATCGTCGGGCACTTCCAAATCAATCTGCATCTCGCTGCGCTTTGTAAGTCCTTCCACATACCACCGCAGAGCGGAAGCGAGTCCTGCTTCGTCCAGCAAGGGTGGATGAAGCAGATACGAAATCGTGCGGATATCGGTGGTCATGCCTTTGACCAAGGCTTCGCTGTCCGCAACGGCGCCAGCCGTTTTCGTAAGACGCCGGAGGTCGGCGCCTACAGAGGACAGATTCATGGAGAGAGCCGCCAAGGTTTGCCCAACGCTGTCGTGTAATTCGCGAGCGATTCGGCGTCGTTCCTCGTCCTGAAAATGAAGCAGGCGGGCGGTGAGATCACGGAGACCCTGATTCGCCTTGTCGAGCTCTGTTGTGCGTTGTTCGACTCTTATCTCCAACTCTTTTTGAGCCGTTCTGAGTACTTGATTGTTTCGGCGATTCACTTCTCCCATAGCTGCGATGAGCGCCGACGCGAGCAGGAAGGCAAGGATGCCAACGGATTGCGGTGTATCAGGAGCGCTGAATGAGTGCACAGGCTGAACGAACCAGAACCTCGCTCCAAGAAGGGCGACAACGACGCTTAAGATCGAAGGTCCGATCCCGCAAAACCACGCAGCGAAAACCACAGCGGGAAACAGCGTGATGAAGGGAGCGTAATCGCCAAGGAAAGGGGTCGCTGCCCCTCTAATGAGCAACGCAAACAGAATTGCTGCGAGTGCTGTCGCGTAACGCACTAGAGCGTTTTCGAGGATTCGGGCCAAAAATGCGCGACTGGTGGTGCCCATCGTTCTACTCCTATTGAGAAGAAGAGTGGGCCTCCCGAGGGTGGACAGATTGTAGCGGGCACAAAATGGACAGTCAAGAAATGCTGGGCCCTAGTCAAATCTTTGCCCAGAGATGGATGTTAACCAGCAGGTGTGGACTCAATATCTAAACCTTGTTGTTCCGTTAGTCTTACACGACGCTAACGAGCTGTGTTTCCGCGTTGCTTTTATCTACGACCGCTCTCAGACCAAGGCCCAGGCGCAAGCACTGGATGTCCAACGGTCGCAACTCGAGCATGCCATCGCCGTTCTCGTCCCGCCGTCCTGATATCTTCGAGGCAGATCGCTATGTTGCGGCTGCGAACTGCGCAGATCGGGGTCGCAAGGGCTGCTTATTTGCCTCAGCTATCGCTTACAGGGTTCGCGGGCTTTGAAAGTACGGCAACCGGTGGCCTTTTCAGCTGGCAGAACGGCATCGCGTCGCTGGGAGCAGCGGCCCTCACGCCATTGTTTAACGGAGGCAGAGTTCGTGCGGGTGTGGATCAAGCCTAAGCGAAATACCGCGAATCGCTTGCCCAGTACGTGAAGACCGTCCTCACCGCTTATCAGGAAGTCGAGGATCAGCTGGCGGCTCTCCGCATCCTCTCTGGCGAAGCGCAGTCGGAAACCGATGCCGTGGACGACGCCAAGCAAGCAGAAGAAATCGCCGTGAACAGGTACAAAGAAGGTCTTGTTGGATATTTGGATGTCGTCTTCGCTGAAACCACGCTTTTGTCAAACCAACGCGTAGCCACGCAGATCAGAGGGCAACGCATGGTTGCCACTGTGGTTCTTGTAAAAGCGCTGGGCGGCGGGTGGCTGGGAGTATCAGCTCCGCCGCAGCCTAAGCCGAATAGTCAAAGCGGAGAGGCAGCAACAAATTCAGCAAAGTGAATAGGAAACACGAAGTTTCTATCAAACCCCACAAATCGTGCGAGGACTGCGAAGTCTCGTCGCAATACGTGCTGTGCTTGCCGTCTCGCGGACAAGTGGATCCGTAGGATTGGGATTTAGGGAGACTCCTGTCGTGGCTACCTTGAAGTTGCTGGCAAAGATCGCGGCCGCTTGGGGAGCTTGGGTAGGAATTGTGATCGTCTGGCCTGCCGTGGACACAGCAAGACCTGGACCGCAGCATTGCCGTTATATTTTTGGCTGGGCCCCTCGCCGGTCGTGTGTTTTTCGCTGCGGGTCATGAGAGATTCGTCGCGCATCCCAATTCCGTGGCGATCCCTGAAAGCGGTTCGTCGCCCGTCTGAATAATCTTTCAAGCTGGCGCGTGCGGGTGCGCACCCGAAAAGCGGAATGTTTCCCGTCAGAATCGATACCGTGCGCCTTCGACGCTAGCGAACCCGTCGCCCAAAATGACTTTAGCCCTCAACACATTCATCCTGTGCTCTTTATGTAGTCCAACGACGATTGCACAGCGATGGCACCTCGTATCTAAACATGTAACTCTTCACGGCAAGCTTCGCTAAATGCCCGAAGCACATCGACGTCGTGCTCGTGCCTGTCTTCCGGATTGCGAAAATCTCTATTGGGGAGCTTGTAGGTTTCGACGATGAGTCGCATGACCTCTTCTGCCCTCGAGATCATGTTAGCACTGGCAAAGAGCCGCAATTTTCCGACAAGCGCGTTCCGGAAATGGTCGGTGAACTGCAAAAGCAAGCGGACGCAGCACTACCCCATGACCAGTCGATTCGTACCTATGGACATTGCAAAGGAGAAATGGTAGCTTCCTTTGCAGCGTGCAAAGGAACGTCGACGTGACCAATGCAAAAAAATCGGAAGTGCTGCAAGGAACGCTGGACCTAATGATCCTGAAGACACTACATGCGTTGGGCCCCCAACACGGGTTCGGGATTGCCCGGCGGATCGAGCAGGTTAGCCGCGATGTGCTGCAGTTGAACGAGGGTACGGTGTACACGTCGTTGTTGCGGCTGCTGCAGCAGGGGTGGATCGCCGCGCAGTGGGGTACGTCCGACAACAACCGCAAGGCCAAGTTTTACTCGATCACGGCGCGTGGCGAGAAGCGGCTTGCGGTGGAAACTGAAAATTGGGAGCGGATCTCGGGCGTAGTGGGGCGTGTGCTGCGATTGGAAGGGGAGAGATAGTTATGGATAACCGGCGGACTTCGCAGCTACGCGCCTTTACGGCGAGGGTGCTCGGACTTTTCCTATCACGAAAACGCGACTGGGAATTTGACGCAGAGATGCAGACGCATTTGCAATTCCTGGTAGACCGTTTTGTGGCGCAAGGAATGTCGCAGGGGGATGCAATGGCGGCGGCGCGACGTCAGTTCGGAAATACCACACTGTTACAGGAAGACCGGAGGGAATTGTGGACCCTGGTATCGGTCGAGGATCTCGGGCGCGACCTGCGCTACGCGCTGCGCAGTCTCGGACGAAGTCGTGCATTCGCGGCGGTGGCTATCGCCACGTTGGGATTAGGGATTGTTGCCTCGACCGCGATTTTCAGCGTGATCGACAACGTGCTGCTCGAACCATTTGCTTACAAGGATCCCGGGTGCATGGTATTTCTGCAGATTCACGGGGTCAGGAAGGTGGACGTCAGGGATACAACTCGAATGAACTTCTGGAATTTGCCGAGCAGAACCACGTTTTTGACGGTGTCATTGCGGCGTCCGATGACCTCGTGCTCTACAGACAGGGAGAAGGCGTCGAGCTGTATGAGGGACCTCGCTTTGCGTTCTTGCTGATGAC
>Ga0207665_10001730_pt1 | contig 14679 bp, 14 predicted proteins | sample LARL112metaG_FD_184351 | JGI IMG/M metagenome (GOLD analysis project Ga0207665, IMG submission 184351) | Corn, switchgrass and miscanthus rhizosphere microbial communities from Kellogg Biological Station, Michigan, USA - LAR L11-2 metaG... | ecosystem: Host-associated > Plants > Roots >...
GCTGCCCGAGGAGGTGCCGGAGCAGCGGCTCACTGAGCTGGCCCTGGCCGAGCTGGCGCGCGGCAGCCGCTGGGTGAAGGTGATCGCGGATTTCCCGCCGGTCGTGGACGGCACCCCGTCCGGCCCGGCCAGCCTGACCTACTCACCCGAGGCGGTCGAAGCCATGATCACCGCGGTGCACGCCGCCGGGGGGCGGGTCGCCGCCCACGTCACTACCGACGCGGCCACGGCGCTGGTCCGGGCCGGGGTGGACTCCGTCGAGCACGGCACCGCGCTCGACGAGGATGCCCTGCGGCTGATGGCCGAGGCCGGTACCGCCTGGACGCCGACCTTGTGCGCGGTGCTCGCGGTGCCCGGCGCCGCGCCGGACAGGGTCAGGCGGAGGGTCGCCGGTTACCGGGAGCGGCTCGGTGAGCTGCTCCCGGTCGCACACCGCCTCGGCGTGCCCGTGCTGGCCGGGACGGACACCGCGGACACCATCGTGCGCGAGGTCGCCCTGCTGGCCGAGCACGGGCTGGCCCCGGCCGCCGCCCTCGCGGCCGCGACCACGACCGGGTACCGCTTCCTCGGCGAGCCCTTCGACCAGCCCGGCCGCCCGGCGACGCTGGTGACCTACCAGGCAGATCCCCGCGAGGACCTCGAGGTCTTGTCCTCGCCGAGCGCCGTCCTGATCGACGGGGTCCGGGTCCGCTGACTCGTCCTAGTGACCGGGTTCGCCGTCGGCCTGGCCCGGGTAGAGCACCGGGCCGACGCCAGGGATCGACTGGCGGCCGGCGAACCGCTGCAGCGAGTCCCAGGCCTGCTGGGCGTTCTGCCCGGTCCGCGACATCCGCGCGGCGATCAGCCCGGCGACTACCGGAGTGCTGAACGAGGTTCCGCTCCACTTAGCCAGCCCGTGGAAGTACCGGCGCTGCCCGACGGGAGGCTCGTTGCACACGTAGGTTCCGTCGGGGAAGGCGTTGATGAGGTTCTCGCCGGGCGCGTACACATCGACCCATCGGCCGTAGTTGCTGAACTGCGCCCGGTGCTGCCCGTCGGCGGTCAGCGCCCCGACGGCGATAACCCCGGGATAGGCGGCCGGCCACATCGGGCGTGACTGCCCCTCGTTCCCGGCCGGCGCGAGCGCGACCAGCCCTTTCAGGTAGCGGATGCGCCGCTCGAACAGGTCGTCGAAGGTGACCAGGGGCTGATCGCCGTGTGTCGCTGTGGTGAAGGTGAACACCAGGATGTCCGGATTCCGGTCGAGGGCGTCCTCCAGGCTGGCGGCGACCCTCGTCTCGTAGTCGGCGCCCGCGATATCGAACGCCCGCTCCACGAAGACCGAGGCCTTCGGGGCTATGCTGCGCAGGATCCCGGCGACGAACGTCCCGTGACCGGCATACGGAGCTATCACGATGTCGCCGTCACTGTCGTTGATGTAGGGATTCTCCACCGCGCCCCGCACCCCGGCGAGCCAGGGATGGCCGGCGGCGGCGTTCGGCATCAGTCCGGTGTCCACGATGCTGACGGACACGCCGGCGCCGTCGTCCCCCTCCAGGTTGGGGGCGGGGACCGGGTCGGCATTCTGCGGCACCTCACCCGGCTCGTCCGCGGGGCAGGGGTACCCGCACACATAGAGCTTGTGCTCCGGCCGTGCCACCCCCCGCCCGAGAGCCTCGTCCAGGCGAGCGACAAGGTCCGGCACCACCGCCGGGGTGCTCGGCACCATCACGCGGACGATGCCGCCGGGCAGGTCATCGTGCCGTATCTGCCGCTCATCGCCCTCCGCGAGGTCTCCGTAGCCGACATCGCCGAAGATATCCCCCAGCGCGGCGGTGACCCGCGCGGCATCCGAGCGCCGGGCGAGGATCGCGTGCTTGCGGTACAGGTAGTCGATATCGTCGATATCGTCCCACTGGTCGGCGGCGGGATACGTCGCCGCGTCGCCGAAGTTGTCCAGGATCAGTTGGTGCTGAGCCCGCATACGCTCATCTACCGGCATTGCCCCTCCTTGGCTCGCGTAACCGTCTCGACGAAATGATGAAGCAGTAACTACGATTCATAAATGTCGGTCGTTTCTGAGACCGTCCCCCTGACCTGGCAGCCGGACGAACTGCTCGCCCTGGCTTTGTCGCGCCCGTCGGAAGCCCTGGCCGCCGCCCGCCAGGTGCTGGCGCAGAACCCGACGGCGGCACAGGCGGCCGTCGCGCACCAGGCGGCCGGCGTGGTGCTGCGGCATTTCGGTGACATAGACGACGCGATCGGGGAGCTCGAGAACGCGCGCCGGTTCGCCCGCAGGGCGGGAGACCTGGATCGGGAGTCCGACATCCGCGCGAGCCTGGGCGTGGCCCGGCTTCTGGCCGGGCAGACGCAGCGCGGCCTGTCGGTCCTGGACGCCCTGGTGCGGGACAACAGCGGCGTCCCGGCCGGCCGGATCCTGATCCGCAGGTCCTACGCCTTCTGGGTGCTGGGGCGCGGTGCCCACGCGCTGCGGGACGCCCAGGCCGCGGTCGACCTGCTGTCCGGTGCGGGTGACCCGGTATGGGAGGCGCGGGCCCTGCACCACCGGGCCATGGCGTACTCCGTCCTGGGTGATACCGAGCGAGCGGACCAGGACTACGCCCGCGCCGAAACCCTGTACGCGGCGTGCGGGCAGCACCTGGAGTACGCGAACGTCCGCGAGGAACGCGCCGAAGCGGCACACGCCCGCGGTGACCTCCCCACCGCGCTCGCCCACCTTGACCACGCCCAGGGCCTGTTCGACCGGCTGGGGGTCTTCGAGGCCGAACTGGCCGTCAACAAGATCACGGTCCTGCTCGCGGCGGGGCTGGCCCGGGATGCCCTGCGCGAGGCCGACGCGGCGGTGGCGGCGATCGAGCGGGACCGCGGCTCGGCCGCGCGGCGGGCCGAGTTGCTGTACGCCTCGGCTCTGGCCGCCGCCGCGGACGGCGACCTCGGCCTCGCGCAAGACCGCAGCGCCGAGGCCTTGCGCCTGTTCCGCCGCCAGCAGCGCCCCTGGTGGGCCGCCCGGGCCGAGCTGGTCCTGCTGCGCTGCCGCTTCGGGGTAATCTCGGGCAGTCCGGCCGCGCTGCTGAGAGCGGCCCGCCGGGTGACCGCACGGCTGGACGAGCTCGACCCGGCCCGGGCCGTCGACGCTCATCTGCTCACCGGCCGGATGGCCATGGCCGCCGGCCGGCGTGACGAGGCCGCCCGGCACCTGCGCTCGGCCGCCAGCGCCCGGCACCGTGGCCAGCCGCGCACCCGGAGCGCCGGCTGGCTGGCCCAGGCCACCTGGTGCGAGGCGGAAGGACGCTGGCGGGGCATGCTGGCCGCCTGTGATCGCGGCCTGGCCCTGCTCGACCTGCACCTGCGCACCCTCGGCGCCACCGAGCTGCGCACCCTGGCCACGGCCAACGGCGCGACGCTGGCGGAAATGGCGTTGCGGCATGCAGTGCGACGCCGGGACGCCCGGCTGTTCCTGGAATGGAGCGAGCGCTGGCGCGGCACCGTGCTCCGGATCACCCCGGTGCGCCCGTCCCACGACAGCGAGCTCGTGGCTGACCTGGCCGCGCTCCGCAACGTCGCGGCCCGCCTGGACGGTGCCCTGGACAGCCGGTCCGCGGCGCCCGCCCTGGAGCGGGAGCGCCGGCGCCTCGAGGACTCCGTCCGCCAGCGGGTCCTGCACACCCCGGCGGAGGACACCGGCCAGGCCGAATCCTTCCGGACCGCGGACCTGATCGGCCAGCTGGGCGACGCCGACCTGCTGGAACTCTCCGATGTCGACGGCCAGTTGTACGCCGTCGTGATCAGCGGCGGGCGGCCGCACCTGGTGCACGTCGGCCCCACCCAGGCCGCGGTCCACGCGCTGGCCCACACGCTGTTCGCGCTGCGCCGAGAGGGGACCGGCCGCGGCACCCACCGGCTCGACCTGGCCGAGATCGGCCGGCGGCTGGAGGTGAACCTGCTCGGCGAGTCGGTCCGGCTGCTGCGGGGCGGGCCGCTGGTCGTGGTGCCGACCGGCAAGCTGCACGCGGTTCCCTGGGGGCTGCTGCCCTCCCTGCGGGAGCGGGCCACCGCCGTCACGCCGTCGGCGTCCGCGTGGCTGCGCGCCCGCCGCGCCCCCCGCCCGGAGGACGACCAGGTCGTGCTCGTCGGCGGGCCGCGGCTGGTCACTGGCGACGCCGAGGTGCGGCACCTGGTCACGCGGTACCCGGACGCCGTCGTGCTGGCCGACGGCGACGCCACCGCGGACCGGGTGATGGCCGCCATGGACGGCGCGTGGCTGGTGCACATGGCGGCGCACGGCACCTTCCGCGGCGACAGCCCGCTGTTCTCGGCGATCGAGCTCGCCGACGGCCCGCTGACCGTCTACGACCTGGAGCGCCTCAAGCGGGCGCCGTACCGCGTCGTCCTGTCCAGCTGTAGCTCCGCGGTCGGCGTGGCGGTCGGCGCAGACGAGCTCCTCGGCCTGGTCAGCGCGCTGATCTCGCTCGGCTCCGCAGGCGTGGTGGCCAGCGTGGTCCCGGTCAACGACCCCGCCACCGTCCCGCTCATGACCGCCTTGCACGACCACCTGAGGGCCGGGTCCGACCTGGCCAGTGCCCTGACCCTGGCCCGGCGCGCGGTCAGCGACGATCCCGTCGCCCAGGCGACGGCCTGCTCGTTCATCGCGCTGGGGACCTGAGCGGACCGACGTCACAGACATACCCAGTCGGTGACGAGGTTGCCGTCGGGGGTCTCGCACCGCAGCCGGAGCTGCCCGCGCGGCAGGCCCGAGAAGTCGAAAAGGCCGATGTCGTCGGCCTCGGTCCGGAACGTGGTTCCGTCCGGGGTTTCCACCACGATCTCCCCCGGCCCCGGCGGCACGATCTGGCCGACCACGAGGTCGGCCATCACCTCGAGTTCCAGCGACAGGTGCGCCGCCGTGAAGATCAGGACGCGCGGCTGGCCGGATTCGGAGCGCAGCCCGCGCACGGATTCCACGGCGGAGTCGAAGGTAAGGGAGGCCAGGACCCCGAAATGCCAGGCGTAACAGCTATCGGTGACCTCGCGCCAGGCGGGATCGTCCCGGGTCGTTTCTACCAGCGTAGTAAGCGGAAAATCGCCGACGTTCATATCGGCTCCTCGCGTCGCGCGATGCTGACGGGTCAACCCTGGTCACTACCACTTCTAAATCCGGAGGAGCAGCCGAGCACTCCTGATACACCTGTGCCGCATATTTTTTTCGCCTGATATCAGGGCGGCTCAGTTCCCGGCGCGGCGCCGCGCGCCCCCGTCCGCCGCGGAGTCCGCCCATGCGGCTACCACCTGGCCCAGTACCGCGAGCGGCAGGGATCCGTGGTCGAGGATGGCGGAGTGAAAATCCCGGATGTCGAAGGCGGCCCCTAGCCGGGAGCGGGCATCCTCGCGCAGCCGCAGGATCTCGCGCTGCCCGACGAGGTAGCCCAGCGCCTGGCCGGGCAGGGCGATGTAGCGGTCTATCTCGGCATCGACGAAGTCCTCGGGCATGGGCGAGTGCGCCAGCGCGAACTCCCGGGCCCGCGCCCGGCTCCAGCCGCGTGCGTGCAGGCCGCTGTCGACCACGAGCCGGACGGCGCGCCAGGCGGCACAGCCGAGCATGCCGAGCCGCTGCACGTCGTCGGAGTACAGCCCGAACTCGTCGGCCAGCCGCTCGGCGTACAGGCCCCATCCCTCGCCGTGCGGCACGACGTAGAACGCCGTCTGCAGCATGGGCAGGTCCGGCAGGAGCTGCACCCGGGCGAACTGCGCGTGGTGCCCGGGTACCCCCTCGTGGAAGGCCGTGGCCTCTAGGGCCCAGCTTCCGGCCTGGCCGGGCTGCACGTCGTTGAACAGGTACGCGCCGGGGCGGGAGCCGTCCCGGGCGGGCGGCGAGTAGTACGGCGGCGCGCCGAACCTGGCCATGTGCGGTGGCATGGGCTCGACGGTGCACGGCGACGGCAGCGGCGCGCGGAACATATCCGGCAGCCGCTCCTCGGCGCGGGCGATCGCGGCGGCCGCGCGCGTCATCGCGTCCGCGCCGTCCTGGGCCGCCAGCGCGGGGTCCTTACGGAACCGGACCATGACGTCGTCGACGTCCCGGGTGCCTAGCGCCCGGCGGCCGAGCTCTCCGAGCTGCTCCTCGATTTCGGCCAGCGCCGCCAGGCCGAGGCGGTGGAGCTCGTCGGGGTCGAACGGGAGCGTCGTGCCGTTCCGGACGCAGGACGCGTAGGCCGGCACGCCACCCGGCAGGTAGAGCAGGCCGGCCCGCTCGGGCGGCCGCGCCTGGGGCAGTAGCCCGGTGAGCAGGTCGGCGTAGCGGCCCACGGCCGGGCGCACCTCATCCCGGACGACGCGCTCGACCGCGTCTCGCCACGTCGGTGCCCCGGCCCAGCCTTCGGGCGGCCGGTGGCTCAGCATCGGATCCCGCTCCGGGTGCGACAGATGGTCCTGAAGCTGCCTGATGGCGTCGCTGACCAGCGGGGCGACCGGTAGGAGGCCGTCGCGCGCCGCGGCCCGCAGCCTCGCCGCGTGCTGGTCCAGGTAAGCCGGGATCCGCCTGCACCTGGTCAGGTACGCGGCGGCGCTGTCCGCGTCACCCACCTGTGTCCGCGACGCGATCAGGAGCATCAACGACGGGCCGCCCAGGGGGAACGTGGTGACGCTGAATTCGTAGACCCGCGAGTCGGCCGCGGCGAGCTCACGGGCCGCCGTGTCGCGCACGGTCTCAAGCAGGACGCGGCTGCCTATATCGCCGTGGTCCGCCTCGCACCCGGCGCAGCGGGCAATGATGTCGACGAGCCGGCTGCGCCAGGCCCGCTGATACTCCGGTGACAGGTCAGGAACGTCGTCGTCGTAGCCGCTGATCGCCATGAACGACGCGCCGAACGGGTCACCGCGGAGCAGGACCTCGGCGAGCTCGTCGGCCAGCGCTCGTATTGCTGCCGCAGCCGTCATGGCGCCTCACCCCCGCAGGCCTGCGCGTCCGGTGCGTCCGGCCGCCCCTCGTCCTCCAGCCTGGCCCTGACCCTGGCGGCCAGCCGCGGGTATTCCCCGCTCAGGCGCAGGTCGTCCACGAGGCCGCCGAACGCGGCCCGTTCGGCCTGCCCGCACGCCCACCGCACCATCTCGTCGGCGGCGACGAGCCGCTCGAGGTTCTCTTCCGAAAGATTGTTGCCCGCCAGGAACCGCGCGAGCTCGCCGTCCTGTTCGAGGTTCCGGCTGCTCCTGAACGCGGCGATGGCGTCGTGCAGTCGCTCGCCGTCGATCACCATGCCTTCGCGCCGGGCGAAGTCGGCCGCGAAGACGCGCAGCAGGCTGCGGCAGCACGCCGCTTCGTAGACGTCCGGGCCGAGCAGGCGGATCTCATCCAGGACGCGCTCCGGCGCGAGCGGTGATCCGGTCGTGTCGTCGCAGGCCAGGGTGTCGGCACGGTGCCTCGCCACCTCCCACATCGCCGTGTCCGCCATGCTCCAGCTCACCTGCTGCGGTGCCGGGCCGCCGGCGAGGAATCCGCGCATCTCGCGCAGCATGGCCACGGCGTCGGCGGCCTGCTGGTCGATCCGGCCGGCCGGCAGCCAGCGCCGCAGCGCATCGAGCTCGGCGGGGTCGGCCCGCGTGGCGCCGCCGGCCCGGAGCAGCTCCGGCCAGGTCCGGTCGGGATAGAACAGCGCCGTTCCGGCGGCCAGGAGGATGCTGGCCGTGGCGGCCGAGATGACTTCCTGGTCCTCGGCGGCCGCCAGGGTCTGGCGGATGTTCACCATCGCCTCGGACAAGGGCCGGTACCCGTCCTCAGCGGCCCCATGCCGCACCGCTACCTCGTCGTCGCGGTCCAGGGCCTCCTGCCTGAACGCCTGGTAGACCCAGCCGACGCCGTGCATCCCGAAGCTGTCGAGCTCGGCCGCGCGCAGCGCCCCCAGGCCAGCGCCACCGAACACGTGCACCCCGCGTTCCATCACCCACATGATTTCCTTGTGCCACACGGCGGGGACGCGCTCGAAGTAGCCGTCCACGATCCCGATGGCACGCGGACGCCGCCGCCACAGCCGGTAGACATCCCCGGCGGCGGCCGGCGGAAGGTAGACGGCATCGAGTTCGGCCCGCGCCTCCTTCTCGGTGAGCGTGGGCCCGAGGAACACGTAGATCTCGTTCATCGCTCGCCCGTCAGCCGCGCGGCCCGCTGGCCGAGGCGGCAGTTCGGGACCGTCGTGGTCGGTCCTTCCAGTCCGGGGACGATGACCCGGACGACCGGGATGCCGAAGTCCTCGTGGGTCAGGTCCACGGCGATCACCTCGCTGATGCCCGCCGCGCGCAACGCGGCGAGTTCCCAGGCCACGTCGGCGTCGAAGCTGTCGCCGTCGAAGGCCGGAACGGCCCTGAAGTCGCGGCTCGCCTCGCCGGCCAGGTCGGTGGCCGGCCCGGGCGCCTCATCGCTCGTCCAACTGGCGTACTCCCATCCCGCAGGGTCGTCGCGGGCACCGGATATGACGCCCAGCCGGCTCTGGGCGGCCTCGGTGAGCGCCCGCAGCAGGGCGACGCTGCGGTCGGGATGGCATCCCATGCCTTCGGCGTCATGTTCGGTGATCACCGGGGGCTGCCGCCTCTCGATGATGCGGCAGATGAAGGCGGGAACCCCGACGTCGGAGGTCATGTCCCAGATCGCCGGCGACAGGCCGGCCTGGTCAATCCGGTCGAGCGCTTCGCCGCAGCCGGGGTCGTCGACGGTCCGCGGGTCGATCCGGCGCGACGCGGTATCCTCGTGCGCCCGCACGCTGTGCAATGTGGCCGCGTCGCGCTCCACCGTCTCGCAGATCGCGTGGCTGATCGCCTCGAGCAGATGATTGCCGGAGGCCAGCCCGTTGGAGGTGGCGATGAAACATCCCGTTCCGGTCGGCCTGGGCAGCGTGTACGCGGTGTGGACCATCTCGTAGGGCACCCACCGCGGGGATCCGGTGAGCAGTTCCCGCCCCTCGATCCACAAGATGAGGGCATCCGGGTGGTACACCGAGTCCGTGGTCCGGGGCAACAGGTCGACGTCGACCAGCGGATGGCTGGAGCGCAGGTCGTTGACGCTGCCCAGGACGAGCGGCCGGGTGATCCGTTCGGCCATGAAGGCCTCGATGCTCTCCATCACACCGGACGCCTTGGCGGCCGCCGGGGTGAGTCCCTTGCCGAGCGAGACCGTGACCGCCCTCGAATTTGGCCGGCACACAGTGAAAACCGGGAGGCCGATGACGTCCAGCCCGGTGATATCGGCTGCGCGGGTAATCCCCATAACCGGGAGAAAGCGCCGCACCGACTCGAGTGTCTCCTCGGGAGAGACGAGCCGGTGGGTTCCGGCCCGGTGCGTCTTCGGCGCTTCCGGCGCCCGGTCAGTAGCGGAAGCCGACGACATTCGGCATTCTGCGCAGACCGCCTAGCTCCGGCTGTGCCGCGTCGCCGTTCCCGATCAGCGTTTCAGGCGGGTAGCTGAAACACATAATCGGGTAGCTGAAGCACGGCAACGGCATCCGCCGCACGTCGCCCGGCGCCGCCCTCGCGGCGCGGTTCCCGGCGCCCGGCGGCATCTCAGCCGGGAAGCTGAAACAGGTGTATGGCATATCGACTCCAGGTTCACCTCAGTAGCGGAAGCAGGTATGCGGCATCCGGCGCGGCTCACCTAGGCCGGGCTCAGCGATGTCGCTGCCGATGCCCGGCGGAACGTGAACCGAATAGCTGAAGCAGGGAACGGGCATTGTGCGCGGCCCGTCGGCCAGGTAGTCGAAGCACGCGCCGGCCGGCATTATGCGCGGCCCGTCAGCCGGGTAGTTGAAGCACGGGACGACCGGCATCCGGCGCGGGCCGGACGGAACCGGCGCGTTTCCGGTGCCCGGCGGCAAGGGAGCCGGATAGCTGAAACACATTTGGGGCATGGACGCCTCCTAGAGGAGAAGGGCATTCGCGAGCCTGCGGCCGTCGGGCCGCCGTCAGTAACGGAAGCACGTGCCGATAGGCATCCGGCCCAGGTCAGGGATTGCCCGCCGCTCGACTGAATAGCTGAAGCAGGATTGTGGCATACTGCGCGGCACGTCGGCCGTATAGCTGAAACAAATAGCGGGCATCATGCGTAGATCGGGCTGCGCAGGAGCGCCGCCTGTCGTGCCCGCTGACGGGCTATCCGGGTAGCTGAAACACATGTACGGCATGTATGGCCTCCTGGATTTCCTAGCCTTTCGGAACATCAGTAACGGAAGCACACACCGCCCGGCATCCGGCGCAGGCCGGGCAAAGCCTGCTGTGCGGCGCCGCGATTCCCGATAACTAGCGGGACGTCAGCTGAATAGCTGAAGCAGGAAAATGGCATACTGCGCTGCGCCTCTGGTGTGTAGGTGAAACACATAGCGGGCATCCTGCGCGGCTCACGGCTACTAATGCCAGCCGGGTAGCTAAAACACATGTTGGGCATATGACCTCCTGCGGGCGGCCGGGCCGCCCCGGTCAGTAGCTGAAGCAGGTGGAAATCGGCCTGCGCGGGCCGGACGGGGCGGCCTCCGCGGCGCGACTGGTTCCGGTGACCGGCGAAAGATCAACCGCGTAGCTGAAACGGTGGGTAGTCACCATCCTCTGCGGACCGGACGGATCCGGCTGCGCGGCATCGCGGCGGCCAAGACCGGGAGGCGCATCAGTCGGGTAGCTAAAACAAGTCCATGGCATATTCGCCTCCGGGCGGGGAGAAACCAGGGAAACCTATGCCAGCGTAGGTTTACGCTCAGTTTGGTGTCAACCAGGAATTTCGTTCGTTCCTGGCGCAGACGGAATTTTCACACAGTGTCGACGTTTTGAGTGATTCCGAGTCGGTCATTGAGACATGAAGAGAACAACTAAGAGGTTTGCCAGACATACATTACTTGCCGGGCAGAAAAGGGGCACGCCGCAGAGAGAGGCCACTGAAGATCATTTAGCGGTATATGGACTGTTGCGCGCACTGTCTTTATCGTGCGATCGCTCGAAGCGCCCATCATGGAGGTTATTGATGAGGCTGTGGAGGAACCAGGCGTTCGCTGTGTTCTGGCCAGCCCGCACGATCTCGTTCACCGGCACCGGTATCACGATCGTCGTCATGCCGGTGCTGGTGTACGAGTTGACCCACTCGCCCGCGTGGGTGGCCTCGCTGAGCCTGATCCGGGCTCCCCGGGTCAAGGCCACTCACGTTAATAGCGGAAACAATGTGTCACGGTGTAGCTGAAACAGAGCTTGCTATCAGGTGGAGGCCGGACAGCGTTGGCCTAGTAGCTGAAACAGAGCTTGCTATCACGCACTGGCCGGACGACGCTGCGGTTCCCGATGTCGGGCGGCACGTCAGTCGGATAGCTGAAGCAGCTGAGCCAGCCGTACTGGGCCGACTGTGCCGCGTTGCGGATCCTGGTGCCCGGCGGGACCTCAGCCGGATAGCTGAAACAGGCGAGATAGCCGCACTGGACCGACTGTGCTGCGTTGCGGGTCCCGGTGCCCGGCGGCACGTCAGCCGGATAGCTGAAACAGCTGGAGCCTGTATGCATATACGCCTCCCGGTCTAGAGGAACAAGGTAACCTATGCCAGGGTAAATTTCCGCCTACATAGTGTCAACTAGACATTTGTGTCCATTCTCTGGACGACACCTAGTTATCCACAGGGCATTATGGTTTTCTAGGAATTCAAGTCGGTCATCATGGCATGAAAAGAACGATAATGATGTTAAGCCGACAAACATGCCCGGCTGGGCAGGAACGGGGCACGGTCACAGATATCGGGTGAAGATCATTTATTCGGGGATGGACTGTTGGGCGGACTGTCTTTATCGTATAAAACCTCGAAACGCCCTCATGGAGGTTATTGATGAGGCTGCGGAGGAATCGGGCGTTCGTGGTGTTCTGGTCGGCGCGCACGGTCTCGTTCGCCGGCACCGGGATCACGATCGTCGTCCTGCCGGTGCTGGTATACGGAATGACCCACTCACCGGGATGGGTGGCCACGCTCGGTCTGATCGAGTTCCTGCCCTATCTCAGTTTCGGGCTGCTCGCCGGCGCCGTGGCCGACCGCATGAACCGGAAGAGGATCATGGTGGGCTGCGACCTTGTCGCCGCGTTCCTCCTGATCACCGTTCCGGCCGCGGCCGCCGTTCACCTGCTTGGCATGGCGCACGTGCTCATCGTCGCGCTCGGCATCGCGACGGTCTACGTGTGGTTCGACGCGGCCAACTTTGGCACGCTGCCCGTCCTAGTCGAACGTACCGAACTGCCGGTTGCGGCTAGCCTCATCGGCTCATCGGGTCAGGTGGCGCTGCTGTGCGCGCCGACGATCGGGGCCGCCTTGCTGACCGTCATGAGGCCGCCGTACGCTCTCGGGTTCGACGCGGCGTCGTACCTCATGTCGGCGCTGCTGCTGATGTCGATCCGGCGGCCTTTCGGGCGGCCACGGCATGAGCAGGACCGGCTGCGGATCCGGGCGGACATCGGTGAGGGCCTGCGATTCCTCTGGCAGCAGCCCGTGATTCGGACGCTGACGTTCTCGGTTTTCTGCGTATGCCTGAGCTGGGGCGGCACGTTCGCGCTGCTCGTGGTCTACGCCGACCGCGCGCTTCACCTAACACACGTGGACGTGCGGCTCGGGTTGCTGTACAGCGCCGGGGAACTCGGCGGCCTGGTCGCCGCGGCCACCGTACCCACACTGATCAAGCGTCTGGCCATCGGGCCCTTGGCCACGGGTTCGCTAGCCGTTGCCGCGGCCGCGCTCGCGTGCCTGGCGGTCGCGCCATCTTTTGGCTGGGCGCTGCTGGCCTTCTTCGTCGCTGAGCTTGGCTACCTCATGGTGCTCACGACCGGCATCACCGTCCGGCAGATGCTGACGCCGGACCACTTGCAGGCGCGCGTCAACACTGCGGGAAGGATGATCGCCGGGGGCGGCCTTCCAGTCGGGGCGGCCCTCGGGGGCTTGCTCGCCGAGGCGCTGCCGATCCGGCTGACCTTCGGGTTGCTGACGATCAGTGCCGTGATCGGCGCCGGGCTGGCCGGGTGGTCATGCCTGGGATCACGCCCGCTCGCCGTGGTCTCGGTAACGGCTCCGGCCGATACCCCCGATACCGCCACTCCGGCCGCTCCGGCCGCATCGGCCTGAAAACCTCAGCGCGAGCTCGGGCTCATGACCACCTGGCGGCGCAACTGGCCGCGGGAGGCTTCATGGAAGCCGTGGGTGGCCAGCCAGTTCCTGATCCACGGCCCGTCGGGGTGGGTGTCGGGCACGACGTTGTAGATGTAGTTCAGGCCGCGGGCGGCGGCCTCGTCCTCCAGATGCTCCAGGATGAAGGCGCCCACGCCGTGGCCGCGCCGGCCGGGCGCGACGACGAAGGTGATGCGCGCGTCGCCCCACTCGGTGTCGAGCCAGCCGTACCCGGCGACCTGATCGCCGTCGGTCACCCGCCACCATTCGTCCGCAACGGGCGCGCCGGGCGCGGGTTCGGCCAGGCCCGCCGCGGCCAGCTCGGCCGGTCCGAAAACCCGCCGCTTGTCGGCGTCCCAGCGGGGCGAGTTCTCCTTGGTCCAGGTCAGCGTCATCAGTTCTCCCTCAGGTCCCCTCCGGCGGCGGCGATCCATCGCAGCCGGGCGGACGGGCGGTAGCGGTCTTCGCCGTACCAGGCCTGCATGGCGTCGAGCACGCTCAGCACCGTGGCCGGTCCCCAGCGCTGACCCCAGGCCAGCGGGCCGAGCGGGTAGTTGGTGCCGAGCCGCATGGCGGTGTCGATGTCGGCGGCGCTGGCCACGCCCTTATGCCGGGCGTCGACGGCCCCGTTCACCAGCATGGTGACGGTCCGGGTCACGACCAGGCCGGGCGTGTCGTCGATCACGTAAACCGTCAGCCCGGCCGCCTGCAGCAGCCCGGTGGCCTCGTCCACCGCGCCGGGCGCGCAGCCGTCGGACGCCGCGATCGCGATGCCCGCCGCGGTGGCGTCGTCAAGGGTGCGATCAACCACCACGGCCGGCCGGCCCAGCGCGGTACCGGGCCTGCCGTCGCAACGCGCCAGCAACGTGCCCGACGGTAGTTCGGCCGTTCCGTCGGGGCCCTGGCCCCGACGGATCTCCACCCCGGAGCGGGCGAGCAGGACCCGCAGCGGCGACTCGCCGTGCTCGGTGACATAGGGCGGGGCCGAACGGGCCGGGGCGGCGTCGGGTTCCGACGGCTCCGCGTCGTCTCCGTAGCGGTACCAGCCGCGGCCGGTCTTGCGGCCCAGCCAGCCGGCCTCCACCATGGCCCGCTGCAGCAGCGAGGGCGCGAACCGCGGGTCGTACCCGAACGCGGCCCACACCGACCGGGTCACCGCCTCGTTCACGTCCTGCCCGACCAGGTCCATCAGCGCGAACGGCCCCATCCGGAACCCGCCGGCCTGGGTCAGCACCGCGTCGATGGTGGCCGGGCTGGCGACCCGCTCCTCGGCCAGCCGCAGCGCCTCGGCGTAGAAGGGCCGCGCCACCCGGTTCACGATGAACCCGGGTGTCGCGGACGCCTGGACGACCTGCTTGCCCCAGTCCTCGGCCAGCCTGGTCACGGCCGCGGCGACGGCCGGGTCGGTAGCCAGGCCGCTGACCACCTCGACCAGCCGCATCAGCGGCGCCGGGTTGAAGAAATGCAGGCCCACCAGGCGCCCGGGGTGGCTGAGCCCGGCCGCGATGGCGGTCGGCGACAGCGAGGAG
>Ga0207665_10001731_pt1 | contig 14671 bp, 16 predicted proteins | sample LARL112metaG_FD_184351 | JGI IMG/M metagenome (GOLD analysis project Ga0207665, IMG submission 184351) | Corn, switchgrass and miscanthus rhizosphere microbial communities from Kellogg Biological Station, Michigan, USA - LAR L11-2 metaG... | ecosystem: Host-associated > Plants > Roots >...
GGCTCGATGGCCGCTCAGCCTTGGTGACCGGGGCCGGCAGCGGACTCGGTGCGGCCATCGCGGTGGGTGTCCTGGCCGGTGTCTATCCCGCCGCGCGCGCCGCTCGATTGTCACCCGCTGACGCGCTCCGCGCGCCGTAGCGTCCCGGGACGGGTCAGGCCGGCGGAGCGAAGAACTCCAGGGCGATTCCGTCCGGGTCTCGGAACGAGACGCCGGATCCGTAGTGGGCGTCTTTGATGCCGCGGTGGGCGATGCTCAGTTCGGTCAGCCGCGATGCCCATGCTGCGAGTTCATCCCGGTCGCGGCACGCGAACGAGACGTGATCGAGCCCCGGCCGATGCTCGTCGAATTTCTCGTCATTCGGTTTCCGGTGAGTGTGCAGACCGAATAGCTGTCCCCCATCGAGCACGAAGACGGTGTGGTGGAAATCACCGCTCTCCTCGTCTTCGTCGAGGACCGGGTCCGATCCGAACAGCGCCGAATACCACGCGGTGCTCTGGTCCAGATCGCTGACAGTGACCGCGACATGCGCTAATCCTGGAAAAGCGGGCACGATTTGCCCCTTTCTACGTTAAGGAAACACGAGCAAGGCTCGTGCCAGATTCCATCTACCACGGGGAACCCGCTGAGTCGGTTCACGATTGTCGATGTCGATCTCGCCACGCCGGTGCAAGAAGCGCCGGGAACGACCGGCCCTGGCCTTCGCCCCACCTACCCAAGTCCGCTTTCCTCGATCGGCGATAGTGCTCATGCTTGCCTAGGCGCTCATCTTGGTCATTACCGTCATCCTGGGTGCCACGGCCACTAGTGATCGTTCCATCACTTCTCGCACTCAGGCCGCACGTTTCCGGCGAATTCATTCGCCGGTTGCTACGCGTGCTCGCTAGGCTCGATAGAAGAGGCGCACTTTGACGAAACTCACTAACCGGATGCCAATCGAGCCGATGTCACCAGCGTGATGAAGGGCCCACTGTTCACCGCAATGCTGAGCGCGCGCCTTGCTCCTCGGCCCGAACGACGACTACCGGCGCGATCCCTCGGCGTCCCATTGCTTGTCACCGCCCTCTTGTGCATCGGCTACCTGATCTGGGCTCCGACCGCCCCGGACCTCCTGGCGCAAGTCGCCCGAGCGGGGGTCGCCGCCCGGGTCGGGAGCGTCGGATGGTGGACGGGATGGTTCGGCGGCCTGTCGCTCCCGAGCTACAGCGTGCTGGTGCCGTCGTGGATGGCCACCGTGGGCGTCCAGGTAACCGGTGTGGCGGCGGTGGTAGCCAGCGCGGCCGGTGGCGCGTTGCTGATGCGGGATGCCCCGCGCCCGCGAGCGGGAGCCGTCGCATTTGCGGTCGCGTCCATCGCTGACCTCGTCGCCGGACGGGTGACGTTCGCCGTTGGACTCGCTATTGGGATCTGGGCGCTCGTCGCCCTGAGAAGTCGACGGCAATTGCTCAGCGTTGGGTTGGGTGCCGCCGCCTACCTGGCCAGTCCGCTCGCCGGCCTCTTCCTCGGCCTGATCCTGCTTGCGGTGATCTCATCGGATTCCGCCCGTCGCCGGGTGGCGCTGATCAGCGCAGCCGTCCTCGTTCTCCTCGGCGGAACCATGGCAATCCTGTTCCCAGGCACCGGGGTCATGCCGATCTCGGCACTCGACCTGATTCCGCCCGGGGCTGCCTGCGCCGCCGTCGCCGTCGTCTGCCCAGCACCCATCGTTCGGCGGTCAGCGGTGTTTGTCTTGCTGGCCATGCCGGTCGTCTTGCTGTTCCCGGGCGCAATCGGCACGAACATCACCCGGTTGGCCTGGGTGGGCGCCGTGCCGGTGGTCATCGGGTATGCGAAGTTGTCGCGACGGTGGCTGGCTGCGATCGGGGTGTTGGTCGCGATCTGGCCGGTCGCGGATCTGGTGGAGCAGCTGCAAACATCCGTCGACCCGTCAACGCGCGCCGCTTTCTACCAGCCGCTGGCCGACGCGATCCACCGCGCTCAAGCCACAGCCGGCCCGGAAGCGAGTGGGGAGCGGGTCGAGGCCATCGACACGACCAGCCACGGCGCGTCGGCCTACCTCGCTCCGTCGTTCGCGCTCGCGCGCGGTTGGGATCGGCAGGCAGACCGCGCCTACAACGCGTTGTTCTATTCAACGAAATCGTTGACCGCGGACAGCTACCACGCCTGGTTGCACGAACTTGCGGTCGGATGGGTGGCGCTCCCGAGGGCACCGTTGGATTACTCGGCCGCTGCGGAAGGTGCCCTGGTACGCGCTGGCCTGCCTTACCTCCGGGCGGTGTGGGGCAGCGCGGATTGGACCCTCTACGAAGTCACCGATGCGGCCCCGCTCGCCCGCGGAGCGCAGGTGCTGTCGGTCGCGGACAGCAGCGTCACGCTAGCCACCACCCAGGCGGCCACGGCGGCCGTCCAGATCCGGTGGTCCCCGTACCTGACTGTCATCGATCCGGGCACCGAACGACCTGACCCCACGGCTTGCATAGTCAATGACGGTGGCTGGATTCGGGTCTACCTGCCTCGCGAAGGGGCCTTCCAGCTGGTGAGCCGCTTCGAGATCGACGCCCGGTGGCGGACCGACGTCGGTAGCTGCCCGGCAACCTAGCTAGAGGTGCGGCCCATCCATACTGACGAAACGCCGCAAAGTTGTTGAACCGATCCGCCGCGCTGTGCGTGTCGTCTCTGGACGGGTAGCTGCGCCAGGCGGGCTGGCGTGACGCGCCCGGGACCGGAGGAATCCGATGACTCAACCACGCAGCGCAGCGCGGACGCGATTGGCGATGGGACGTAGGGCGCGCCAGGCCGCCGTGATTGTCACGGCTGGGGCGCTGACCGCCCTGGGCGTGACGGCGGCGTCGGCCGGCGCCTCCCCGCCGGGTGGGTATAAGCAAATCAACATGGTGTCCGACCAGCCGGGAGTTGCTCCGCTGACCGACCCGGATCTGGTCAATGCCTGGGGACTGTCGGCCTCGCCCGGAACTGATGCGGTGCCGGGTTCACCGCTGTGGGTGTCCGACAACGGCACGGACAAGACCACTCTCTACGCAGGGGCGAGCGCGACGACGGTAACGAAGGTCTCCACGTTCCCCAACGGCATCGATGTCACGTCGGGCGCACCCACAGGTCAGGTATTTAACAGCGCTAGCAATCCAAACGACTTCGTCGTGCAGGACGCCGCCGGCCATTCCGGCCGAGCTACATTCCTGTTCGATTCGGAGAACGGCGGGATCGACGGTTGGAATGCGACGGTTGGAGCCACCGCCCCCGGACCATCGACGCACACTGAGGTCGCGGTGAAGAACGGCGCCAACGCGGTGTACAAGGGTCTCGCCCAGGCGGTGGCCTCGGATGGGCACACCTACCTCTATGCGGCCAACTTCCGCTCGGGGCGGGTCGAGGCCTACGACGGCACGTTTACTCCGGTTGAGCTGCCCGGCGGGTTGTTCGTGGACACCAAGATCCCCGCGGGCTTCGCGCCCTTCAACGTGCAGGAGCTGGCTGGACGGCTTTACGTCAGCTACGCGAAGCAGGACGCCACCCTGCATGACGACGTGGCCGGGCAGGGTAACGGTTTCGTGGACGTGTTCACCAATGACGGTGCGTTCGTGAAGCGGCTGGTCACGCGGGGCCAACTGAACTCGCCGTGGGGGCTCGCGCTGGCACCGGCCAGCTTCGGGCGGTTCGGTGGCGCGCTGCTCGTTGGCAACTTCGGTAACGGGAAGATCAACGCGTACAACATCAACAATGGGGCTCGTTTGGGCGAGCTGCGAGGCACCAATAACAAGCCGATCGCCATCGATGGGCTGTGGGCGCTGATGTTTGGCAATGGGAACGCAGCGAAGAACGGCGAACTCCTGTTCAGCGCCGGACCGGACGGGGAATCGCACGGCCTGCTCGGCAAGATCGTCGCCGTCAACTGACCGACGTCGACCTGCCTGCTAGCCGGGTCACAGACGGGTCGGCGGGTGACTGAGTCCGCCTCGGTCGCCCGCCGGCCCCTCATGTCTAGACCTCGAGCCGTCCCGTAGGGGGTTCGGCGCCGACAGCCGCGCCGTCTGAACGGAAGCGATGGGTGGCCACCCGGAGGTTTGTCGGTGTCCTGAGCGTGATCGGTCTGCTCGCCAACCTCGCCAGTTGCAGTTCCACGCCGGCCTCAGGCGTGTCGTCAGCCTCGTTGGCGGGCAAGACCGTCGTTTCGACGAGCGTCACCGGTCATACTCTGGCGGCCGGATCAACGGTGACTCTCACCTTCGAGGGGCCGATCCCTGGCGGCCTCCGCCGGCTGCAACACGATGAGCGCGGCCTATGCAGCCGACAATTCCACATTGCGCTGGACCGGTTCGCCGCGCAGCACGCTGATCGGCTGTGCACCTGCGCTGGCCGCACAAGACCAGTGGTTGGCCGGCTTTCTGCAAACGGGCGCAGCCGCGTTACTCACCGGAAAGCAGCTGTCGCTGACCAGCAATTCGATCACCATGAAACTGGCAGCAAAGTAGTTCGCGCGGTCGCAGGCTAGCCGCCGATGCACGCAGAATGAGGAGTGGCCGTATTTCGCCCGGCAGCGCTTCTCGCCGCTGCCCTGATGCTGCTCGCCACAGCCTGCAGTGGCGGCGGGAGTCGGCAATCACGTTCCGCAGCGCCACCCGCCTCAACGTCGACCCTCCATGCCGCGCCGCCTGATACGGGCGTGATGGGTGCGGCAGTACCGACTTCCTCGCCTGGCCCGCCGGGCGTTCCGCGATTCGCTCACATCGTCGTCGTCATCCTGGAAAACCACGCCTACAGCCAGGTCGTCGACGCGAGTGACGCGCCGTTTATTTCCGCGCTGGCGGCGTCCGGCGCAGTCATGACTCAGTCGTATGCGATCACCCATCCCAGTCAGCCCAACTATCTGGCGCTGTTCTCGGGCTCGACGCAAGGGCTGACCGACGACTCCTGCCCGCACAGTTACACCGGCTCGAATCTGGCCAACGCGTTGATGGCGGCAGGGCGGAGCTTCGTCGGCTACTCGGACAGCCTGCCATCCGTAGGGTTCACCGGTTGCAGCAGCGGACCATACGCTCGCAAGCACAATCCGTGGGTGGACTTCCCGGCCCTGGCGGCCGCTGTCAACCAGCCGATGACCGCTTTTCCATCGAACCTCGGCGAGCTGCCTGACGTCAGCTTCGTCGTGCCGAACCTCGATCACGACATGCACGACGGGTCGATCAGCGAGGGCGATCAGTGGTTGCAAACGCACCTGGGCGGCTATGCCCACTGGGCGGCCGGGCACGACAGTCTGCTGATCGTGACTGCGGACGAAGACGACGATGGGCACGGCAACCGGATTCCTACTATCTTCGCCGGCGCGCACATTCGGCCGGGTCCGTCAGGCACTCGGACCGATCATTACGGGCTGCTGCGGACCCTGCTTGCGAGCTTCGGCGTCCCTGCTTTCGGGCACGCCATCGATGCCCGCCCGATTACGGGCATCTGGTCGTCCTGACCGGTTCCTCAGGCCAGGCCGCTTGACGGCCGGATCGCGAGCAGGTGGAACTGCCACGCGCCCAGGTCGACGAACAGCCCGGCGCTGGTCTCGGTTCCGTCCCGGTCGAAGGAAACGTCCTGCACCGGGTCCACCAACTGCCAACTGCGACCTTCCAGTCTCGGCCAGTCCAAACGGACCCGGCCTTGCGCCGGCTGCCCGGAGAGGTTGATCACCACCAGGTGTCCGTCGACGCCCTCTTCGCCGCTCCACAACCAGGCCAGCAGGTTGCGGCAGGACTGGTTGTCCCGCCACCCCTCGATCTCGAGCAGCCGCCATTGGCCGGCCCGCACGCGGTCTTGATCGACGGCAGCCAATAGGCGCCGGTACCACTCGGCCAGCTCGGCATTGACCGTCTCGTGCGGGCGGCGGCCCAGGAAGACCGGTGGGCGTACGCGGCGACCCTCGAATTGCCCCTCGTGCCAAAGCGTCGCACCGGGCAACGTGGAAATCGCAACGGCCGCCGCGGGCTGGGCTTCGGGTGGGAATCGGCTGGCAATGCGGGGCTCATCGTGGTTCTCCAGGAACCGCAGGAGGCGACGCTGGTAACTCAGGTCGGCGCGCAAGTGGTCGCGGACCGCGTTGGCGTCTTCGCCAACGATTCGGTCGTAGAGCCGCTTGTCATAACAGAAGTCGAACCCGTCTTCTTGCAGATCCCACTCCATGTCCCAATAGGCTTCGGCGATCAACACTGTGTCCGGGTGTCGAGCGCGCATGCCAGCGATTACTTCCGGCCAGAACTCATGCACCGGCTCGGCACCAGCTCGACCGGCCCACGTGTTGGCGAAGACCTTGTTGGTCATCAGCATCGCCATATCGCAGCGGATGCCGTCGCATTGGGCCGCGATGCCGGCCAGTGTCTCGGCCGCCGTAGCCCGCAGCGCCGGCGAGAATGCATTGAGTTGCACGACGTCGGGCCACGGCGGGAAGTACGGATCGCGACCGCGAGCCAGTATGTTGCTTCCCGCGCGAATCCAGCTGGCGGGATCCGATCGAATGTCGTCCTCTCCGCCCCGCACGAACAACTCGGGACTGTCACTTACCCACGGGTGATCTGGCGCGACATGGTTGGGCACATAGTCCAGAAGCAGCGAGGCGCCGCGGTCACGGAGCGCGGTGCGCGCGGCGGCCAGGGCGTCGGGACCACCGAAGGCGGCATCGACGACATAGCTGCGCACACAATACGGCGACCCGATGACATCCGAGCTGGTCAAGTCGGGCAGCGCGTCCCGAAACGACGCCAGCAGGTCCGGGTTCGCCATCGCCAGCGCGAGACCAGCCGGGCTGCGTTGCCATACCCCCATCAGCCAAACGGCATCGACGCCGGCCGGCGTCACATCGTCCCACGCAGCCGCCGGAACGTCGGCCAAGGTCAGTCGTTGCCCAGCGGCCTCGGACAGTTCGGTCAACCACACTGCCGTGTTGATCTCATAGATCACCGGTTGCCCGGGCCAGCCGCTCACTCAGTCGGCTCCTCGGTTAACACGCCTCGGCGCGCTCGCACCCACTGGCCGGTGGCCCCCCGGAACAGCAGCGGCAGGAGTGCGACGGTGCCGGTCCAGCCGGTCTGGTGGCTCGCGCCAACGCCGGATCCGTTGTCGCCGTTGAAGTACTCATAGAACAGCAGGAGGTCGCGCCAGTGCGGGCTGGTATGGAAGATGTCGCGCTCTCCATGGACCGGGCGGTGACCGTCGGCCGTCTGGGCGAACGTTCCGGTGAGCCGGTCGCCGATCTCACGAGCGACCTCGAACAGATTGAGCTGCCGCCCAGAGCCGGTTGGGCATTCGACGGTGAACTCTTTGCCGAAGTACACATGCAGGTTGAGCAGTGCCCGAATCAGCATCAGGTTGATCGGGAAGCACACCGGCCCCCGCCAGTTGGAATTACCGCCGAACATGGCAGTGTCCGATTCGGCCGGAAGATAATTAAGACGGTATTCCTGTCCATCGACGACCATGACATACGGGTGGGCGTGGAATCGGGAGACCGCCCTTATCCCGTGTGGTCCGAGAAACTCCTGTTCATCCAGCATGCGGTCGAGAATCCGGCGCAGCCTGCTCTCGTCGAACAAGGAGAACAGCGCCGGACCCGCCCCGCGCGCTCGGCGGCCGTGCCCCCACAAGGCCGCCGTGATCGCCGGGTGTCGATCAAGGAATTCGACCACGGTAGCTACCAGCTCCGGAAATCCCGTCCGCACCGAGCTATCCGACTACCTATCACACCCGATCGCGTCGGATGACTGCGACGCTCGGCTTGGTCACACCGGCCAGCAACACCGACACAAGGATCCCCAGAGGCAGGGTGCCCCAGTAGGACTGCTGGAGCCCGACGTTGCCGGCAAAGAGCATCAGCAACCAGGTCGCCGGGAATGTGGCGAGCAGAAAGAAGATGACACCGAACACCAAGGCCCTGAACACGGCACCTCCACTCGACGTTTCTGACACACGGGTCCTGTGTCAGACACATCATGCGCTGGTTCTTCGCCAACAGCCCGCGACACGCGATCACGGCAAATACCGTCAGCGCTGGACGACTACCTAGAGTTATAGCTCTGCTGCAGGACGTCCACCTCCGGAAGCCGGCCGACGGATCCACATTCGGGCACGGTGCCCTCCGCGTCGTCGGCCATGGCCCAAGTCTTCGCATGGAGGCCGGATTCCTGGCGCCGACGTCAACCCCTACCTTGCCGCCGCGGCGATGATCGCCGCTGGCCTCCATGGCGTGGACAACGAGCTACCTCTTGAGCCGGCGTTCGACGGAAACGTATATACGGCCGCCGCAGACCGTGTTCCGACCACACTTCGCGATGCGGTGGAACATGGCGCAATAGCGCTCTCGCCCGAAAGGCGTTCGGGGACGAGGTCGTAGCGCATTGGCGAATGCCGCTCGGGGTGGAAATCGCCGCGTTCGATTCGGCCATCACAGACTGGGAAAGGCTGGCAACTTCGAGCGCAGCTGAGAACGGAGGCGCTGAGCCACACCGCCATCCGGCTTGCGGCGGCTCCGCTCACCTGGCCGGACGCAGACGGTCAGCTTCCGCGTCGGCCGAGCCGCGCCGGCTCAATGGCAGTCCGTTCGCCCCGTTGCGCAATGCCTTCTGCAGCGCGACCCGACTTGGCTCAAGTTAGTGCGTAATTTCAGCCTGGGCCGGCCCCTCCGGCCCACCAAACAAGGGAAACCGCCCACTACCGATTCACCGATAATGAGCCAAGTCGGCTTCAGGCGTCTCGTTAGCCGATTCGTTAGCAAACGCTGTCGCAAATGCCATCCGTCGCTCTCAGGACGCGTCAAACCATCCCTGAGAGTCCGACCAGGACAGTCGGTCCCGGTGCTATCCGACGAATACCCACTTTCCGTCCTCGCACTTGAACGTGAACGAGGAGTCGCTGTCGGCCCAGCTGTACTGGATGTAGTTGCCGTCCCGAACGTCGTCACAGTCCGCGCCGAGCGCGTGAGCGGATCCGGCCGGGATGAAGAACATGGCGGCGCCCGCGGCCAGCATGGCGGCAGAGCCAAGGATCCTGCGCTTCATCTGCTTTCCTTTCTGGCATCGGTCCACAGCAACTGCATGACCCCTGCTGCAGCCGGCGGATGGGTATGCGGGTCACATCAGATATTCGGCCCGATCACGGCCGCGGATGGGTCATGCTCAGGAGCATTCGCACGTACGCCAGCAGCGCAGGCTACCGGCCCGGATTAGTGTTCAAATTCAGCCGGCCCAGCCCCTCCAACCCAGCAAACAAGGGAAAGCGCACTACGAATTCACCGATCATGAGGCAAGTCGGGTCACAGATTGGGAAGGCCCGCAACTTCGAGCGCATCTGAGTACGGAGGCCGGACGCCACACCGCCATCCGGATCGCGGCGGCTCCGCTTACCTGGCCGGACGCAGACGGTCAGCTTCCGCTTCGGCCGAGCCGCGCCGGCTCAATCGCAGTCCGTTGGCCCCGATTGCGCAATGCCTTCTGCAGCGCGACGGAATGATTCCGCTCCTCAATCGCATCGTCGAGCGGATCGAGCGTGACCGGACCACCGACGGCACGCTCGAGGGCGAGCGTAAGCAGTAAGTCGGCCAACCACGGATTCTTCGGCAGCACTGGGCCGTGCAAGTACGTGGCGAAGACGCGGTCGCGAATGGCGCCCTCAGTCTGATCGTGTCCGTTGTTCCCGGCGCCCGCGACTACTCGGCCGAACGGTCGTGCTCCCGGGCCCAGATCGGTGACGCCAGAGTGATTTTCGAAGCCGACTACGGTCTGCGTGTCTTCGCCGAACGTCACGTCGCACGCAGCATGTTGCATGAATCGTTGCGGGCCGCCTCGCGTTTCCAGGTCCAGGACGGCGGCGCCGTCCAGCGCGGGTCCGGAGGGGGGGATGTACCGGTGGCCTAATAGTTGGAGGCCGGCGCATACGGCGAGCATCGTTACCCGGGCATCGGCCGCGTCGCGGAACGAGGATGCTTTGTGCCGCAAATCGCTCGCGACAATCCCCATTTCGACATCCTGACCGCCGTGGAAGAGGACGATGTCGAATTGAGTGAAGTCCGGATGATGGCCGATTCCGACATCGACGGTCTCCGTCGGGATTCCCCGCCAGGCGCTGCGGCGCCGCAGCGCCATGAGGTTGCCCCCATCGCCTGCCACATTCAACAGTGCCGGATACAAGTGAGCGAATCGCAAAGTAGGAAATTCACTCATGTGCGCCAATACCTTTGCACCCAACCACGCCGGAACATCTCCTGCCGAAACTCGATAGTCGGCGTATAGCCGCTGACAATGCTCAGCCGTTCACCGGCTGGCAGCGTTCCGAGCGCGTGGTCGAGCGCAGCCGGCCGATCCGGTACCACGGTCATCCGTTCCGCCGGGACGCCGGCGTATTTCAACCGGGTTGCCAGCTCGTCGCATCGCAAGCCCGAGACCGTAACGTACTGCAGTCGCTCCGCGATGCTCTCGAGGTCGACATCCCATAACCAGCCGAAGTCCTCGCCATCAACGAGAGTGTTGCTGAACGCAGTGAGCAGGTAGCGCGGCTCACCGGCCTGGTCGAGCGTGCGCAGCGTCGTATTGAACGACGTCGGGTTCTTCGCGAATGCCACCACAATGTCGCGACCGGCCGCATGGATGTGCTCCATGCGCCCGAACGCAGGTTGCACCGACGCCAAGGAGGCCGAGGCGTGGGGCACCGGAATGTTGAGCGCGTGACAAATCGCCAGCGCCGCGGCCGCGTTGTAAGCGACATGGACACCGGCTTGCGGTATCGACAATTGATGCTCGCCGGCCGGGGTGCGAATGGTGCAGTCGGTTGCCTGTAAGCCCCGTACGTGTATTTCCGTGACCGCGATGTCGAGGGCGGGCCGACCAAATCCGCAGTTGTCGCATCGGTAGGAACCGAGGTGGCTCAGATACACCTGGTCGTACTGGAGATCGCTTCGACAACGCGGGCATCGAATGCTGTCGGCCGCGCCGCTGATGCGGTCGAATGACTCCGAGACCTCCAGGCCAAAGGTCAGCCGTCGGCCGGTCCGGTCACGGGCCATGTCTGCCACCATCGGGTCGTCGCCGTTCACGATGACAGTGGCCGTTGGCTCGAGAGTCGCCGCGACCGAGTCGATGGCGCCGGCCAGGGCGTAGATCTCGCCGAAACGGTCGAGCTGGTCGCGGAACAGCGACGTAACGACGAGGACTTCCAGCGATATCTCCGGGGCGACCTGGAGCAGCGCGCCCTCGTCCACTTCGGCCAGGAAGATGTCGATCGGAAGCGTTCCCGACACAGTCGCCGCGTTCACGGCGAGGGATGTGACGCCCTGGATGAGGTTTGCTCCAGCGGAGTTGTGCGCGACGGCCTGCCCCTCTCCGCGCAGCAGCGCAGCGGCCAAGCGCGAGGTTGTTGTCTTGCCGTTGCTCCCGGTCACGCCGACGGCGCGGACCGGCTGCGCTGCCACGAGGCGGGCAAGTACACGGGGATCTATTCGTCGCGCCACCATGCCAGGAAGCGACGCGCCACCGCCTCGCCCGAGCAGCTGCGAAGTCTTCCCGACGCCTTTGCCCGCGGCGATAGCGGCGATGAGGCGAGGCGAGTAGTGACGGGCCGGTGGGGTCACCGGCGCGTCGCCACCCGGCAGACGAGACTGCTTCGAACCCGGCTGCGTCATCCGCTCAATGCCGCTGCCAGCTGGTGGAACTCATCGTCCCTCGGCGCGGTAATCCGGAGGCCAGTGATTCGTCCGCGCTGCTTCTTCGAGAAAACCCGCACGGCGACGCCGGCCTCGGCCAGTCCGGCATGCACGTCGATCGCGTCATCCATGGCCACAAAGCGGTAGTGCACGGGCACGTCCGTGACCACGCCAGAGAATCTCTTCTGCAGCAGCATTTCCATCTCGGCGGCCGTCGTGAGCAGGCGGTGCCGGGTCACGCTGACCCATTCCGGCGACCGCAACGCCGAGCTGGACACCAGGGCATCCAAATACGAGATTGGCCAGTTCAGTCGCTCGGCCGAGACGCTCTCGCGCAGGGCGGGACTCCCACTCCACAGCGCTCCGGTTCTCGTCCCCGCGATGCCGAACAGCTTGTTCGGTGACTGCAGCACAACGACGTTGGGCACGCCGGCGAAGATCATCGATTGCCGCACACCGTCAGTTGTGAAGTCGATGTAGGCCTCATCGACTATGAGCGTCGATTCCGGGTGGGCGCGGCACACGGCAGTCAGGTCATCAACCTGGATATAGATTCCCAGCGGATTATTAGGATTGGAAATCACCACATAGTCGTAGTTCGCCATGCCCTCGGCGATTCGGGCCAACCGCGTGTCCGGCGTGTCGCTCGCATCAGCCGGGGCAGCCAGGTGGTTAGTGAACGATCGAATGCTGTCGGTGTAGTCCGGGACGACGACGGCGACGCGGTCAGCCGGCAGCAGCCGCCCGAGGAGGCGGATGAACTCCGTTATCCCGCGGCCGGCAACCAGCTCATCAGACCGCACACCTAGGTATTCGGCGTAAGCGGATACGAACATCTGTTCGGCATCGTACGGGTGCGGACGCAGGCGAGTGATGTCAAGTTCCTGCAACGCAGCGGCGACGCTGGGCGGCGGGCCGTACCGATTGACGCAGGTGCCCAAATCCAGGTAGGAGCGATCGGCCGAGAGACCGCGTAGGTCTCCACCCTGCCGCAAGGTCGCGTCCGGCGACAACTTTGTCACGCCTCCTCCGATGGCTTCCGACCTGTCGCAACGCGACGACTAGTCGCCGTGGAACCACGTAGGCGAATCCATATGCTAGTCGACGGCCGAAAGGCGGCGTCCGAATGGGAGACGGCGAGCCGTATCGTCGGCAAAAAGCCTCCAGTCACCGAAATCGTGGTGCGAGCCGTCGCGTGACGATACCTGGATCAGTGAGCACTGACGACGTAGGAGTACCGCGGCGGTCGACGACGTCACGGCCGCCGAGCGGCTCCGCCGGCGCAACCGTCGGGTGCCTAGGCAGCCACGTGCTCGAGCTGCGCCGCCGGGACGGCTGCCTCGTGGCGCGGCAGAGCGGGGAAGCCGTGGCGTTTGCGGAGCAGCATCCACACCGGTCCGGCGAGGACTGCTACGGCGAGGAGCAGCACCGCGGTGAGCGCCGTGTCGACGCCCAACAGCTTCAGGGCGGAGGCCAGTAGCACGAAGGCCAGCGCCCGCCGGATCAGTGCTCCGCTGAGCCGCGTCGAAAGCTTGGCGCCGATGTAGGCCCCTGGAATCGAGCCGACCAGGAGCGCCGATGTGATGCCTAGCTGGAAGTCGCCAAAGATCAGATGGCCGATCGCCGCCGAGGCCACGAGCGGCACCGCCTGGACGAGGTCGGTGCCTACGAGCTCACTCGCGCGCAGAGTCGGGTACAGCAGCATCAGCGCAATGATGATCAGTGAACCCGAACCGACGGAGGTGATGCCGACGACGAGTCCGCCGATCGCGCCGACCGCGACAGTCGGTAGCGGGCGGACGTCCAGCACCGGGGGACCGGGCGGATCGGCGTCCCGCCGACCGTCGCGATGCCGGGCTCGCTCGGCCAGACGCAGATAGGCCCGCACGAACAACCCGGTCGCCGCGATGATCAAAGCGACGCCAAGTGCTCGCTGGATGAAGACATCGATCCCGGCACTCCGGCCTAGGGCCTTCGCGACGAGAACACCCGCGAAAGCGGCTGGAACCGACCCGATGCAAAGCCATCGCACCAGATCCATACGCACCGTGCGATTGCGGAGATGAACGGCCGATCCGACCGGCTTCATCACCGCGCTGGCCACGAGGTCGCTGGATACCGCGGCCAGCGGGGATACCCCGAAGAACAGTACGAGCATCGGCGTCATCAAGGCACCGCCGCCCATGCCGGTCAGACCCACGACGGTGCCAACACACAGCGCACCGATTGCCAGCGTCCAGTCCACTGGTAGCCCTTCCGGGAGGTCTTCGGCTAAGTCTACCGGAGCAACAGAGATGATCGGATTGGAGGTATTGGGTCAACGCAGATGTGGGTCGCCGCATCCAGCCGACCAACGTGCCTCGCGGGACTGATCTCGGAGCTATCGCTCGGGGCGACGACAGGTCCAAGATCATCAAGCGGTGCGCCGGCCAACCAGCGGGTAGCTACCAATCGTTGTCGCGTCGCTTGCGGGTTACCCATCGGAACAGCAAATAGACGGTTAGCGCGAACGTCAGCGACGGGATGATGCTCAACGCGCCGTAGCCGGGAAACTCGCTCGTTGGATGCGACTGCGGACCGCGGTAATAGGCCGCCGCGTTGTCCACTGCCTGTTGTTTATGCAGCAAGAGGGTGACCGCGATGGGACACGCGATCAGGACGCAGATCAGCGCGGAAATGACGAGGACGTTCCCGATCGCGGACAGCCAGCGGTCGATCGAACTGTCCGCCCCATAGGGGATGGAATCGCTCGACCGGCGCGAGTCCACCATGATCCGGCGGGCGTCGGCCGGCCGCGTTCTTGCCCCGCGGAACGGATCGGTCAGGCTGGTTTCACACCAGGCGCACATCGACGCGTTTGGCGCGTTCTGGGTACCGCAGAGCTTGCATAGAGTGGTCTCGGGCACGGCCTGCCTCTGATCGCTCTCCGGCGGCCCGACTCCTGCGCTACTTGGCTGTCACCGACCGCCACCTCGTGACGCCACG
>Ga0207665_10001732_pt1 | contig 14670 bp, 7 predicted proteins | sample LARL112metaG_FD_184351 | JGI IMG/M metagenome (GOLD analysis project Ga0207665, IMG submission 184351) | Corn, switchgrass and miscanthus rhizosphere microbial communities from Kellogg Biological Station, Michigan, USA - LAR L11-2 metaG... | ecosystem: Host-associated > Plants > Roots >...
GACTGGCAAAGCGCGCTGTCCGAGACTTCGGTGCGCAAGATCGAGCAGGCATGGGGAGCAACCATGCAGAAATTCGGATACGAACTCACCACGTCCCCGAAAATTGGTGGGACAGAGACCGCCACAGTCTTCTCTTCCCAGAATCAGACATAACTTCTCGGCTCGCCGCCCACGGTTGATATTACATTTTCATGTGGCCACCGACCCCAACTTACGCTTCAGTTCTGGGAGAAGAATCGGTCTTTACTTCTACACCACTCGGCTTTTAAGGACGTCATTGGAGGAATCTTTCCCTCGAGAGCAATGGCTTGCACATATTGCCCAGGCGAAATTAACAAAACACACGAAATGGTCAAGCATTTTCTTTATTTTCATCCACTTAGCTTGGGATCGTAAAATTAGATCCGGCACGTAACTTGCGTGCTGAGGGCCATCGGACACTTTCGTATAAAGCGGACACTTTCGTATAAACTGAGACCACATGATTCTCGATCCACAATGGGTACAGGGTTTCATTGGTATGTCGTCTCGCCAACCGCATCTGACAATCAGGGTTAGGATCTGCTGCGAGGCACTGAATTTACATGTACGGAATGCAAAATCATCGAACTTGGGACCTTCACGCATGTTCCCACGCTCTGCCGGGGCCGAATCCTCCACACCTTCCGCACCTTGCTGTTAAAAACCCGCATGTTGGCATGAAATTAAGCGAACAATCATGAGTTCCTCTGCTTACGCCGACATTCTTAAGCGCATTGAGGCCGCGCTGGATGCTGCCCGCGTAGTCTTCAGCCGTTTTCGCCTGGGCGAAGTCGAAGCGGAATACAAGATTGGTCACGATCCGGTGACTGAGGCCGATCGCGCCATCGACGAAGTGCTGCGTCGACACTTGCTGCGCGAAGGTGAGGGATGGCTCTCCGAAGAGAGTGTGGATGATGAGTCCCGGCTCAGCAAAAGTCGTGTGTGGATCGTGGATCCACTTGACGGTACTCGTGAATTCGTCGCCGGGATTCCGGAATTCTGTGTTTCCATCGGATTCGTCGAAAATGGCCGGCCTGTTGCAGGCGGCATTTACAATCCCGCGACCGATGAGATGATGCTCGGGGCCATAGATTCTGGAGTCTGGTACAACGGCAAGCCGGCCCGCTGCAGCCAGACAACAGCCCTCCAAGGATCGCTGGTTTTGGCCAGCCGGAGTGAGGTCAAACGTGGTGAATGGAAACAGTTTGAAGGTGGCCCCTTGCAGATCCGCGCCATGGGCTCGGTTGCCTACAAATTGGGATTGGTTGCAGTCGGTCGTGCGGACTTAACGTTCACCCTGACTCCGAAGCATGAGTGGGACGTGGCCGCCGGCGCAGCCCTGGTACTCAGCGGAGGAGGCATTGTCACTACCCCGGACAACAGCGAACTGCGTTGCAACCAGAAAAACCCCCTCATTCCCGGGCTGATTGGGTGCGGCCCCAATCTGAACAAAGAACTGATCGCTTACTTAAAAAGCCGTCCGAATCTTGCACAGACCCAGCAAAACGCTCAAAAAGACAGCCAGGATTCGCCGCGCGGTATCCCTCTGTCCAGTACGCAGGAACGTCTCTGGGTGCTGGACCAACTGCATCCTCGCAACCCCGCCCAGAACGTGCCGTGCGGGTTGCGCCTGACCGGTCTTGTTCCTCAAGGAGCGGTCCAGGCCGCATTGGACACAGTCGTGCAGCGGCATGAGATCCTGCGAACTGAATTTCGCGTAATGGAGGGAGCGCCTGAACAGGTTGTGCTTCCGTCTGCGAGGATTGCGCTGAATACTGTCTCCCTGGTCCACTGCGCACCGCTGGAGCGTGAAGCAGAGGTACTTCGTCTCGCACGACAGGAGATGCAGAATCCATTTGACCTGAGCTCAGGCCCTCTACTACGAGCCGTACTCTTTCACCTCACTGATGCGGAACACGTTTTGGTGGTCATCTGCCATCGCATCGTGTGCGACGAAGCGTCGCTCCAGCTTCTCCTGACTGAAGTGAACTCGCTCTATCAAGCCCAGATCAGCGAAAAATCGCATGCAGTGCCCAAGCTACCTGCGCAGTACCACGAGGCTGCAGCGCGGGATGTAGTGCCTTCATCCACGGATCTTGCTTTCTGGAAACAATACCTTGAAGGCGCTCCATCCAGCATTGACCTGCCTGCCGATCGGCAGCGACCGCCACTCCAGACCTTCCGCGGCGACAAGCAGCGAATGTCAATTGAACCGTGGTTGCTGGAACGGCTTCGCACCGTGACCCAGAGCCATGGTGCCACTCTTTTTGGCACCCTGCTGGCCGCTTTCGGCGTTCTCTTATCACGATATTCGAGACAAGAAGATCTAGTTGTGGGAACCCGCGTTTCCGGTCGAGGTCGGCCTGAGCTCGAGAACGTCATTGGCCCGCTGGAGAACATGCTGGCGTTTCGGATTGATGCTTCCGGAGAGCCATGTTTCGCTGATTTTGTGGAGCGCGTTCACCAATCGAGCCAGGCTGCATTCTCACACCAGGAAATTCCCTTTGAAACCTTGTTGAAGCAACTACGGCTTGATCGCGACATGAGTCGTCACCCGCTCTTCCAGGTTATTTTCACCATGAAAGACTCGGCCGTTGCGGGCCGCGCGCCAACGCAGCCGGGCGTTAGTCTGCTTGAGTTTGAGAACCCGGCTGAGGAATTCGACCTCTCGGTGGAATTCGCCTTGAATGACAACGGACTGGATGCCACCTTCGGCTACAACACCGATCTTTTCGATTCCGGGACGATCGGACGCATGATGGGCCACTTCCAGAGTCTGCTGGCCGCAGGTGCGGAGAACCCTAGCATCAAGATTTCGCGATTGCCGCTGCTTAGCGAAGCCGAGCGCCACCAGTTGCTCGTCGAGTGGAACGACACTGCAGTGGCTTACCCGAGGGAAGCGACGGTGCACCAGCTGTTCGAGGCTCAGGTAAATCGGTCATCGGGGTCGATTGCCGTCGTATGCAGGGACAAGCGTCTGACCTATGACGAACTGAATAGCCGGGCCAATCAGCTAGCCCGGTACCTGCAAAAACGCGGTGTGGTGCCCGGTGATTTAGTAGGCATCTGCGTTGACCGCTCTGTTGACATGTTGGTAGCACTGCTTGGTGTTTTGAAGGCTGGGGGCGCCTATGTTCCGTTAGATCCAGCCTTCCCCACAGAGCGCCTGGCCCAGATTCTGGAGGATTCGAATGTAAGAGTGCTCTTGGCTCAGCGCCATCTCCTGTCGGTATTGCCGGTTCAACAGGCTAAGCCTGTTTTCTTAGACACGCCGGAAATAGCTTTGGAGAGCAGCGAGAATCCGGGTTCTAGAGCGAGTGCGAGGGATCTCGCCTATGTCATCTTCACATCCGGATCGACTGGCCGACCAAAAGGCGTGCAGATCGAGCATCGGGAGGTGGTTAACTTCCTGGAGTCAATGGCACGGGAGCCAGGCTTGGTGGCTGACGACGTGTTAGTGGCGGTGACAACACTGTCGTTTGACATTGCAGGGCTGGAGCTTTTTCTGCCGCTCGTCAGGGGCGCGCGCGTCGTCATTGCTGATCGAGAAGTAGCAGTAGATGGGCGAGCCTTGGGGCGACTTCTCGAAACGAGTGGCGCAACCGTTATGCAAGCAACGCCGGCGACTTGGCGCATGTTATTCGAGAGAGGCTGGGCTGGACGCAAGGGAATGAAAATTCTTTGCGGCGGGGAGCAGATGCCTGCCGATTTGGCCAAACAGCTGATCCCCTGCTGTTCGTCCCTATGGAATATGTACGGTCCCACAGAGACGACAATCTGGTCCACGCTCTACAAAGTAAGCTCTGCGGAGAATCCGACACCGATTGGCAGACCAATAGCAAATACCAGGGTGTATCTGCTGGACGGCAATTTGAAACCGGTTCCCATTGGGGTACCCGGTGAACTCTTCATTGCAGGGGATGGAGTTGCGCGAGGGTATTTAAATCGCCCAGAACTGACGGCCGAACGGTTCACATCAGATCCGTTCGGAGGGGACGAAACTGCGCGCATGTACAGAACTGGAGATCTGTGTCGCTGGCGGGCCGACGGCAACATCGAATACTTGGGCCGGATGGATTTCCAAGTGAAGGTGCGCGGTTTCCGCATCGAATTGGGTGAGATTGAAGCCGTGCTGAGTGAGTGCCCTGGAGTCCGGCAGGCGGCGGTAATGGTGCGAGAGGACACACCGGGAGATAAGAGGCTCGTCGCGTATCTCATTCCGACCCAGCGGGAACTGCACACGGAAGACATCAAGCGCTCACTACGAGAGAAGCTGCCGGAATACATGATGCCTTCACACTTCGTTTCGCTGGAAAAGTTCCCCATGACCACGAACGGCAAGCTCGATCGCAAAGCGCTGCCGGCGCCACCGCTCGAACGTGGGGTACAAACAATGGTTCCGCCGCGCAACGAACTTGAAGCGAAGTTGGCGGCCTTGTTCGCGTCTGTATTGAAAGTCCCCTCGGTCGGAGTCACTGATAACTTCTTCGATCTCGGGGGACATTCCTTACTGGCCGGACGCCTGCTCGCCCAAGTCCATGAGCAACTCGGCAAGCAGGCGCCACTGTCTGCACTGTTCCGAGGCGCGACTGTCGAAGCCCTCGCGAAATTTCTCGCTGAGGACGGACACGCGAGCACTGAACCTATTGCCCTGAATATCCAGGCAGGCGATGGCAGCCGTCTTCCCTTCTTTGCGATCGTGCCGCCTGGCGAAGAATCGATCGGGTACGCAATGCTGGCGCGGCACATGGGCCCAGAACAGACCGTCTATAAAATTCAGGGTCACGCTCCAGTCCTCGACGGCTCGCGGCCACCTACGCAAGAAGAACTTCAGACTCTCACGAGGGAATACGTTGCAGCCATCCGCTCGGTGCGGCCTCACGGCCCGTACTGTCTGGGCGGCCTGTGCGACGGAACCCATATCTCCGAGCAGATTGTTCTGAGCCTCGAAAGTGAAGGCGAGGAAGTTGCCCTGTTCGCTATTTTCGATACTTGGGTGATGCAGCATAGCCAAAGGCGTTGGTTATGGAGAATTGATTATTATCGGCAGCGTTTGCAGAACATCAATAGAATGAGCCTCGCTGAACGGCTTGCCAGCTACCGGCGAGTCGCGGAAAAGAAAGTGCTGATCGCGAGTGGCCGACAACCAGCACGCACGGATTGGCAGGAACGTTACTGGCCGAAAAACTTCACTCCCCCTCGATTTCGGGCTCCGGTCGTGCTCTTTAAGCGGCCCAAACAGCAGTTCTACTACGTCAATGATCCGGAGATGGGGTGGGGCCGTAGATCCGAGAGTGGAGTCGAGATCCACGAGATTGACTTTCATCACAAGGAGATTCTGCGAGAGCCGCACGTCCGCCAATTCGGAGTTGAACTTGCAAAGTGCATATCGCGAGTCAGCCGGCGCATTCTCAAGCCAGAGCAGTCGACCGAATCTCAGCCGGTTTTATCCGCCGTCTCGGTTCAGCAGTTTCGGCAAGGTTCATGAAGTTCGATAAACGCCAAATCTTGAGAAACGTCGGATCGACGTGGTTCGCTCTGGGCTTGAATGTTGTGATCGGAATCTTTCTCTCCCCTTTCATCCTTCATCGCCTTGGAGACGACGCCTTCGGGCTCTGGATCTTGATTTTTTCGGTTACCGGCTATTACGGGTTGTTCGACCTCGGCATTCGTTCTTCCATTGTTCGCTACGTCGCCAAGTTTTCCGCTACCGAGGACCACGCCGAACTGAACCGATTGGTAAATACGGCTATGCTCGGCTATACCGCCATCGGAATTTCAGCCCTGGGCATCACGCTGCTCGCCACCTACTACGTACAGTCGATTTTCCCCAAGATCCCACTCGATTTTGTGCCCACAGCGCGTTGGCTGCTCTTCATAGTGGGCGCCTCGGTTTCCGCGGGTTTTCCAATTGGTGTCTTCAGCGGCATTTTGGAGGGGTTGCAGCGCTTCTATCTCCTGAATCTCACTAGCGCGTGCTCGACTCTCATCCGCGCTCTGCTCATCGTCATTGCACTGACACACGGACATGGGCTGGTGACCCTGGCGGTGATTACGACCAGCCTGCCGCTGCTCGCCGGGTTGGTCAACGCCGCTGTGGTATTTCGACTTCTGCCGCTGCGCTTCGGATCCCAGTACGTAAGCCGGGCCAGTTTCCGCACGATTGCGAGCTACAGCGGCACAACATTCGTCATCATTTTGGCAGGACGCCTGCGCTTCAAAACCGATGCTGTCGTGATAGGAACGTTTGTGTCGGCTGCCGCCGTAACGTATTTCACTATCGGCTCTCGTCTAGTCGACTATGCCTCGGAAGCGGTGAGCAGCCTTTCTCAGCTTGTCATACCGATGTCCAGCCAGTCCCAGGCCCAAGGGGATCTGGATGGCCTGCGAAAGATCTTCGTGCTTGGGAACCGCGCCTGCGCCTTTATTATTCTCCCGATTGCTGCCATTCTGAGCATCCTGGGGAAGTCGGTGATCGAAGCATGGGTGGGTCCGAAATACGTTGCGGCGAGCTATCCGGTATTGCTGATTTTGCTGTTTCCCACCACGCTGATGTTGGCTCAGTCTGTCGCTGGACGCACCCTGTGGGGTCTGGCCAAGCACAAGACTCTAGCTTGGGTGGTAATGGCGGAAGGGATCGCGAATCTGATCCTCAGCATAATTCTTGTGCGGCGCTACGGCATCGTTGGAGATGCTATCGGAACTGCCATTCCCCTCGTCTGCACGCAAGTCCTCTTTATCCCGGTTCATCTCTGCCGCTTGCTCGGAATCCAAGTGTTCACCTACCTCAAGCGCGCGTTCGTTCTGCCCATTTGCCTGTGCGGCCCGATGATTGCGGTCCTTTTGCTCATGCGGCGCTGGTTCGTTCCGCATCATCTGCGCGAGTTTCTGGTACAAGTTGGGATTGCGGGCGTGGTTTACGCCATCGGACTGGGGTGGGCATTCTGGAGCCACCGAGCCTGGGATGTGGGAGACTTCGGCGCCAATCAGGATGATGAAGTATCGCTTGCCCTGGTGGAGACCTATCGGGAGGAGGCGTAGCGTAGTCGTCCTTTGCAGTACTTCATTTCATGAGCGAGCAGCCCAAACGTCGTCCCACCCTGATCCTCGGCGCATCTCCACGGGTTAGTGTACCCATGGCGCGCTCATTGCAGCGCTATGGCATCCCGGTTGATATAGCCTCGTTTCAGCCCGAAGACCGGGACATTCATTCCCGCGCCATCTGTGGTTTTCACCGGCTTCCCTCGCGACAACCGGACCCCGCCGTATTTACCCGGGCATTGCTCGATCTGGTGCGAGAAAGGCAGTTCGATACAATCCTGCCGGCGGGCGATCCCGCGCTCGCAGCTCTCAGAGATCTGTATACCGAACTAAGCCCAAAGGTGCACGTCGGCTGTCCACCTCCCGCAGTGGTAGAGCGAGTCCTGAACAAATCACTCACCCTGGAAGCAGCGCAGAAAGTCGGCCTCAGGGTGCCATTCACATGCACGATCACAGCTGATCAGCTCGACTCAGTGGCTCCTCAGTTGCGATTTCCGGTTGTCGCCAAGCCGGCAAAAAAAGGTGCAGCGGCATTCAAAATCTTCTATTTTCACACTCTGCAGGAGTTGTCAAAGGCGCTGACCGCCAACGCCTGGGGGCCAGTCATGTTGCAGGAATACTGCCCCGGGGTCGGCGTGGGCATCGAAATATTGATACACAAGGGAGAATGCATCGCACGATTTCAGCATCGCCGTTTGAAAGAAGCGCCAGTTAGTGGCGGCGTTGCGATTCTCGCCGTCGCAGAAGAGCCTGACCCCGAGCTATTTGCATCCTCCATGGCATTGCTGCGGGCACTCGAGTGGGAAGGCGTGGCGATGGTCGAGTTCCGGTCTGACCGGGAAACAGGAACGTCCGCACTGATGGAAGTGAATGGCCGCTTCTGGGGATCCGTTTCATTTCCCATCGTCGCCGGAGTCGATTTCCCTCTGTACTACTGGCAAGTACTCCATGGCGAGCGCCCAACGGTACCGCCCCGGTATTCCGTCGGCATGCGCTGGCGCTGGAGCCCCGGTTACGTAGATCGCTTGCAGAGCTTTCTGTTCCGCAATACTGGGCAACCCGGACCCAGGCCTTCACTCCTGCGCGACCTGATGCGGACTCCGGCCGACTTCTCTCCTTTGATTAGGGAAGCGGTCTGGTCGTGGTCGGACCCGCGACCGTTTTTCGAGGAATCGGCCAGAGCTGTTTGGTCTCTGCTGGCCGCGCCTTCCACATCCGCCCTGCGCAGATTAGTCCCAAGTAAGCTGAAAAGATATGCTGCAATTTACTTCAGGCTCCCGCGTCAGATGCGCACTACGTACATTAGGCTTCGAATTCACGATATGCTCTCCTTGAGTTCTCAGAATGGTCGCCCCGCTCTTGCAAATGCCCAGTCCTTTTTGTTTGTTTGCTATGGCAACATGATGCGCAGCCCAATGGCCGAAGCCATGCTGAAGCAAGCTCTCCTCACCCGCGGGATCTGTGGCCCCGTGGTTCGATCTGCCGGTTTGCATGCCTCGCCTGGACGCGAAGCTCACGCTTGGGCGATCGCGGTGTCGCAGGAAATTGCCCTCCCGCTAGATCAGCACCGGGCACAACTGCTAACACCGGAACTGATTAGCAGCTCCGACGCGATTTTTGCCATGGACTTCGAGAATCTCGCCGAACTGCAGACCGCATATCCAGCCGCGAAGCACAAGATTTTCCTGCTTGGTAGTTACGCCGAAGCCAAAGGGAGGAATCAGGAAATACCAGATCCCTATTTCGGGGACATAGACACGACACGCCGATGCTACTCCGTATTGTCGAAATGCATCGATAACCTGGCCAGTGATATTGCTTCGTCACGTCAGGAGTTGACCCTGTGCCGATGATCTGGAATCGCTTCCGATATGGAATCCGGGCTCTCTTGGGAAAAAATCCAGCGGGCAGGCGGCTTACTGTTTTCCCTGACGATGTTTTCATCGTTTCCTATCCCAGATCTGGCAACACCTGGATACGATTTTTGGTGGGCAATTTACTCGACCCTGATGATCCGATATCGTTTGCCAACGTTGAGTCGCGCGTGCCGGAAATTTACTTCTTTTCCGATCAGCAGTTGCTTGCTCGGGCCAGGCCACGCGTCCTGAAGAGCCACGAGTACTTTGACCCTCGATACAAGCGAACCATTTACGTTGTTCGCGACCCGAGAGATGTCGCGGTTTCTCTCTACTACTACAGCATGAAAAGAAAGACTATTCCCCAAGGGTACGCCCTGGAAGAGTTCATCCCGAAATTTGTGGCCGGTGAATTCTTCGACTATTGTGGCTCCTGGGAAGAGCATGTCTTGAGCTGGCATGCGACTCGAAAAAGTCATGCCGAGTCTCTGTTCCTGAAGTATGAAGATCTATTGGCGAACCCGGAGCAGGAGTTAGCCAGGATTGCATGTGTCCTGCATGCGGATGGCGTGCCGGGACGGGTCGCGCGAGCTGTTGAGTTGAGTTCGGCTGCGCGGATGCGGAATCTGGAAGAGAAGCACTCCTCTGAATGGAGGCTGACTCGAGGCACTCGTCAGGACATCGCTTTTGTTCGCCAAGCCAAATCTGGCGGCTGGCGGAGCGAACTCTCTGCTCCATTGGTCAGGACTATCGAACAGGCCTGGGGTGCGACGATGAAGAACCTCGGCTACGAACTGCTTGGGGACGGAAATGGCGACCTGGGGAAAAGCTGAGGACTGATGGCATCGCTGCACGAAATCATCCGAAGAGCGGTGGGTGCGCTGGTGACAACGGGCCGCGTTCTTACCGGTCGGCAGATTGCCGGCCGGGGAGTAACCGTATTTCCAGATGACGTTTTTCTGGTTTCCTATCCCAGATCCGGCAACACCTGGACTCGCTTTCTCCTGGGCAACTTACTTTGGCAGAACGATCCCGTCACGTTCTTGAATATCGAATCCAGAATCCCGGAAATCTATTTCAACCCCGACCGCTTCATGCGCGCCCTGCAGCGTCCACGTCTGCTGAAAAGTCATGAGTCTTTTCAGCCGCACTATCCGCATGTGATTTACATCGTGCGCGATCCGCGTGATGTGGCGATCTCTTTTTATCACCACAATGTAAAAGCGGGAAATATTCCCGACGACTACCCCATCTCCAGTTTCGTCCCACGCTTCATTGCGGGCGAGTTTGACCGTATCTTCGGTTCCTGGAGGGACAACGTGCTGAGTTGGACGGCACTACGCCAAGGGACGCCGGGGTTTCTGCTGCTCCGCTATGAAGACATGAAGCGGGATCCTGCCACCGTGCTGGCCGAGGTTGCCGCTTTTCTCGAAGGCTGCTCCTTCCGGGCCATCGATGCCAGACCGGAAGCGTTAAAGCGAACCATTGAACTGAGTTCCCCAGAAAGGATGCGTGCACTGGAAAAGCAGGAAGCGGGCCAATGGGTTCTGACCAAGGGAACGCGCCGTGATAAGCCCTTTGTGCGCTCGGCCATCAGCGGTGGATGGAAGTCGCAACTTCCTGCCGAATCACTAGCCGCAATTGAATCCGCATGGGGCGGCTTGATGCAGAGCTTAGGATATGAATTGGCTTCTGGGACGGTTAGCCCCACGATGGTTTCCCATGGAGAGATCTCGTGATACGCGAGACCGCGAAAATCATCACCCGTGCATCGAAAGATTTGCTCAGGAAATTCGTGCCGGATCTCCTGCTCACAAAGCGGGATATCGCCTGCCGTCTGGGCCCAAAAGCAGGTCGAATCTATGCTCGTTTATGCTTGCTGGACGTGCTCCGACTCAGGACCAGCAACAAGCGTCTGGTCCCACAGTCGGCCCGCTCTTTTGTTTTCGTCTGCCACGGCAACATCATGCGAAGCGCAATGGCGGAGTTCCTCATGAGGCAGACATTGCAACAAATGGGAGTGGATCAGCAAGTTAACGTCATTTCCGCCGGCATGCACGCCTGCGCGGGACGCGAGGCCCATATCTGGGCGCAGGAGAGTTCCGCGGATCTGGGCATCTCGCTGGCTGAGCACCGGGCCAAACCTTTGACTCAAAAAATGATGGACGAGGCAGATTGTGTTTTGGCCATGGATTTTCAAAACAAAGCCGAACTCCTGGCGCTCTATCCGGAGTCCCGAGAAAAAATCTACATGCTCAGCGCGTATTCGGAAGGTCCTTGGCAATACCGCGAGATTCCAGATCCTTATCTCGGGGATCTCGAGACCACCCGATTTTGCGCTCGCCAACTGCGAACCTGCGTTTGCAATCTGATTCGATCGGTATTTCACAATGTACAATCCAGTTCAAATGTAAGATCTCAAATTGGGATTCCATTTCTGTCCTCGAAATGAATTTTTTGTTAGTCTAAAAAAGACGGCTCACGAAACTCTTGTTTTTGAAAACAGCTGCATGCCATGAAACCTCGGACCCATCTTCCAGCCGGAGTGATCAAGAACTTATTGTTCCTCACCCTGCTGATGATCGGTTCTACGGCCGTAGCGCAGGCCGATAATCGATATTGCCTCCCCAGCGACACCCCCGATTTCGGTAGCAGCAACGACGGTCCTGCCGCGTTGCCAAACCGCTGTATCAACACAGCTCTCAGTTCCTCACCGTCGACCGGCAAACAGATTAGGGTCTCCGACCCCAAAGGTGTCACAGCGGCCCTGCAGTCGGCCTCGTGCGGCGATACGCTGGTCTTGAGCGCGGGCCAGACTTATGCTCCTTTCAACTTGCCCGCAAAGCCGTGCGATGCAGCGCACTGGATCACCATCCGTACCAGCGCAGAATCCGAGTTGCCGCCTGAAGGTACCCGTCTCACACCCTGCTATGCCGGAAGTACATCCCTCCCTGCGCGACCCACCTACAACTGCCCGACACCGAAGAATTCCATGGCACGGATAGAACTCAAGGCTGGTGCCGGTGCCATCAGCGTAGCTCCGGGTGCCAATCACTACCGGATCATCGGACTGGAAGTGACCAGAACCGCTGGCACGGGCACGGTATATGCCTTAATTCGTTTCGAAGGTAGTGCTGACCACGTCGTGATTGATCGCTCCTGGATCCATGGAACACCGCTGGATGAAAGCGTGCGCGGGATCAACCTGGGCGGCAGCAGCTATGTTGGAATCGTTGATTCATACTTCAGCGATTTCCACTGCATCGCAATAACAGGCGCATGCCTGGACTCGCAGGCCATCATTGGCGGGAACAGTACGGTTCCTGCGGGCGTCTACAAGATTGTGAACAATTATCTCGAGGCGGCGGCGGAAAACGTGCTGTTCGGCGGGGCACCGGGATCGCAGATCCCCGCGGACATCGAAGTTCGCCGCAACCACCTCTTCAAGCCCCTCAGCTGGCAACCTGGTAGACCTGATTTCGTCGGCAAGAAATTCATCGTCAAGAATCTGTTTGAACTCAAGAATGCGGAACGGGTTCTGGTCGAGGGGAACGTCATGGAAAACTCGTGGGGTGGGTACAGCCAAGTAGGGTATGCCATCCTCCTGACTCCGCGCGGTGCTTGGGCAGCCGTGCAAGACGTTACTATCCGCAAGAACCTGATTCGTCACAGCGGTTCCGGCATGCAATTAGCGGCATCTTTGTCAGACGGAACCAAAGAGGATTCGCTCGCGGCCCAGCGCTGGAGCATCCACGATGACCTCTTGGAAGACATCGATGCTGACGCTTATAACGGTGACGGGATGGTCTTCCAGATTTCCAGCGGGTTCTCGAAAAATGTGCCACTAAACAATGTTCGTGTAAGTCATGTAACCGTTGCAACTCGAGGGAGAGTGAAATCTCTAATTCTGGTGGGCGCAGCTCCGGACAATCCACGTCTCCCATTTGCGATCAGCTTCAATGACAATATTGTTCCTGCAGGCACAAACTCTGTCTGGGCGAGTGGAAGAGGCACTTGCCCTAAGTCAGGACAGCCAGCAACTACGTTTAAGAATTGCTGGAGCTCTTTCGAGGTAAAGAACAATGTCATCATTGATTATGCTGGCGGACAAGGGCCTTGGCCGCAGGGAAATTTTCTGGTGAAGGATATCGACGCGGTAGGATTTGAGCGAATTAACAATGACGAACCAGACTATCGCCTGTCATCCACTAGCCACTTCGCGGGCAAGGCTTCGGATGGTAGAAATGCGGGAGCGGATATGGACGCCGTCCGTGCCGCGATAGAGGGCGTGCGCTGACTGGTCGCGGCGACTCTCCGCACCGAAACTGATATCCATTTCGCCGCAAGTGTTCGAACCCTTCACGAATCCCACTCCTCTCGTCTCAGGTCTTCGAGCTTGATCGCACGAATTTATCAAGCGAGCTGACAAACGGAATCCCTTCAGCTGGGCTTCACTTATTTCGGCTTGCAGCAGCACTTTCGCTTTCGCCAATCTGGATGCAATGTTGGCGGCTGCCAAGGTCTAGCAACTTTCTGTTGCAAATTGGTGGATGTTACCAGCTAGTGACCACTTGACATAACCGAGACTCTCGCCGGCGCTCCAAAACCCACAGCGAATCCCGCCTCGCTCCTCGCGTGAAGTAAGTACCAAAGTTTTCCGCGCTCCGATTCCGTACGCCGCCGTCCGCCTGTAACTGCGCCAATAGACCAATCCCCTTAGTTATCTATCGCCTCTCCCGGCGCAGTCTTACAGTCGCCTTAGGACTCGCCAGACATCCTGACAATTAATCAACAACGAGGTGTCGTTGATGACAGCTACCCCCCTAAACTGCAGACGGCTAGCCCTTGTTTTCCGTCGTTTAAGAGCAGAACACGCGACGTTTGCCATCGTTCTTCTGATGGCAGTGCTCACTGCTTCGTGTGCGCCTTTAGGACAAGGGGCGAACAACTCTCAATCAACAGGTTCGGCGCCACACGCCCTTTCGATATCGAACGGGTTGCCTTCGGCAACCCTGGAAAATCCATACAATGCCGTCCTTTCCGTCACCGGGGGCACGGCTCCATATCGCTTCTCCGTATCCCGTGGGACTCTACCGCCTGGCCTTACCTTGAACGCAAACACCGGATCGATTTCAGGGCGGCCCACTCGCGCCAGCAGGTACTCGTTCGTGGTCTCTGTAACTGACCTCGCGAGCAAGAGAGGTGAAAGCCAGCTCTCGTTAACCGTCGGGCGTTCACAAAGGCGTTTTCCCATTGTGAATCTCACGCTTTCTCCCGCCTTCACAACTCTACATTCTGGGCGGAGCGAGCAATTTACCTCGAGCTTTCGCGGCACTAGCGACACGGCTGTCGAATGGACAGCGACTCTCGGGAAAATTTCGAGTTCTGGACTTTTCACTGCGCCTTCAGTGACAACGACTCAAATTGCAGTTGTGAAGGCAACGAGTGTGGCCGATCCAGACACAGAAGCAACAGCCACGATTACAATTACTCCGCCAGCGTCAACCCCGCCGCCTACGCATCAGCCTCAGCCCCCTCCGTTACCCACCGGTGCCGACAATCGCTACTGCAGTTCTGGCGATCAGCCCCATTTTGGGTCCACGGATGGTCCGGCTAACTTGCCGCAAAGGTGCATCTATACCGCCCTTTCGAGCACACCGTCGAACGGCAAAAAGGTCGTGGTGCCGGCGGGCGGGAATGTCAATAGCTTTCTGGAGAATGCCGCATGCGGCGATGTGATCCTGCTGCAAGC
>Ga0207665_10001733_pt1 | contig 14670 bp, 11 predicted proteins | sample LARL112metaG_FD_184351 | JGI IMG/M metagenome (GOLD analysis project Ga0207665, IMG submission 184351) | Corn, switchgrass and miscanthus rhizosphere microbial communities from Kellogg Biological Station, Michigan, USA - LAR L11-2 metaG... | ecosystem: Host-associated > Plants > Roots >...
CGAACAGGTTCAAGCGCTGCCCAAGTTTCGCCAGAATACCCGGCACGTCTGTGTCGAAGGCTGGGACGTGATTGGCAGATTTGGCGGCGCGCGTTTTTCGGACTTCTTGAACATGATTGGTGCGGATACTTCCGCGAGTTACATCACGCTCGCCTGTGCCGACGACTATTACGAGTCTCTGGACATGGCGACGGCCCTGCATCCGCAGACGCTCCTGTGTTACGAGATGTACGACCGCCCGCTGACCCGTGAGCACGGCGCACCTTTGCGCCTCAGCGTTCCAACCAAGATCGGCTACAAGCAGGCGAAATATTTGACCGCTCTGACAGTCACTAATGTTCTGAGTGGAAAGGTTGGCTACTGGGAGGACCAGGGATACTCGTCGTTCTACGGCCTCTAGGAATTTTTGAGTTTGAATCATATGAGCAGCACAATTCTCGAAATCATCTGGACCAAAGGCGACGAGACGGAATCTGTGGGCCGCGCCGCGTATGAGCATCCGTTAGTCGTGCGCTGGTGCCACTGGGTCAACGCCGTATCGCTGTTCGTGCTTGTCGGCAGCGGATTGCAGATCTTTCGTGCCTTCCCCAGTTTCGGCGCGAAGATCCCGCAGAACGATCTACTCCACTGGCCCAAAGCCTTCGCCATCGGAGGATGGCTGGGCGGCGCCTTGCAATGGCACCTGACCTTCATGTGGATTTACTTGGCGAGCGGACTGGTTTACGTCGCATACCAGATCTTCAGCGGCAATTACGGGCAGGTTTTGTTCACCCATCGCGACATTCCCGGCGTCTGGCCCATGGTGAAGCACTACTTCTTCCGGGGCGAGAAGCCGCCCGCGACAGAGCCTTACAACGCGCTGCAGAAACACGCGTACACGACGGTCATCGCACTGGGAGTGCTCTCAGTCCTAACCGGTCTAGCGATCTGGAAACCAGTGCAATTCTCGTGGTTGGCATGGTTGATGGGAGGATTTCACTGGGCGCGCTTGTGGCACTTCCTCGTGATGTGGGCCATGCTGGCCTTTGTGTTTGGACATTTGATCATGGTGGTTCTGCACGGCTGGAACAACTTCGTTTCTATGTTGACGGGATGGAAAAAGGACCCAGAGTACTGACACGGCGGGAGAGATGGCCGAAGCCAATGTCGTCGTGAACAACTCGGGGCAGGCGGGGACCAGTCATGAACTGGAGCTCATCGACCGGGTGCAGCGTGGGGAAAACGCATTATTTTATGAATTGGTCCGTCCCTACGAGCGCCGCGTCTTTGCCGCCGCCATGGCAATCCTGCGCAATGAAAGCGATGCCGAAGATGTCGCGCAAGAGGCAATGTTGAAGGCCCTGCGCGCCATTCGGCAGTTCCGGGCTGACGCGCGGTTCAGCACCTGGCTCATTCAGATCACGGTCAATGAGGCCCTCATGCGGCGACGAAAAGATCGAAACAACGTCATCGAAGCAATCGACGATCGTCGCGACGAGGAAAGCGATTACGCACCCCGTGATTTTGCGGATTGGCGAGAGATTCCCTCCGAGGCTCTGGAACGCAAAGAGGTTCGGCAGCGTCTGGCCCAGGCTCTGGCCTCCCTCGACCGCAAGTATCGGGAGGTTTTTGTACTCAGGGATATGGAGCAATTGAACATTCAGGAAACAGCCGACGCGCTAGGCATCTCGATCGCCTCCGTCAAGACGCGCCTGTTGCGCGCGCGTCTCATGCTGCGGGACCTTCTGGCCGCGGGTTGGGAGCAGGGCTGGTTCAGTCGCCTGCCGTTCGAGAAGGGAACCAAGCCATGGTGAACGACAACATCGTGAACTGCGAGCACGTGTGGCACAAAATTTCGAACTATCTCGAAGATGACGTCGACGCCAGCTTCCGCTCCCGTATGGATGAGCATTTCCAGACGTGCTCGGCTTGCCGGTCGCTGCTCGAGGGAACGCGCAACGTGATCCAGCTTTACAGCGACGAGCGCATGATCGAAGTGCCCTCGGGATTCGGATCAAGGCTGCAACACCGGCTGGCTCAGAGCCGGCGAGCTCCGGGCAGAAGCTGGTCTCCATGGTCGGCCTGGCTAGTGCCTCTCGCCGCGCTGCTTCTGATTACCGGGGGAGTCCGCATCGCGAGTTCACGAACTGTGCCGCAGCCCTTGCTGTCGGCGCACGCACAGCCCGCGCGCAATATTCCACCCGACATGGTGGTGGTGGTATCTGCCGAAGCCAAAGAGTTTCATGTTCCAGGTTGCGAGTTCATTCACAACAAAGAGCGGGAAAGAACGCTGACCGCCAAAGAAGCCGTAGACCAGGGGTATGTGCCCTGCGTGCGATGCCTGCGGAAGTATCTGCAGACCGCGAGTGCGGGCCGGACCTCGCTTGAAATGGAAGCAACGTCGGAACCAGACATCGCCGGCCCCAAACAGGATGGGGGAGAGTAAAGCGAATCACGGGAACTCGCACGGCATAAATTAAAAGGCCCCGCCCGGTGCGGCCAAATCGCCGATCGGACGAGGCACGCTCGTCGCCTCCTAGTTCTTCTTCATTTCATCTTTCTTCATGTCGTCGTGCTTCATATTGTCCTGCATGCTGTCGTGCTTCATGCTGTCCTTCTTCATCTGATCTTTTTTCGCCCCCTTCTTGCTCTTCTTGTCGCTCTTCATCTGGTCTTTATTCATCGTCTTGGGTTGAGCGTCGTTCTTCATCGATTCATCCTGTTTCATCTGGTCCTGGGCAAAGACCGTCATCGACATTGCCAGGGCACACGCCAGCGCCAGACTGCTCAAAAGCTTCTTCATGAATTCTCCTCGGTGAAATTGATGTGCGGCAGGTTTCTACCTGCGGTCCAACATGGGATGAACAACCCGGAGCAAAGTTACAACCGACGGACGCCCGCGGACCGGGGGTGAGTGTTTCGAGCTAGCAGGCTAGCTGGTCGCGCGTCAGTTTCAGCCCGTTCAAGTTTCCCAGGGCCGTTACCGCAACCGATTCAGTTTTGAAGAATTCATTGGCCAGCTTCGTCAGGTCTTCCGCGGTCACGGCTTCAATGCGCGCGATCAGTTCATCCAGGTCATAGAACCGGTCGAAATACATCTCCTGCCGCGCCAGGTTCGACATGCGCGAGGTGCTCGATTCCAGCGACAGCATCAGGCTGCCTTTCAATTGCGCCTTGGAGCGTTTCAGTTCTTCCTCTGGCACCGGTTCGCTCTTCAATTTGCGAAACTCGCTCACCACCGATTGCACGACTTTCGACGCTGAAGCCAGCGAAGTTCCGGCATACACGGCCAGGCATCCGGTATCGCGGTACGGATTGAGATCGCTGTAGATGGAGTAGGCCAGGCCTTGACGCTCGCGAATATTCTGGAAGAGCCGGGAACTCATACCTCCGCCCAGCACGGTATTGAGAATGTAACCCGCGTGCCGTTTTTCGTGGGCGATCGGATGGGCCGGCACCCCGATGCACAGTTGCACTTGCTCCAACGCCTTTTTGTTGCGCAGAGTAATACGCGAGATGATTTTGGGCGCCGACGAATGAAAGCCGTTGTTCATTGGCTTCATATGCTCGAACTTCCCGGTTACCAGTTCCACGAAGCGATCGTGGTCCAGATTGCCCGCCGCCGAGACGATGATGTTGCTGGGAGCAAATCGGTGCGTGTAAGCGTCGACCACCGAATCGCGTTCGAACCGCTTTACCGTCTCTTTCGTCCCCAGGATCGGCTTCCCCAGTGGATGGTCCTTCCAGAAGTTTTGGGTAAAGATCTCATGCACCAGGTAATCGGGGTTATCCTCGTCCATCTTGATCTCTTCCATGATCACCCCCCGCTCCCGCGCAATATCGCTCGCGTCAAACACGGGGTTGAGAACCAGATCGCTCAGAATGTCCAGGGCCGTCGGCACATGCTCATCGAGCACTTTGACGTTGAAGCAGATGCATTCTTTGGCGGTGAAAGCGTCCATGTTCCCGCCAATGGAGTCGACCTGCCGGGCAATCTCTTCGGCCGTACGGTTCTTGGTGCCCTTAAAAACCATGTGCTCGATGAAATGCGAGATCCCATTCCATTGCGCATCTTCGTCCCGCGAACCCGTCTGCAGCCATACTCCGATCGAGGCCGAGCGGATGTGCTGCATCTGTTCCGTGATGATGGTCAGCCCATTGGGCAATTTTTGACGACGAATGTTACGCGGTTCCTGAACCATGATTGCGGATCCTGCCATCCAACGGATTGGGTAAAACTCCAGTGAACCTGCGGCGGAGGGCCTGATCTATTCTGACATAGCGCGAGAAGGCGTGCGAGAATAGTTAATGCGTGTAAAATCATACAGTTGCAGATTGATGGACGGGGCGTCGAGGGCCTCTCGAAGGTCCTTATCTGACTGCCAGCCGTCCTCTTAAACATTGCTACTATGAACCCGCTTCCACAAAACACTCTCCTCGGAATGGATCGAGCTGACCTCCTGTCGCTGATGGGCAGCTTGGGGGAGCCCCCCTACCGTGCCAACCAGATTCTTGACGCGGTTTACCGGCAGCGGGTTGATTCAGCCGACAAAATCTCGACTCTGCCCCAGCAACTGAGGGCGAAACTGGTGGAAGCGAGTGTTGTCGTGGGGCTGCCCCGGATTGAACAGAGATTCCTCTCGCAGGACGGGACAGTACGCTATCTGATCGGATTTCCCGACGGCCAGAGCGTGGAGACGGTCTGGATGCCGGAAGGGGACGGCGGAGAGGCGGATGAAGCGCTCGAAACCATCAGTTCCGCAGACAGCAGTGGTCGGGGATGGAGTCGGGCCACGATCTGTGTGTCCAGCCAGGTGGGGTGCGCCGTAGATTGCCAGTTTTGCCTGACTGCTCTGCTCGGAGTAAAACGCAACCTAAGTGCCGGAGAGATTGCCGGACAGGTCCTGGCCGTCTTGAATGATCAGAACGTTTCGCCGCAGCATGACCGCGTGAATCTCGTCTTCATGGGAATGGGGGAACCCTTCCTCAACTACGACAATTTCATCAAAGCCGTTCGCCTTCTGGTACAGGAAACAGGACTGGCAGAATCCCGCATGACCGCCTCGACTGCCGGTATCGTTCCCCGTATCCCGCAATTCGGTCAGGAGGTCATACGCCCCCGCCTGGCCATTTCGCTGAATGCCTCCAACAACAATCTGCGCAGTCGCCTGATGCCCCTCAATAACAAGTGGAACCTGGGAATGCTCATGGCGGCAGCCCGCGAATTCCCGCTGCGCAATCGCGAACGCGTCACCTTCGAATACGTCCTGCTGCAGGGGGTGAATGACTCGCGGGAAAACGCCCGGGAAGTGGTTGAACTCCTACGGGGGATCCGCGCGCGCGTGAATTTGATTGCTTTGAACCCCGGACCGGGAATAGCCTTTGCCACCCCAGATGCGGATGCAGTTGCCGCCTTCCAGCAGATTCTCCGGGATGCTGGAATTCTGACCTTCGTGCGCCGTCCGCGTGGTCGTGACATCTTTGCGGCTTGCGGTCAACTCAAGCGTACGGTCGAGATTGCCACATCACCGGCACTGTAGCCTCTTTGGGCTTGGCGGGAACCGGGTCGGCGGCCGGCAGTTCTACCCGAAGATGCACCGATCCATCCGCGCTGGATTCACGGCACAATTGACCTCGGTGTTCCTGAAGAATGCCCTGACACGCGCTTAAGGCCAGATTGTTTTCGGCGTCTCGAGGCGCAGTGTCGGTGCTGGGAAGCTTCTCTGTGGCAATTTGAAGTACACAGATCCCTGCATGAGCGTGCGTGCTGATCGTGAGAATTCGTCCACCTCGCTCCGTCAGCACATGTAGGCAGTTGGCCAGCAGTTGCAGGCAGACCTGCAGCAACTGGTTCGAGTCACCGATCACCTTCGGAAGTTCCGGATCAAAATTCGGGCGCATCTCGACTCGCAGGCCCTCCCATTGCGGTTGGGCCAGTTTGATGGCGGTGCGCGCGAGGGTGTTGAGATCGACCAGGCTCTTCGGTACCGGTGTCTGCCGCGCGAAGCTGATCAGGCTGGCCACGAGCGATCTCGTCCGCCGTACATACAGTCCAATCTTTTCCGCGGCCGGACGCTGGTCCGCGGTTAGCGGCGTATTCAACAGCAAATCCGAATATCCCAGCATCGCGGTAATGGGGTTGTTAAGTTCGTGTGCCGCACCGCCGACCAGTTGCCCGATCGATGCCAGCTTCTCTGACTGCAACAGTTGTGCCTGCAAGCGCTTCAGGCCATCGAATGCCGTGCGCGACTGGTTTAGCAGCCGAACTAATTCGCGGTCCAGAAGTTGCTGACGCACGAACACCATGGTTCCCAATCCAAATGCCGCCAGTAGGGTCAGCACCAGCCGAAATGTGCGAATTGGCCCCGGAACCTGAACATCAGCGATAGACCACGCGGCGAACACAGGCAGCGAAAAAACAGCGATCATGCTGCAGCGCGCGATCCAGACCCCGTACGCAGTGAAGGCCTGCGGAATTTCCCTGCCGGGGCGATCAACTCTGGTTCGTAAACCGATCCACGTAAGGCTGGCCATGGCCGCAAACATCGGGATATCGTAAAGACTGCCGCTGTAATACGCATTGCGGGCAAGCGCCACGTTCGCGACCGTAGAACCAAAGGAATAGCAGAAGTTCATCGCGAACAGACTTGTATAGAATTTTCTCCATCCGTTTCTGCTAGTCAGACAGCAAACCAGCAATGCCCCGAGCAGCACGACTTTTTCGGCGTTATAAACCCCATTGAGATTGCGATTGTACGCTGCAACGTCGGGCACAGCATACTGCCAGGGCATGACGATGAGGACGTATAGATAGCACCACCAGACGAGCAGGAGCGCGAAATCCAGCCGCCCGACACGGGCGGCATACTCGTCCCGAGGCACGTGCGGGCGCACGGCAATGGCCGCCATCAATGGAACGAGGTGTAAAAACAGGACAATGTCCCACGCACACAGGTCGGGAACATCCCGCCTCAGCACGAGCTCGTAATAGGTCCAGAAAAGCTGGTAGCCCAGCCATAGGCCCACTCCGGCCGCAACCAGAGACCAGAAGAGCCGCAGACGGCCATGACTACGTATTGCGGCTGGAATAAAAGCGGCCGTGCCGGAAATCAGCAGGAGGCATTGAACGATGTCACTGGCCGCGGTAAGGCCGAACGAACGTGGCAGAAAAAGCGCAGACACGATCGCCGTCGCCAAAACGAGCGCCACCGCCGCCAGCCACAACTTCAACCCCTTGCCCACCAGGACACTCCCTCGGGTCCTCATTCTAGACGCTAATCCACCTCGAGAATGGTTACGCAAGTAACCTGTGACCGGCTATGATAAGGCTCGCGCCGTCGTCCCAGCACCGAATCACGGTCTTGTTGCTTGCTCGTTCAACATTGTTTTCACTAATATGCGAGCTAGCCGCCACGCTCGTGGAGAACGCAATCCTTGAATCCGCGCGTTAAGCGTTATCGACAACCCTGGAGACTGAAAGTCCCTCCCGACCCTGGGGAGACGCGCCGCATCGAGCGCTGGCTCGCCACTGCGCGTGTGTTCCTGGCGGGTTCGACCCTGGTCGCCATCCGCATGGACCCCACCGAACTGCTGGGTCACTCCTGGGCCGCCTATGGCCTGTTTGTCTTCTACCTGGCGAACGGGATCTTGATCCTGATGTTATTACGCAGGCGGCAACAGTCCACGGCGGCCTTTCGCTGGATGGTGCATGCTGGAGATATTGCCTGGCCCGCCGTGATCTCGATTTTCGCCGAGGGCCCTCGCACTCCATTTTTCCTGTTCTTCTTCTTCGTGCTCGCCGCCGCAGCCTATCGCTGGGGCCTTTGGGAGACTTTGAGCACGGCTGCAGCCGAGGCAGGCTTGTTGTGGATAGAGAGTCTCATCATTCTGCACGTCTGGCCACAAGGTTCGTTGCCTCTGCGTGCATTAACCGGGTTACACATTAACGTTCAGGCCTTTGAACCGAAGCGCCTTTTCATGGAATCGATCTACCTCCTTGTCATGGGCCTTCTTCTAGGCTATCTGGCGGAGCGGCAGAAGCAGTTGCGCGCAGAAAAGGCTCTGGTCACCGGAATGTTATCGCGGGCACGCGTAGAGGCCGGGCTCACGGGAACTATCGACAAAATCTTCCAGGAAATCATGTCCCTGTACGGCGCATCCCGCGTGATGATGGCCTCCCAGGAGATCCACAGCAAGCGAGTCTTCCTTGGAGAACTGAATCCCACGAAGGGAAATGAGAGCAGCGAGTTCACTTGGCTGCAATCGGGCGCGCGCGATGCCAAGACCTATCTCGACGATTATCCCAGCGAGGTCTCTTACGCCTCCCTTTCTCGTGAGCAATGGGAAACTCTAGCTCTGGACGATTCCAGCCATACTGTCCCGGTAAGCAACTTGGCTGCATTTTCTCAGCTGCGCCAGCTGCAATCCTTCGATTCCGTCGTCAGCGTTGCCTTTACGTTTGGCACCGACTGGCGCGGCCGCGTGTTTCTGTTCAATCCCACGTGGGGCGGCGAAAAGCAAGAGGAGTTGCGCTTTCTGCTCGACATTGTGCGCCAGGTTGGTCCCGCGATCTACAACGTGTATCTATTACATCGCCTGCGCCGCCGCGCTTATGCCGCAGAGCGAGCGCGGGTTGCCCGGGAATTGCACGACGGCGCCGTGCAATCGCTGATCGCCGTGGAGATGCAAGTAGATGTCTTGCGCCGCCAGGCCGAGGCGAATCGACCGATTGATGGAGAGCTGGGAAGAATTCAGGGTTTGCTGCGCGAAGAGGTTCTGAAATTACGCGAACTCATGCAGCAGATGAAAGCCATTGATGTCGATTCCCAGAAGCTGCTCCCGGTGCTGAGAGATGCCGTGGAAAGGTTTCAACGAGAGACCGGTATCAACGCGCGTTTCGTCACCGACATCGTGCAACTGGATATGCCTCAACGAATATGCCAGGAGTTTCTAAAGATTGTGCAGGAAGGGCTCGTGAACGTGCGCAAACACAGTGGAGCGCGTCATGCGCTGATCCGTCTGGCCTCCCTGGCTGATCAGTGGAGTCTCACGCTGGAGGATGATGGCAAGGGCTTGTCCTTTGCCGGCCGCTACAATGAACAGCAAATGCAACAGGTGGGGATTGGCCCGATGATCATCCGAGAACGTGTTCGCTTGATCGGGGGGGAACTCACGGTAGAATCAAATCCGGGACAGGGAACGCGCCTCGAGGTCATTGTGCCTCGGAACGGGAACGTGCCGCATGAACTTTAGAAAGTCACAACCAGTTCGCCTGGTAATTGCCGACGATCATCCGATTTTTCGTGACGGATTGCGGCGCCTTCTGGAAGCCGAGGCCGACTTCAAGGTCCTGGGAGAGGCCTCCGACGGCGCCGAGGCCGTTAAGTTGGTCCGTCAGCTGAAGCCCGACATCCTCCTGCTGGATCTAGCCATGCCCAAGCACCCGGGCCTGGAGGCGCTTCGTGATTTGAGTACCCCGGGCAATGCGACGCAGGTGCGAGTGATTCTACTAACCGCCGCGGCGGAAAAAACCCAGATTGTCGAAGCTTTACAGCTGGGCGCCCGCGGAATCGTCCTGAAAGACTCCGCCACCCAACTCCTACTGAAAGCGATCCAGACCGTCATGGCCGGAGAGTATTGGGTGGGACGCGAGAGCGTTTCAAACCTGGTGCAGTATCTGCGAACCCTGATGCAGTCGTCCCATGACGAGGCCCGCCAACGCAAATTTGGGCTCACGCCCCGCGAACTCGAAATCGTTTCCGCTGTTGTCGCCGGCTTTTCCAACAAGGAAATCGCGGAGTACTTCAAGATCAGCGAAGATACGGTCAAACATCACCTCAGCAACATCTTCGACAAGCTGGGAGTCTCGACCCGCCTGGAACTGGCGCTCTTTGCCGTGAATCAATCGTTACCTCTGAAAAGCATCAACTAAGTGTCTGCGCAGCCGTCGCTTACCTCAGAATGGCGTGTGGCACTTCAGTGCCATTGGCTTGTGCATGCCCTAAAGCTAAACTTGAGGTAACTGGAACGCCTTGGGGTAGTGTTTTTGATACTGCTGCACCGTCTCATCCCGTTCAAACGGGCTATTAATCCAAGGTTTTCTTAAAAGAGGAGCCCAGTGGCACACCTTCTGCAACAGCTATGGAATGATGAACAAGGCCAGGACATCGCGGAATACGCCGTCATGTTGGCCGTCATTCTCGTCATTGTCGTGGGCACGATCCGGCTGATCGGATCGAACGCGAACAATGTCTTTTCGCAAGTTGGAAGCGCGATTCAGTAAGCGCTCCGCCTCGTTCCGCGAGTTCATCCTCGCACACGGTTGAGCCCCTGCCTCCGGACCACCCTTCCGTCTATCGGTGGATTCTGCAATCTTCCCTGTTCGCGAGCTACTTAGGCTGATTCTCGGCGGATGCAGGTGTGGTCTGCGCCATCTTCTCTCCGCCGCTGGACAATCGAGTGAGGTACGGGAAGAAGGGCGTAATCTCGAATTCCAGCTTCTCGCGTGCCGAGGTCAGGGCTACCGGCTTCGCTTTCGTCAGTTCCACCTGATCGCTCCAAGGATCCACCTTGACGCGCCCACCCAGCGGTAAGGCCGCGATCTGGTCCAGACGTTTCGGATCCAGAGCCGGAGCGGAGGCTATCAGATTCGTGAGTCGATTGGCCCCGGCCAGACTATTTCCCAGGTGTGGACGAATCAGCTGCGGCAACGCCGGCGCATGTTCTTGCAGGGCCTTCATGAACAGACCTGCATTGGCCAGTTTGTCTTTATACGGCGAATTCTTCAGCAGTTCCAGCGCTTTGCTGTCGGCCGCCTCTTCATCGCCGCGGCTCTGTTTGAAATCCAGGCGTTGGAATGACTGCTCATCCGGGAAAAACAATTTGTCGTTGAACGCAAGCTTGGTATCAAAGGGATGTCCCAGCACAATGTGGCTCAATTCATGCGCCAGGATCAACGCCAGGGAAGCCTCATCAGGAAGCACATCGAGCAGTCCACGGCTTACGACAATCGTGTGGCCGATGGTAAACGATTCCAGCGGCGAAGTAAGCAGCACCCGGCAATGAAAATCGCTCTGCAGGTCGATACTATTCGTGACCAACAGATTGTTAACGACCGTCGCCATCACTTTGTCCACTTCACCTGGAGGCGCGAGCAGGCCAATCTTCTGCATACGCTCGACCGCGTTGTCTTCCGCCTGGCGTTCCCACATGCGCTGCGCCACTACCGGACTCGGGTCCGCGGCCGCATCGCTTTGATCCTTCACTGTCTGCGGCGCATCCACCAGGATTTGCGTGAACTCCTCACTCTTAGCCAGCCCCTTTAAGTCGTAACCCCACAACCGGGTTTGCGCCTTGAAGTGAAGGGTCTTTGTGAGTCCGGTTTTCAAATTTGATTCTTCGGTGTAGACATACGCCGGCAGCCACGTTCCCGGCCGCATGTTCAGGCGCCAGCTGTCGAAATGGAAAAAGAAGTTCACCTTGGGCTGCGGATAGTAAGTTCCGTTAAAGCGAACGATGTTGTAATCTTGGTCCTCAACCCATATGCGGCCAAGGAATCGCACGGACTTTTCGCCTTCCCGGGGTTGCACATCGATCACCAGGCACCGAAGTTCTCCCAAAAACTCGCGACGAACGAACGTGAACTTGTAATACTTCTTCTGGAAATCAGTGTCGAGCACAACCATCTGCGCGAAGCCCATCGGCAGGTAGTGCAGGGAATAGACGCCAGTAAGTTTGCTCAGCATGCGGTGCCCGAATCCCGGCTGCCCGACAAACGAAACGTCTTCCGCGCCTTCCGACATGTCAAGACGTCCAAGGAAGTACTGATCCTTTACTGGATCCGGATGGCCGTCGGCGTCGTTCTTCAGATCCTGCAGATAGGTCTCGACCATGGGATGCATATGACGCATCTGCGCCATGAAGTAGTGCTCCCGCTGCACGACGCGATCCATCACATCGTTCAAGGTGGCTGCCGGAGGCGCAGCTTGCACTGGGGCCGGGGCGATCGACACGGTTGGCGAAGAACCCGTCTCAGTCTGTCCGACAGGCGAGGGGGAATCCTGAGCGGCGGCCAATGCGCCCCCCAATGCAAGCAAGAGCAAGCCCGAACGTACGATAGTCATAGAACCTTCTGCAGCGATTACGCTAGCTGGAAAATGATGTGAACCACGGCGGTCGAGTCTGAGGGCTGACCGTCTTTCAAGGCTGGTTTGAAGCGGATCTGCTCCGCGGCTCGTACGGCGGAGTCATCCAGGCCGTGTCCGAGCCCGCGAACCACTCGCAATACGCGCAACTTGCCGGACGCTTCAAACACGACTTCCAGAAGCACTTCCCCTTCAATCCGTTGGGAGCGGGCTTCCGGCGTGTAGGCTGGGACGGGTTTAGAGATAATTTCGGCCGGAATGATTCTTGCGGCGGCCTGCGCAGCGGGGCGCGATTGTACGGTCGGAGGAGCCGCAACGTCAGCGTCTCCAAAGCCTGCCTGATGCACTGCCGCTTGACCGGAGGAGCGAGCATTGCCCGTGGCCACGCCGCTTCCAAAGCCAGTGCTGGCAACTACTCCGCGAACGCCGTTCGCACCGCCCGTTCCGTTTCCGGAGCCCGGTCCCGAAGGCATATCAAATCCACCGGATTGCGCGATGTTAACCGCCCGGGTCTGTGTGGTTCTTGCCGGCACGCCGTTGGGATCGCCAAACCCTCCAGTTTGCACTTTGTCCGGAGCCTTCACGATCGTCTGCGGCGCCGAACTGCCGGTGGAAAATACGTTGGTTCTGACGATCTGTTTCGGGATCACTGGCGCCGGGGTGGGGACAGGCTCCAGTTTTTTCGCCGCGATCTTCACTTCCGGCGGTCGCGGCACTTCGACATTGACTTTGGGTTGCGGCGCAGGCAAGCGCAAAGCCGCTGGAGGCGGCTCCAGCTTCGCGATCACAGGCGTTCGCAACTGCCGCTGCGGTTCGTGATTCACGGGCACCGGAGTCGGCACCAGTTCGATGGCGTGATAGTCCTTCTTGGGGCCCTCGATGACTTCCGGATGAAGAACCGGAATCCACACCAGTATTGCGATGACGACGGCTTGGACCCCGTAGCTGAGAACGAACTCATGCCACGGCGCTCTCCACTTCGGCAGGGTGGAGAATAGAATCGGCGACTCAGAGTACGACAACGTCATTGCCTGGGGTTCCAGTTGCGTCAGCACGTTTTAACTCTCAACAGCGAATATTGCCAAAAAGTCTCCCTGTTCCAAAGGCGGGAGCCTGGGCTGACAGGGACTTGACTGAGTGTACTACTCCAATTCCCATGATGCACGGCAGAGGCCACTCTTTTGGCCAAAAACCTACCCCAGCGCCATTAAGCTTCAACAACTTAGATGAGCTGGATTCATCAACAGCGCACGTCCGGCACTGGCTATGCAAAAACTTACATGCTGCGATGAGAGATTTGCCCGGCAGGATGCCCTGGCTCGTGGAGGGGCGGATGCCTGGCCCACCCCGCTCGCGAGCGCGAGCGTTCGATTCAGCAGCGCACTATCTTTGGACTGGCCATCCCCCGGGTTGCGTTCCGGGTGTCGACCACGAGTTGCGCCCCTTGCACGATGCCTGCGAAGTCGTAATCGGAGTGGTCCGTCACGATGACCACGCAGTCGTATTGCCCGAGGTCTTTCAATTCAGCGCACTTCATCTGCAGGTCGTATTTTCGTCCCCTCCCGATAAAGGGGAAGTAGGGATCGTGATAGCTGACTTGCGCTCCTTGTTTTTGCAGCAGCTCGATAATCGTCAGCGACGGCGACTCCCGCAGGTCGTCAATGTCCTTCTTGTAAGCGACTCCCAGCACCAGCACGCGCGCTCCGTTCACCGACTTCTTGTGCGAATTCAGCGCTCCGGTCACGGACGCCAGGACGTGATACGGCATATTCGTGTTGATCTCTCCCGCCAGTTCGATGAAGCGCGTACGGAAATCCCACTCCTTCGCCTTCCATGATAGATAGAACGGGTCCACTGGAATGCAGTGCCCGCCCAACCCCGGGCCGGGATAGAACGGGTGAAATCCGAAAGGTTTGGTCGAAGCTGCTTCGATGACTTCCCAGATATCGATGCCCATGCGCAGGCAGAGCAGCTTCAGTTCGTTCACCAACGCGATGTTCACGCAGCGGTAAATATTCTCCAGAAGCTTCGTCATCTCCGCAGCGGCTGGCGACGACACCGGAACCGTGCGGTTGAAGATCGATCCGTAGAAAGCTCTCGCCAGCTCCGAAGCCTGCGGGCTCAATCCTCCCACTACCTTTGGAATATCGCGCCGGGCGACAGTCGTGTTGCCGGGATCCTCCCGCTCTGGAGAGAATGCGACCAGAAATTCATTGGGCCCCATGCTGGCGCCGCGTGCAGCCTTCAGTCCCTGCTTATTCTCTTTTTCGAGAATGGGCACCATCACTTCTTCTGTGGTGCCGGGATATGTCGTGCTTTCCAGCACGACGAGTTGCCCGGCCCGCAGGTGCGGAGCGATCGCGTGCGTAGTATTCGTGATGAAACTGAGGTCGGGTTCGTGGTACTCGTTTAGCGGAGTGGGGACGCAGATGATGATCGCGTCCATGGCCGTCAATTGGGAAAAGTCGGCAGTCGCCGAAAATCCATTGGCCTTCGCCGCTTGAATTTCTTCCGGCACAATGCGGTAGATGTACGAGCCGCCCTTGGC
>Ga0207665_10001735_pt1 | contig 14658 bp, 10 predicted proteins | sample LARL112metaG_FD_184351 | JGI IMG/M metagenome (GOLD analysis project Ga0207665, IMG submission 184351) | Corn, switchgrass and miscanthus rhizosphere microbial communities from Kellogg Biological Station, Michigan, USA - LAR L11-2 metaG... | ecosystem: Host-associated > Plants > Roots >...
CGCCTTTGGAGTTCTGTGGTTGCGACGCGCGCTGCTCGGCGTTTTCCTGCCACCCTACATGGTCCAGATCGAGAATGATATCTACTCGCAGATCGGGCTGGTCATGCTCATCGGGCTGGCCGCCAAGAACGCGATCTTGATCGTCGAGTTTGCCAAGGAGCAGTACGAGAACGGAAAGCCTCTGGTAGACGCGGCGCTCGAAGGGGCGAGGCTTCGTCTGCGGCCGATTTTGATGACGTCTTTTGCGTTCATTCTCGGCTGCGTTCCGCTGTGGACGGCCAGCGGTGCCGGATCGGTTGCCCGCCAAATTATGGGGACAGCAGTAATCGGCGGGATGCTGGCCGCCAGCGTGATCGGGATCTTTTTCGTGCCCGCGATCTTCTACCTGGTGGAGAAATGGTCAGGCGCCGGGAAGGAGCGCGCTTCGGGAGCGTTGCCGGCAGCGCCCACTCCAGCGGAGGCGGATTGAGATGCACAGTGAGAACCGTGCAAAGGAAGAGCAGCAGCGCAAACCTATGAAGAACGTCGCGGCACTCATGGCGGCGATGATGTCCTTGAGCTTCGTCGCTGGATGCAGGGTGGGACCGAACTACCATCGGCCCGCCGTTCAACCTCCAACGGAGTTCCGTGATCTGAGCGAAACCAAGGTGCAGGCCCAGGCGGCTTCCTATGCCGATCTTCCCTGGTGGCAGGTTTTTCAGGACCCCCAATTGCAAGAGCTCATCCGCACAGCGCTCAAGCAGAACTACGATTTGCAACTCGCAACGGAACGCATCAACGCGGCGCGTGCCCAGGTTGCCATCTCGCGTTCTCGCCTGTTCCCGCAGGTGCAAGGGAATGGCGATTTCAGCGGCGGAAAAGAGCACAACTTTCAAACCAAATCGAACTTTTTGCTCCTTACCGCCGACGCAGCGTTCCAGTTGGACTTTTTCGGACGGCTGCGTCGTGCGACAGAGGCGTCGCGGGCCGAGCTCCTTGCCACCGAAGATGCGCGGCAGACGGTTACATTGACGCTCGTGAGCGACGTGGCGAGCGCCTATTTCGCCCTACTGCAACTTGATCTTCAACTCCAGATCACTCGCGAGACAGTCAATACGCAACAAGACTCGGTGAAGCTCACCAATCTTCGCGTCGAGCACGGTGTCGCCACAAAGCTTGATGTTTTGCAGGCTCAGCAAGTTCTCGATTCGGCGAACGCACAAATTCCTGACTTGGAACGCCGCATCGCACAAGAAGAGAATGCTATCAGCATTCTGCTTGGCAACTATCCGCAGGCCGTGCCCCGCGGACGCCCGCTGGTGGAGCAGCCGCTTCCTCCCGAAGTGCCGCCGGGCATGCCTTCATCGCTAATCGAGCGCCGGCCTGACATTCGCGAGGCCGAGCAAGTCCTGGTTTCCGCGAACGCGCAAATCGGAGTCGCCAAGGCGCAATTCTTTCCGCAAATCGCGCTGACCGGATCTGGCGGAGGATCGTTTGGGCGGAGCAGCGCTTTCTCCAGCCTCATGAGTTCGCAAGTTGGAATCTGGTCCTACGGGGCTCAGGTCAGCCAGCCAATATTCACGGGGGGAGCGCTTCGTGGAAATCTGCGGGTGGCCGAGTCGCAACACCAGCAGGCATTGATTTCCTACCGCCAAACCATTCAACGGGCATTCGGCGACGTATCGGATGCGTTGATCGGCTACGAGAAATTCCATCAAGTGCGGGTTCGGCAGGAGGATACCGTCAAGGATTTGCAGGAATCCGTTCGGCTGTCCGAAATGCGGTACAAGGGAGGGACGACAACTTATCTCGAAGTGCTGGACGGACAACGGTCGCTTTTTTCCGCCGAACTCACACTCGCGGAAGCACGTGGCACCGAGTACCAGAGTCTCGTGCAGCTGTACAGGGCGCTCGGCGGGGGCTGGCAGCAACAGCCGTAGAATTGACGAGCGGCCGCGCCGCTTCCATCATCACGGCACTGTGCCCGCGGTGTAAGGTATCGCGAATGACCGAGAGAGCCGACCTGCGCGATTATCTAGCCGCCGAGCGAACGTTTCTCGCGTGGATGCGCACCGGACTAGCCCTGATGGGGTTTGGTTTTTTTGTTGCGCGTTTCGGTCTTTTTCTGCAACAACTCCGGCTCATCGAGCAAGCTCCCTCAGTTGCGTCTTACGGAGTTTCGCTGTGGTTCGGCACGGCGCTAATCGTGGTGGGAGTGGTTGTGAATCTCTCGTCCGCCTGGCGGCATGTTCGATTGGTTCGGGAATTGGACCACGGCGAACCGGCTGGTTCTCGTTCGTTGATCCAAGCCGTCGCTACAGCATTATTCCTGGCGCTGGTCGGACTCGCGATGGCGATCTACCTGGTCTCGGTACGCGGTTCCGTGAATATTCATTCCCAGAATATCGAGGAGAATACTATGCCGCAGGGGACAAGCAGGACTGCATCAGAACCAAGCAAGGGATTCATCAGCAAGCCCAGCAATCATTCGGTTGAGCAGACCGTGGAAAAACTTAAGAATATTCTGCAATCCAAGGGCGTCACTCTGTTTGCGCTGGTCGACCACAGTGGCGAAGCAGAAAAAGTGGGGATGAAGATGCGTCCTACCAAGCTGCTGATTTTTGGCAGCCCTAAAGCGGGAACGCCTCTCATGCTGGCCTCCCCCGGCGCCGCCATCGACCTGCCTCTGAAAATCCTGGTCTGGGAGGATGTTCACGGGAAAGTTTGGATTTCGTACAACAGTTCCGAGTATTTGAAGGACCGCCACGACCTGCCGCAAGAGCTGATGCAGAATATCGCCGTCGTGGAAACATTGGCAGCCAAGGCAGGCGAGTAGTCCGGCCAACCCGAGTTATGAACAGCTTAGTTTTCACGAAAAAACATTGGCTGAGTCCCATGGGAGAGTATATGAAAGATAGCTTTGGTTTTACGCGCTTTGCTTGGCTGCTTTGCACGCTATTAGTTTTTTCCTCGCTTTCGGGAATGGCACGCGCACAGGCGGCAGACAAGGAGTTCGTGTCGCGGGTTGCGGAGGTCGAGGGCGTCAAACTTCATTACACAACGGGGGGCCACGGTACACCTCTGATCCTACTGCACGGTTATGCGGAGACGTCTCGCATGTGGACGCCGATATTGCCCGTTTTGGGCGCGAAATTTACGGTGATTGCGCCGGACCTGCCGGGGATAGGTGAGTCTTCCATTCCGGCCGATGGTCTGGACATGAAGACCGCTGCCACGCGTATCCACGCCCTTGCCAAGTCACTCGGAGTTGGGAAAGCGCGAGTTGTCGGGCACGACATCGGGCTGATGGTCGCCTATGCGTATGCCGCGCAATTCCCATCGGAGGTGGAAAAACTGGTGGTGATGGACGCGTTTCTCCCAGGTGTCCCAGGATGGGAAGCCGTATACAACAGCCCCGCCATCTGGCACTTCCGTTTTAACGGTCCGACGCCGGAGGAGCTAGTGCGTGGACGTGAGCGTATTTACTTTGAGCATTTCTGGAACAACTTCGCAGCCGACAAGACTCATTCCATTCCAGAAGCCGATCGCGTAGCCTATGCGGCGGCCTACGCTCGTCCGGGACGAATGCGCGCGGGATGGGCTTATTTCGTCTCCTTTCAGCAGGCAGCCAAAGATTTTGCGGAACTCTCTCAGACCAAGCTGACCATGCCGGTCCTCGCCATCGGCGGCGAGAAGTCGCTGGGAGATGCCTTGGCGCAGCAGATGAAATTGGTGGCCACGGATGTGACTATCGTAGTGCTGAAAGACACGGGCCATTGGGTGCTGGAAGAGCGGCCAAGGGAAACCACGGACGAGTTGATTAAGTTCCTGTGACCAATGAGCAAGTCGCGACTAGGACATCGATGAGGTGACCATGGTTCACGCCACCGATCAGCCGGAATGCTGGCCCGCTCTTCCGCTTGATTCATGGAAAGATACCTACGCGACGCTTCACATGTGGACGCAAATCGTTGGTAAGGTCCGGCTGCGCCTGACGCCGCTCGTGAACCACTGGTGGAATGTTCCGTTGTATGTAACGGCTCGCGGTCTGACGACGACTTGTATTCCCTATGGCAAAAGAGCGTTCGAGCTGTGGTTTGACTTTATACGGCATCAGCTCGTGCTGGAGACGAATGACGGACTGGTGAAGACACTGCCATTGGAGCCACGCTCAGTCGCGGAGTTCTACCAACAATTCATGGAATTGCTTCGATCGGCCAAAATTGAAGTCAAGATCTGGAGGATGCCGGTTGAAATCCCCAGCCCGATTGCTTTTGACCAGGACCGCGTGCACGCCTCGTACGACCGCGGCTCGGTCGAAAAATTCTGGCGCATCCTGTTATCCGTGGATACGGTTTTCGAGCAGTTCAGGGCCAGATTCCTTGGCAAGTCCAGTCCCGTGCACTTCTTCTGGGGAAGTCTCGATCTTGCAGTGACGCGGTTTTCAGGACGCCAAGCGCCGGAGCGGCCCGGCGCCGACGCCACGACTCGAGAAGCGTATTCCCACGAAGTGAGCAGTGTTGGATTTTGGCCCGGCGGCGGCACCGTCCAGGGTGCGGCGTTCTATTCGTACGCAGCTCCCGAGCCGCAGGGATTCAAAGACAAGCGTGTCCGTCCGGATGCGGCATTTTACGACCGGCAGCTCGGCGAATTCCTGCTGATGTACGACGAGGTGCGCGAGGCCGAGTCACCCACGGCCTCGTTACTCGAATTTTGCCAAAGCACCTACGAAGCTGCGGCAACGCTTGGCAATTGGGATCGCCGTGCGCTCGAAAGATAGTCCCTTCGATTGGCTTTATGTTGCCAAGAAGAAAAATCGATAGTTCGCTTCGAAACGTCCGTTCCATCTGGCCGTTAGGTTTGAGTGATTCCCTGCTGCATGAGAAAATGCGCCGGATATGCCGGGGAATCAGCAGAAGTGTAAGGAGTGATGATGAGTAAGAATCGGCTTGCATGGCCAGAACAGCTTGCCAAGGGCGGAATTCTTTGCGCGGCGACCGTTTTTTTCTTTGGTCTATGGAATGCCGCGGCTTGGCCACAGGCTGTTTCTCCAGACCCTGCCGTGGAGCGCGGACACAAACAGTTCCAGCAATCCTGTGGATTCTGTCATGGGCCTGATGCCACAGGGGCTCGGGGGCCCGACCTGGTCCGTTCTCCGCTTGTGGCGCATGACGTGAAGGGCGACAAGATTGGCGAAGTCGTTCGTCTCGGACGCCCTGACAAAGGCATGCCGCCGATGCCGCTAACCGATCAGCAGGTGCTCGACATAGCGACGTATCTGCACGCGCGCGCGGACGAAGCACTAAGATCGGCGCGAGTCCCAAGTGAGTATCCCATCGAGAAGCTGCTGACGGGCAACGCCGAGGCTGGAAAGACGTATTTCCATGGAGCTGGCACCTGCAAGAGCTGTCATTCGCCTACGGGCGACCTGGCCGGCATTGCTACCAAGTATTCGCCCATCGATCTCGAGGCGCGCATGCTTTATCCCCGTGGCAAGCACACCATCGCGACGGTGACGTTGCCTTCCGGCGATCAGGTTAAGGGTCCCTTGGTCCACTCGGATGATTTTGTAATTGCGCTGCGTGACGACTCCGGCTGGTATCGGTCATTCTCGCGCGATCGCGTAAAGGTCGAACTGCAGGATCCCTTGGCGGCCCATCGCGAACTGCTCGACAAGCTCACGCAGGCGGATGTTCACAACCTTTTTGCGTATCTGGAAAGTCTGAAGTAGGGAATGGAAGAGCCGCAAATCAGGAGATAGGAGTCGATATGCTTTCTCAACTGCTGAGAGGAATGATCGAGTGCAGGCGTTCTTGCGAGAACGGTCCGGGGAGCTATTCGGCCGTTTCTTTGCGCCCCCGGGTAACGGTTTTCGTCCTCCTACTGCTTGCACTGGGACCTCATGTGCCATTGGTCACCGCGCAAGGGCTCGACGCAGCGGCGCTGCTCAAGCCCGCAACCGATACCTGGCCGACCTATAACGGGGATTATTCGGGTCGTCGCTTCAGCACGCTCGACCAGATCAATGCGGGAAACATCGGCTCGCTCACGCTCGCGTGGATCTTTCAGCCGCATGTGTCCACGATCAAATCGACGCCTTTGGAAGTGAACGGCGTTCTCTACTTCTCGGTGCCCGACAACGTTTGGGCCGTCGATGCGCGCTACGGGCGGGAAATTTGGCATTACCAGCGTGCTTCGGAAGGCGACCACATTGGCCATCGCGGGCTGGGCATGTACAAGAATTGGCTGTACTTTACCACGCCCGACGCACACATGATTTGTCTCGACGCTAAGGACGGCACTGTTCGCTGGAACGTCGAGCTCGCCGATTCAAAACTCGGCTACTTTGCGACGATGGCGCCGCTCGTCGTACGCGATCACGTGATCGTGGGCGTCTCGGGGGACGTTACGGACGTTCGGGGTTTCCTCGAATCAAGGGATCCCGAAACCGGAGCCGTCCAATGGCGCTGGTACACCGAGCCGGACCCGGGGCAACCTGGTTCTGAAACATGGCCCAAAGACTCCGATGCCCTCCTTCACGGTGGTGGTATGACGTGGATGACCGGCACGTACGATCCTGAGTTAAATCTGCTCTATTGGGGCACGGGCAATCCTAATCCGGTGCTCGTGGGCGAGGGGCGACCCGGCGACAATCTCTACACCTGTTCCATCGTGGCCCTGAATCCCGACACCGGGAAGCTGGCTTGGTATTTTCAGCCTTCGCCGCACGACGTTCACGACTGGGACGCCGTCGAGACACCTGTCCTGTTCGACGCGGAGTTCAAGGGCCAGAAGCGCAAGCTTCTCGCGCAGGCCAGTCGTAATGGCTTTTTCTTTTTGCTCGATCGAACGAATGGCCAGCATCTGGTCACATCTGCGTTTATCGACCAGACCTGGGCTTCCGGCGTCGATTCTCGCGGCCGCCCGATCGGTAAGCCGGAAGCCGCCCCTAGCCCGGACGGCGCGCTGGTCGAGCCTGGTTCAGACGGATCGACGAATTGGATGGCGCCCAGCTTTGATCCGCAGACCGGCCTGTTTTATGTAAATGCGCGCCGAGTCTTCAGCATCTATTACCGCACGGCCACAGGGAAGGCCGAGGGGTGGGGAGGCCGCGACCGCAACCTTTGGTCCAATGCGACGCTTCGCGCGCTTGACTACCGCACCGGCAAAGTCGTCTGGAATCATGAAATCGGAGACGGCGAAAGCATCGCAGGAATTCTGACCACCGCGGGCCGTCTGCTTTTCAGCGCCGACAATTCCGGCAACCTGCTGGCTCTCGATCCCGCCACGGGCAAGACGCTGTGGCACTTGAACGCCGGCGGACGCTTGGCGGCCTCTCCGATGACCTACGAACTCGACGGCCGGCAATACGTCATCCTCCCTGTGCAGGACACCCTCTACGCCTTCGCCCTGCCTGCGCCTGTCCCGGCTCATTGAGCATACTTCCTTCCTAATGACTTCTTTATGTCTCGCAGTCTATTCTGCCGGTCGAAAGTCGCGGGGAGGCAAGGATGCCCATTCCCGGAGGCCGACGGTCCATGCGGATCTCTGCGAAGAAGCGCGCCAACCTTGTCATCAATCTCACTGGGGTCCAGAAAATGTTTCCCTGTCTCATTGTCGATATCTCGCAGGAGGGGTTCAGGTTGCGGGGTGACTTCAAGCTAAAGCGCGGCCAGATTGTCGAAGTGATCTCAAGTGCGGATCCGCTCAACGCCGTGCGCTGCAGCGTTGTATGGGTCGGCAAAACCGGCTCCAAACAGGAAGGCGAAGTCGGACTGGAAACAACGGGCTAAGAACAATCGCGCGGGAAGGATCGACGTTCAGAATTATAGGAGATAGAGGTTCGGATGGTGCCGGGGGCCAGACATGCACGATACTGCCACAATCTAACTTCTTTGTTGGCCTAGATGTTTAGCCGGCCCCCACTCCTTTAGAGGTCCCTCAGCGCGCCAGAGGCAGTGGTAGAACATTCGATCGCCCGAACGCTCTTCCGTCTGGTTCGACAGCGACACCGTCGCGAAACGCGACAACTTTTCCGGAGTTCGCGGGAACACGTTCGCCAGGAACCACAATGCCGATGAGATTCAGCGGATCTGCTGCGGAAATAGTTGTAGTTTCGTCGGACGAACTTTGCTTACGCTTGGCGCGCAAGGATTCCACGGCCACCGGCAGAGCGAATTGCTCACCCAAAAATCCACTGACAAATCGGCCACCACGAATTTCACCACGATCTTCGAGGCGTCGCAGCATGATCAGTACCTCTCTCCATTTCGGAAGAATGGTTTCTCGGGTGAGAAGCTCGCGGAAGACGATTCCGTAGCGATGCAAAAGCATCCAACAAGTCGCTTCGAGCGCTCGTGTGCCGTCGTACTCGTCGTCGGAATACAGCAGTGACCAGCGGCCGACGCTGTGCCGAGGTCGTGAAGTTCGTCCGCTTCCCTGGCCGGAGCGTCGCTTAGGGTCGATAAGCGCGCGCAAATTGTCAAAACCATCCGCGGTAAGGAGTCCAGCGGCGACAAGCTCCCACAGAGCGGTTTCGACTTCGGCTTTTAACAGGACCGTGCCGCGCACTATATCTGCAAAGAAGGAAGCACCACGCTGGCGCAAGAACCGCAAAACTGTGGCGGCGTCCGAACTCAGGCCAGCCGGATGCACATCGACGGATTCACGCTGCGGAATCATCCAGTCCGCATCTTCGCGCACGAAGAAGGTAATGGGAACAACGCTGGTGGGTATCACGCGGCGGTTCCTGTCCGTGAGCGCCTCGAGCGTTGCAGGATGAGGCGACAGGCGGCCCCACCCAACAGCGCCAGTGAGGCAAAGTTGGTCGAGCACTTTGGGATCGAAATCCGCGATTCGGCGTTGCAGGATTTGGCGTTCCCATGAGTTTGCCGGGGCTTCGAAGCCTTGCATTTGGCGAATCGCTTCGAGCGCGCCCCGTTCGCCAAGGAGCTGTGTGCTCGGCGCGACGTGCTGCCAGGAAAGCAGCCAGTTCATGAATTGCGCGGGCGTTACGGACTGGATCTCCTTGCGGAGCTGTCCAAGCGTGAGGCGGTGGATGCGCGCAAGCAGGCGGCGCTCGCACCATTCGGTTGAACCGGAAGCAGTTTCGTCCGAACCCGCAAACTTACCACGGAGCATGACTCCACTGGACTCGAGACGCAGCAAAGTTTTTTCTATATCGGAGGTAGGTACCTTGAGCACGCTGCTCAGTTGGTTTGCGGTAACTGGTCCGCTATGCGCGGTCCATCCCGTTAAGAGGGCCAACAGCGCATCTTCCCGCGAGACTGCCGATGACGCGACATCCGGCAGGGCCACGTCAAAAGTGGCCGACGGGAAGATCTGCATGAACGAACAAGCTCGTTCCGTAGCCACCCAATACGCTTGGTTGCCGACGTGAGCAAGCCCAGCGCGGCGTTCTCCCGCAAGCCTTTCAAAAAAAAGTGTCCATGCGGGCAGGACATTGCTCAGCGTAGCGTTTAGGCGACTGTTTCCTTGGACTCCTTCGTCACCCACCGGCAGCGCGATTAGCGTGAGTAGAGCATCGTGCAACTCTTCGGCATCGCGGACGTCGGGCCAAGCCCCATCGCACACTTCAGCGATCGAAGCTGGATTGAGTCGCCCAATTTCTCCAAGCACCGCGTCCGGCAAGGCGCGGCGCATTTCCACGGCGCGAGCTCGGCGTTCCTCGAGCGGAGCATCATCGAGATATGCGTACGGATTGGCGTTTAGAATCTCATGCGAAAATTGCGACGATACCGGTGTATCAATGGCCAAACATTTGATGCTGCCCGAGGCCATGTTGTGCAACACGCGCTCAAGGCCTTCAAGGTCCATCGCCTCGGTAAGCACGTCCTTCATCACTTCGCGGACCAGTGGGTGAGCGGGAATGTTGATATCGCCGGCCGCGAGATTTTCCGCGCACGCCTGCTGTTCCGGAAATATGGCTGCCAGCAGATCATCAGCGCGCATGCGCTGAATGTTTGGAGGAACTTTTTTCCCACCACGGAAGCGAAGCAAGGCCAGTGCACGTCCCGCATCCCAGCGCCACCGGGTTGTGAAAAGAGGCGACGTCAGCACAGCTTGCTCGAGAACAGAGCGGGCTGAATTTGGATGTAGAAAATGGAAGACATCAGCGAGCGGAAAACTATGTTGTTCGCTCAGCGAGATGTTCAGTCCGTTGTCGGTGGCGGCAGCCTGCAGCTCGAAATTAAACGAGCGGCAGAACCGCTTGCGCAGTGCGAGACCCCATGCCTTGTTAATTCGTCCTCCGAATGGTGCGTGGATCACGAGTTGCATGCCACCGCTTTCATCGAAGAAGCGCTCGGCAATAACCGTGGTTTGCGTGGGGACGGCGCCCAAAATCGCACGACCAGTCACCACGTATTCGACCGCTTGCTCGGCTCCCGCGTCGTCGAGTCCGCATTCGAGCTTGAGCCAGGTAACCGCCGCGATGGCGTCTGTGGTCAACTGTCGGTTGGAATCAGAAGCGGCACACGGAACGAACGAACTGATCTTCTCTCGCAACTCCGAGACGCGTGCAGAGAGTTCGTCGGTCCTCGCCGGTGCTTCGCCACGCCAGAACGGAACGGTCGGTGGCGCTCCTTGCGCATCCTCTACCAAGACGCTGCCCGACGAGACTCGTCGGATCCGCCAGGAAGTGTTACCCAGCAGCATGATATCGCCAGCGATGCTTTCTACGGCGAAGTCTTCATCTACCGTGCCGACGACGGCGCCTTCGGGCTGCGCCACCACGGTGTACAGCGAATTCTCTGGAATGGCGCCGCCGCTGGTAATCGCTGCCAAACGACTGCCACGGCGGGCGCGGACGATGCCGTTTACACGGTCGCGATGAAGGTAAGCCGCATAACGTCCGCGCTTAGTGGCGATACCTTCGGAAAGCATCCTGAGGACCTCGTCGAAGTCCGCGCGTGCAAGATTGCAATACGGATAGGCGCGACGCACAGTTTGGAACAATTCCGTTTCATTCCAATCTTCCGCAGCACACATGGCTACGACCTGCTGCGCCAAAATGTCTAGGGGAGCTTCAGGGATGGCGATGCGGTCGAGATCGCCTTGGCGAATCGCGCGCACCAGGGCCGCACATTCAAGCAACTCGTCCCGCGTAGTTGAGAAGAGCCGACCTTTGGGTACTGCTCCTCGCCAGTGACCTGCGCGGCCGATGCGCTGCACACCCACAGAAATGGAACGCGGCGAGCCAATCTGGCAAACCAGATCGACGGTGCCGATATCGATCCCTAGCTCGAGAGAAGCCGTCGCCACCAGCGCGCGGAGCTCTCCGGATTTCAGTCTTTTCTCCGCCACAAGGCGAAGTTTGCGGGACAGGCTGCCGTGATGAGCGGCCACAGCCTCCTTTCCCAAACGTTCGGCAAGATGATGTGCGATGCGCTCTGCCAGACGTCGGGTATTGACGAATACAAGAGTCGAGCGGTGCTGCGCGGCTAGCGCAGCGAGCCGATCGTAGATTTCGGCCCACATTTCGTTGGATGCTACGGGGCCAAGTTCGCTGCCAGGCACTTCGACGGCCAGGTCGAGCTCACGACCATGAGCTATTTGCACGACTACCGGGTCGGGCCGATCGCCGCCGGCCAGAAAGTGTGCGACGAGCGCGATCGGCTTCTGCGTTGCGGAGAGGCCGATGCGCGTGAGGTGCTTGCCGGTCAAATGATCGAGGCGTTCCAGTGAAAGAGCCAGGTGTGCGCCGCGCTTGTCGTCGGCCACCGCGTGAATTTCGTCTACGATAACGGACTCGATGGTTCTCAGGAACTCGCGGCTCTTCGCGGCAGTTAGAAGGATGTAGAGGGATTCCGGAGTGGTTACCAGAATGTGTGGTGGATGAGCCAACATCGCGCGGCGCTCTTGCGCGAGAGTGTCACTTGTCCGTACCGCGGCACGAATCTCCGGCATCAGGATTCCGCGCTGTCCCGCGAGTGCCAGAATTTCGCCGAGCGGAATTTCCAAGTTCTTCTGAATGTCGTTAGTCAGCGCCTTAAGGGGCGAAACATAGAGAACTTCGGTGCGGTCGGTCAATTCTCCGCTGATCGCTTTACGTACTAAACGATCGATGCAGATCAGAAAGGCTGCCAGCGTTTTGCCGGAACCTGTTGGAGACGAAATTAGCGTGGTTTTCCCCCCAAGGATGTGCGGCCAGCCCTCTTGCTGGGGCTCCGTGGGTGTACCGAAGCGGCTGACAAACCAGTCGCGGACAAGCGGGTGGGCCCATTCCAGACCGGAAACGAGCGGTGGTGCGAACTCGGCGTTCATGATTCTGACGTCTAAATTATAGCGCGGAGGTTCGCAACTCGCAGGCGAAGCTTACAGTCGCCGTGCCCGTGCCACGATTGCCATCTCTCGAACTAGTTCGCAGGCTGCGGAGACCGTACGGTAGCCTAACGTTGTCGCGCCCCGTTTCGCCGCTAGGCTACAGCTTCCCGATGCGGCGCAGGACGCGGGATCGCAAGGTATCCCACGGCTGCTCCAGGCGGCGAGTGCGCACGATATGGGCGATTTGCTTCAGAGTGGGCATGTTTTCGCCTGCGCCTGCCGTTGCGGCGGCGGCGGCTCCGGCGGCGTTGCCGGCGAGTGCAGCCTCGGCGTGGGGCCAGCCACGCAGACGCGCTTGGAGGAAAGCGGCGGCAAAAGCATCTCCAGCCCCGGTAGTGTCAACCGTGCGCACAGCAAATGACGGGACGTGGCACACCTTGTCCTCATGGCGAATCAAGCAGCCGCGTTTTCCCAGCTTCATAACGACATTACAGGCTCCAGCTCTCTCAAGCTGGTCGTAGGATTTCCGCGGGTCGCGAACCCCGGTGAGAACGGCGGCTTCATCGCTGCTGACGAAGAGAAGGTCCACCTGCTTGAGAATCTGCAGAATTTTACCGGGGATTCGTTCGCTTGGCTCCATACCTATGTCCAGGGAGACCCAACCACCGTGGGCGTGTACGGCTCTCAGCAGCTGTTTCGCGGTTGCCCCGGGGCCAGGGTCGAGGAAGCTGTAGCCCATGATGCTTACTGCCATTGCTCGGTTCAGCATGCGGCACGCGCTGGGCATGCGCTTAAGAAGGCGATTTGCGCCGCGGCTCCCGAAAAATGTGCGCTGCCCGTTGGGTGTGACGTTGATGTAGAGCAGGCCCGTCACCGCTGCGGAGGTTCGCTGGACGTTACTCACGTCCACACCATAATTCGCGAGCGTTCTGAGGAGCAAGGCGGCGAAATGATCTTGCCCAATGCACGCCACAAGGCTCGGGCGAATGTTCCATTGGCGCAAAGCAAAAGCGCAATTGGCACCCACGCCGCCGCAGTGTAGCTCCAGACGCTGCGCGAGGCACTCTTTACCGGGCTCGGGAAATGATTTTACGCGGGCGATAATGTCGACGTTGACGTCGCCGAGCACGAGGATTTCGCCGGGGGCGGCAAGACGCCTAAGCATGGCGTCCCACTTTATCACTTCGCCAGACGGAGGGCGTTCGTACATCTGAGGACCCAGGAATCGGACGCGTCAGATTCGCGCTATCATGCAGAGAGGAGCTTGCCCGCGGGAATTCCGTAGTAGGTGCATGCTGGAGGATTAGGTGGATGGACTGATTTCGGTTCGAGAAGATGTTGCAATGGCGTTAGAGCGACGCGCACCGGTAGTCGCGCTGGAGTCCACTGTGATTGCTCAGGGGCTCCCGCGGCCACACAATCTCGAGACAGCGCGGAAGATGGAAGCGGCCGTGCGAGAGGCAGGGGCGACGCCAGCCACCATCGGAATCCTTGACGGCAAGATGGTTGTGGGGCTGACAAACGATCAGATCGCGTTCCTTGCGGAAGCCCAGGATGTCGCTAAAGTCAGCCGCTGTGATGTTTCCGCAGTACTGGCTTCGGGGCGGCCTGGAGCCACCACCGTCGCGGGGACAATGTTCATTGCAGCGCGGGCGGACATACATGTTTTTGCGACGGGCGGGATCGGCGGTGTACACCGAGGCAGCGAGAACACGTACGATATCTCCGCGGATTTGACGGAACTTTCGCGAACACCCGTGGCGGTCGTCTGCGCCGGAGCGAAGGCGATCCTTGATTTGCCGCGCACCTTCGAAGTTCTGGAGACGCTGGGAATCCCAGTGGTGGGCTATGGCACGAATGAGTTTCCCGCATTTTACTCGCGGGAAAGTGGCTTGCCATTGCAGCATCGCGTGGATTCGCCGGATGATGTAGCACGCCTGATTCGCATTCAATGGGATCTTGGCTTCTTCGGGCAGGGATTTAGTGCGGGTATCGTGATTGTAAATCCTCCGCCGGCAGAAAGCGCGCTGGCGCGAGCGGAAATCGAATCGCTGGTTGCGAGCGCTTTGGAGGCCGCGGAACGTGCCGGGATTCGCGGCAAGAGTGTGACACCGTTTTTGCTCGAAGAGGTGGGTCGGACGAGCCATGGCAAGACCTTGGAGACGAACATCGCATTGCTCATCGCTAATGCGCGATTGGCGGCGAAAATTGCGGTGGCATACAGCGCGCAAAACAACCGTGATCAGTGCGTTGTCAGTCGCCAGGGAAGTGCATTCGGAGACTGAGTGGAGAGCGTGGTGCCGGGGGCCAGAATCGAACTGGCTACGCCCGCCTTTTCAGGGCGGCGCTCTACCAATGAGCTACCCCGGCATGTTTCGAGCTTTTCAATTTTAG
>Ga0207665_10001736_pt1 | contig 14656 bp, 13 predicted proteins | sample LARL112metaG_FD_184351 | JGI IMG/M metagenome (GOLD analysis project Ga0207665, IMG submission 184351) | Corn, switchgrass and miscanthus rhizosphere microbial communities from Kellogg Biological Station, Michigan, USA - LAR L11-2 metaG... | ecosystem: Host-associated > Plants > Roots >...
CCTCCAGGTCCGCGGCGAGCACTTCGGTCATGGCGAGGATCGCGTGCTTGCAGATCCCGTACATGTTGCCCGCCGCGATCACCGAGGTCATCGAGCAGGTGTTGACCACGTGCCCGTCCTCGCCGTGCGCGAGCATCCGCGGCACGAACGTCCTGATGCCGTAGACCACCGACATCAGGTTGACCGACAGCGTCCAGTCCCAGTCCTTGGCGGTTGCCGCCCAGATCGGCCCGTCCAGGTAGCCCTCGACGCCGGCGTTGTTGTGCACGAGGTGGATATTCCCGAACCGCTCCTCGGCCGCGTCGGCCAGCGCCTCGATGTCGGGCAGCTTCGACACGTCGGTGCGCAGCCCGAGCGCGGGGACCCCGGCCGCCGACAGCTCGGCGACCGTCGCATCCAGCGCGTCCTGCTGGATGTCGCCGATCACGATGTTCATGCCCTCCGCGCCCCAGCGCGTCGCGAAGGCCTTGCCCATGCCGCTGCCCGCCCCGGTGATGACGGCGGTCTTGCCCGCGAACTCTTCCATGCGCAAAGCTCCTTTGCTCGTTAGCCCCAGGGCCTGGACAAGATCCGCACCAGCGAGCCTGGCGTCTGCAGCCGTTTCAGCGCGGACGGCGTGTCATCCAGCGTCACCCGCTCCGACACCAGCCGTTCCACCGGCACCCGCCCCGCCGCGAGGTGCGCCACCGATTCCCGGTACGTCTCGTCGGAGAACGCGCAGGCGCCCGCGATGTGCAGTCCCTCGCTCAGCATCCCGAACAGCGGCAGCGACGCCACCTCGGGCGTCAGCGCCACCTCGACGCAGGTGCCGCCGGGCTCGAGCACCGCGAGCCCTTCGGTGAACGCGCCGGGCGCGGCCGAGCACTCGAGCACCGCCGCGAACCGCGTGCCCGACTGCATGGCGTACTCCTCGACCGATATCTCGCGAGTGTCGATGACCACGTCGGCACCGACGTCGGCCGCCGCCTGCCGCCGCCCCTCCGACCGGCCGGCCGCGACGATCGGCCCGGCCCCGGCCAGCCGCAGCGCCATGATCGAGTACAGCCCGATCGGCCCGACCCCGTAGACGAGCACCGGGTCGCCGGGCCCGGCCCCCGACAGCTTGACCGCCTGCGAGCCGACCGACAGCGGCTCGGCGTGCGACCCCATCTCCAGCGGCAGCTCAGGCGGCAGCGCCACGAGCTGCCTGGCAGGGACCGAGACGTACTGCGCGTACGCGCCCTGGGCGGTGATCCCGATGTTCGGCGCGACGGGGCAGCGGAACGCGAGCCCCCGCGCGCAGATCCGGCACTTGCCGCACGACCCGAGCGGGGAGGCGGCCACCGCCTGCCCCTCGGACCAGCCGGTCACGTTGGCGCCGAGCGCCACGATCCGCCCGCTGAACTCGTGCCCGAGGATCTGCCCGGGCGCGCACTGCCCGTTCTGCACGGAGTGCACGTCCGAGCCGCACAGCCCGCACGCGTCGACGGAGACGACGACATCATCGGGTCCCGGGCTGGGGTCCGGCACGTCGCTGACGGCCGTCCCCTCTTCTTTATCGATATACAGAACGGCCCGCACGTGGCTCCCGCCCTTTCATGACTGTTCAGTGGTTGACAACCGTGCCCGCGTCGAGCGTCGCGCCGCGCCCGAGCGGCGCGACGGTCCGCGCGTAGACCGACAGCCAGCCGCACCCGGCCGGCGCCGCCAGCGGCGGCAGAGCCGCCCGCCGCCGGTCCAGTTCGGCGGGATCGACCTCGAGGTCGATCCTCCTCGCGTTCACGTCGACGGAGATCATGTCGCCGTCGCGGACCAGGCCGAGCGGGCCGCCCGCCGCGCCCTCCGGGGCCACCTCGGCGACCACGAGGCCGCCGTTGACGAGCCCGGACATCTGCCCGTCGGTGATCACCGCGACCGACGTGGACAGCCCGGCCCCGTCGATGGCGAACATCAGCGCCGACGTCAGCCCCATGCCGGGGGAGCCGCGCAGCCCGAGCCCGGTGAGCACCACGACGTCGCCGGCCGCGAAGCGGCCGGCCCGCGCCGCCGCGACGCCTTCCTCCCGGGAGTGCACGACCTTGGCGGGCCCGCGGAACGCGAGCGGCGCGTCGTCGGCGACCGTCCGCTTCAGCACGGCCCCGTCGGGCGCCAGCGAGCCGCGCATCACCACGATCGCGGGATGCGTGGCGAGCGGCGCGGTCAGCGGCCTGATCACCGCACCGTCGGCCGGCGCCGCGGCGATCGCCTCGCCGAGCGTGACCCCGGCGACGGTCCTGGCCGACAGGTCGAGCAGCGGGGCGAGTTGCCGCAGCAGCGCGCGGGTGCCGCCCGCCGCCTCGAACTGGGTGATCTGAGTATCGCCATTTGGTTTTACGTCGGTGAGCAGCGGCACCTTCGGCGCGAGGTCCTCGAACAGCCGGTACACGTCTACGTCGCAGCCGGCCTCGACGGCGATGGCCTGCAGGTGCTTGAGGCAGTTCACGGATCCGCTGACCGCCAGGATCGCGGTGACGGCGTTGGCGAAAGCCGCGCTCGTCAGGACCGACCGGGGACGGACGTCGTCGTTGACCAGCGCCACGATGCGAGCGCCGGCCTGCGCCACCGCGTCCCACATCCGCCGCCCGCGGGCGAGCACCGGGGTGGTGCCTGGCAGGGCCATGCCGAGCGCCTCGGCGGCCAGGTGCATGGAGTTCGCCGTGCCCATCCCGGCGCAGACGCCGGGCCCCGTGACCGCGCAGCGGGACATCTCCGCGAGCTCGTCGACGGTCATCCGGCCGGCGTTCACGTGCCCGGCGAACCTGAAGATGTCCTCGAAGTCGACGGACTCGCCCTTGTAGACGCCGGACGGCTGGTAGCCGCAGGCCACGATGATCGTCGGGATGTTCAGCCGGCCCGCGGCCATGAGCTGCCCGGGCGTCGTCTTGTCACACGACGCCAGGCAGACCATGCCGTCGAGCAGCGCGCCCTCGACGGCGACCTCGATGTCGCTGGCGATGAGGTCGCGGCTCGGCAGGATGTACTGCCCGGCCGCGCCGGCGCTGGTGATGGCGTCGGACGGGGCGGCGGTACGCACCTCGAACGCGACGCCGCCTGCCGCTTCGATGGCCGCCTTGAGCGGGCCGACGATCTCGTCCAGGTGGCTGAAGCAGGACGCCAGCTGCGACGACGAGTTGACGATCGCGATCTTGGGCTTCTCCAGGTCCTCGTCGGTCAGCCCGAGCGCGGACCACTGTGCGCGGCGCATCGCCCACGGCGTCGTTCCCGGGGTGAAGTTAGACCGGAGCTTGCGATCTGCCACACCCAGAGCCTGATACGCCGGAATGCGGCGGGCAATAGGGCGGCGTCACAGAAAAACCGCCATGGATGTGGCCCCTGGGGAAAGAACCTCGAACGCCCACCGTGCCCGACCCGCCTGCTCGACTGACTCGCCATGATAATGGGCCGTTGTGCACCCTCTGGTGTGCCTAACGGCCCATCATCTTTCGGCTGCTGGCCCGGTCCGCTGATAACAGCAAGAAGCCGCCGGCAGGCGACCCTGCCACTGATCAGAGGATCGCCTCGGGGGTGGTGCGGCCGAGGAAGGCGCCCTGGTCCTCCAGGCGGCGCTGCAACTCCGTGACGTCGATCCTGTCGCCGGCCAGCCCCGCGCCTAGGGCCATGCCGGCGGCCATGCCGGCCGCCTCGCCCATGGCGAAGCAGGGGCCGGTGACGCGGGCGGCGGACTGCGCGCCGTGGGTCATCGACGCGCACCGGCCGGTGACGTACAGGTTGTCGACGGTGCCTGGCAGGATCATCCGGAACGGGAGCTGGTTGAACCCGCGCGGCTTCGTCTGCCAGCGGAACTCCACGGTGCCCGCCACGTGCGCCTCGACCGGCCAGCCGTTGACCCCGATGGTGTCGCCGAAGTCGGCGCAGCCGAGCACGTCGTCCTCGGTGAGCTGGTAGGTACCGACGATCCTGCGGGTCTCGCGGATGCCGATCTGCGGGGCGATGTCCACGATGTAGGAGTCCTCGAAGCCCGGCGTGCGGTCCCTGATGAACGTGAACGCGTCCAGCACCTGCTGGCGGCCGATGAGCTCGCCGCGGGTCAGCTCGTCCACGCTGGTCCCGTCGATGGCGCCGCCGTCGTCGGTGCGCAGCTGCGTCAGGTTGGCCCGCCATTCCAGGGGGTTGCGCTGCGGGCGGACGATCGGCTTCTTGCGCGGGAACGTATGGGTGCCCGCCCGTTCCGCCTCGTCCATCAGGCGCTCGACGGTGCGCCACGGAGCCGGGCCTGCCTTGGCGACGTCGACGCCGTTGATGCGGAACATGAGCGACGGGTACATCAGCCCGTTGACCGGCGGCGCCTTCTCCCACGGCACGCCGGCCCAGGCGGCGAGGTCGCCGTCGCCCGACGCGTCGATGAAGAACCGGCCACGCACCGCGTGCCTGCCGGACTTGGACTCGATCAGCACGGCGTCGATCGCGTGCTCGCCGGTCATGACCACGCCGACCGCCATCGCGTGGAACAAGATCCGCGCGCCGGCGCCGGTGACGAGCTCGTCAGCGGCGATCTTGTAGGCGGAGATGTCGAACGCCTGCGCCGCGATCCCGTCGGCGATCGTCAGGTGCGGCGCGTTCAGCCCGTCCAGCTTGACCAGCCGGTCGAGCAGCTCATCGGCGAGTCCCCTGATGACCCGGACGTCCTCGCCGTGGGTCCGCGCGTGCAGCCCGCAGAACGTGGACAGCCCGCCCGCCGTGCCGGCCCCGCCGAGGAACCCGTACCGCTCGATCAGCAGCGTCGAGCAGCCGGCCCGCGCCGCCGCCGTCGCCGCCATGATGCCGGCCGGGCCGCCGCCGACCACGACGACGTCGAACTCCCCGTACACCGGTGTCTGCCTGCCCGGCTCGATGATCGTTGCGCTGCTCACATATCGAGCTTGGTCTAGCCGCCTCAGGGAGGCAAGAAGCCGGCCCACGAGGCCGGCGCCCGCCGTTTGTGGCCTGGCGGTATTCCTGCGCCCTAACCCTGGCTGAGCCGCTCCGCCAGGTCCGCCGCCTCGCTGTGCTCGAGGTCCCTGGTCGCGGTCAGCAGCGTGACCGGTCCCGCGGCGGCCAGCTCGCGCAGGTGCGCGAGCGCCGCGGCGCGCTCAGGATCGCGCAGCTCGTCGCCGTAGCGGCGGCGGAACTCCGCGAACTTGGCGGGGTCGTGGCCGTACCAGCGCCGCAGCTCGTCGGATGGCGCGACCGCCTTCAGCCACTCGTCGATGTGCGCGGCGGCCTTGGCCAGCCCGCGCGGCCACAGCCGGTCCACGAGGACCCGCCTGCCGTCCGCCGGGTCCGGTGCCTCGTACACCCGGCGGGCCCGCACCGTCATCGATTGCCCCGTGGGGTCAGCAGCAGGACGATCCGCTCCTCTTCGAGGTGCTCGGTGTGGTAGGCCAGCCAGCCGCAGACGGCCGCGAGCGGCAGCTCGATCAGGACCGCGGAGGCGAGCGACTGGAGGAACTGGCTGCCCGGCGGGGAGGTCATCACGTCGAACCAGGCGTCGACGACGAGCAGGGTCGCGGCCGCGGTGGCGCCCAGGGCCAGGAAGTGGGACCGTCGCAGCGCGAAGAACCCGGTGGCGGCCAGCACCACGAGGAGCATGACGTCGAACCCGACCCAGGCGATGTTGTAGTGCGAGGACTCCTGCCGGTCTGGCAGGTCGAAGCCCAGGTAGATGGTCCACGGCACCAGCACGAGGGAGAACAGGATGAACGCAGGACCCGCCCAGGCGACGAGCCGCGTGTCGTCATCGGCAAGCGGCTCATCGAGGGGCTCAGCGGCCATGGGAGCCACGATACGCCGCGGAGCCGGCCGGGGACGTTCCGGAATTCTGCACTTGATCTCTTGACGATGTCTGAGGTAGCGCTAGCTTCAGTCCTGTACCAGCGCTGCGGACACCGAGGAGATCATGTACCACCGCACTGATCCACGCACCGCCCTGAGCCCGGCCGCGGCGGCAAGCGCCGTGCCCAGTCCGGTGAGCTACCCCGCTGACTACATCGTCTTCCGACAATGCCCGCCCGCACAGCAGGACGGCAGCGGCCGGCACTGGTACGCGCGGGGCCAGAACTTCGTCGTGGGCTTTTCTGATTGCGACGGGCCGGTCACGTTCCGCAGAACGGCGCAGCCAGATGAGTGGATGCTGCTGCTGCCTGGCACGGACGTCAGCGCGCGCGTCACGTCCGCCGGCCAGACGACTGAGATCCCCGGCCACACCCTGACGGTGATCCCGCCGGGCGACAGCGAGATCACCCTTGCCGGGACCGGGCAGGCCGTCCGCGTCTTCAGCCGGAACGCCGCCGATCTGTGTGCCCAGGCGGTTAACGCCGATTCGTACCTCGAGGACCACCTCAACGTCGCCCCGCTGGCCGCCTGGCCCACGGCGGCGGACGGCCCTGCGGTGCGCGTCTACAGCCTGGACGTCGCCCCGCAGGAAGGCAGGTTCGGGCGGATCTTTCGCTGTTCGACCCTGATGCTCAACGTCATCTATCCGCACGACGGGCCGCGCGACGAGACCAGGCTCTCTCCGCATTCCCACGCCGATTTCGAGCAGGGATCCCTGGCCCTGCAAGGCTCGTACATCCACCACATCCGGTGGCCATGGACCACCAACCGCCGCACCTGGCGCGCCGACGATCATCAGGCGTGCGGCACCCCTTCGCTGACCATCATCCCGCCTCCCGCTATCCACACGTCACAGGCGATGGCAAGCGGCGTCAACCAGCTCGTCGACATCTTCTCGCCGCCGCGCGCCGACTTCTCCCGGCAACCGGGATGGGTGCTCAACGCCGGCGAGTACCCGATGCCCGAGCAGGCCTAGCTCGGGAGCTATTTCTCCTCGACCTTCGTGATCGCCGGCGCGCGGTCGAACGGGCCGAACGTCTCGACGATCGAGGACACGCCGGCGTTGGGGGCGCCGGCCACCACGATCTGCACCGCCTCGACGGACGAGATCAGCTGGACCGGGTCGAGCGGGTCGTCCGGCGGATCCTGCGGCCGGGCGTCCGGGTGGTCGGCGGGCAGCCGCCAGCCGGTGCCGCCCGCGATGGCCTCCTTGCCGGCTCTCTGGAGGTCCCGGTAGGTGCGCCAGCCCTGTACCGCGATGGCGGCCCGCACGTCGGCCTTGGACCAGCCGTGCTTGTCGAAGAGCCGGGCGTGTTCCGGGTTCAGCACGACGTAGCCGCTGGCCCTGGCCCGCACCAGCGCGCCGGTGCGGCACAGCGAGTCGGCGAAGTCCGCCGCGAGCTGCTCAGGAGCAGTGGTGTGCCTGGCCTCGATATGCAGCACCGAGCGGATGACGGTCGCGGAGACGGCGCTGTCGTCAGGGCCGATGTCGTTGTCCGTGGCCAGGCTCGGCCAGGGGGAGTCCTCCTCGTTCTCCGCGATGCAGCAGGAGTACTTGGCGGGCGTGCCCTGGGTGGCCTGGTCGAACACGTGCGGCTTGAGGCCGAGGCCGTTGATCGCGCCGAGCCTGATCGCCCGGCCGATCGTCGCGTTGGCACGGAACCCCGATCCCCACACGTTGCCGCGGGAGTTCAGCCCGAGCCGCTGCCTGGCCGGCCCGTAGACCACGACGAACGGGGCGGTCCCCGTCGTGGACTGCCAGATTGCCCTGGTGACCATGCCGTCGCGCAGGAACGAGTCCCACGCGGCCAGCACGACGGGGAAGTACTCCGGCAGGCAGCCGGCCAGCGCCGCGTTGATCGCGGCCAGCCGGACGCTGAGGTTCTTGTTGAGGTGCGGCATGGGGATGAGCACCTCGTCAGGGTCGCGGCCGGTCGTGGCCAGGAACTCCGCGAGGTAGGACTCGGTGACAGGGACGACGGGCAGCCCGTCGGTCCAGCCATGGTCGTAGTAGTAGTCGATCGCCCGGCGGGCCTCGGCGGCGTCGATGTCTGTCACGCTCGCGTCACCGCCAGGTAAGTCAGTCCGGCGCCGAGCACCCGGAGAATGTCAGGCAGCGCGTCGCGCGCCATCTCGTCGATCTCCTTTTCTGTGCGGCTGGCGATCGGGTGCTGCACGGCCACGTACTGGTAGCCGGGGAACCCCATCTGGTTCGCCATCGCCTCGGCGGTGATCCTGAAGGCATCCGTGCATAGGCTGACAGCGGGGATACCGGCCCGCTCCAGCACGATCCCATCGGCCAAACTGGCCGCGCTGCACGAGCCTCAATCACCGATCGCCGCGACCGCGAAGTCGCAGTTGTGCAGCATCTGCTGGACGACGGACTCCTCGACGGGCGTGCCGAAGTAGCCTTTCTGGAACATCCGGATCTCCCGGACGCCGTACTTCTCCTGCAGCTCGCGGCCGACGGCGCGGAGGATGACGGCGCCGTTCGGCTTTGTGTTGTCGAGCAGGCCGACGACCAGGCCCTTCAGCGCCTGGGGCCGGGGCGCCAGCGTCGTGTTGGTGCTGCGGTCGCTGTCGCCGGTGGGGTCGAGTAGCGGTTCTGGCATGCGGTTATCCCTTCACGAGGTCCAGGGCCCTGGCGACCACGCCCGCCACCGTCAGCCCGTAGTACTCATACAGCTCGGCGGGCACGCCCACCTCGAGGTCCACGTCCGGCAGCGCGCACTGCGCGAGGTCCGCGACGATCTTGTGCCTGGCGACGGTCTCCGCGACGATGGCCCCGATGCCGCCGTTCACGGTGTGGTCCTCGATCGTGAGCACCTTGCCCGTCCTGGCGGCGGTGTCCACGATGGCGGCCTCGTCGAACGGCTTGAGGTAGCCGCCGTCGTAGACGTCGGCGCTGATGCCGTGCTCGGACGCCAGGACCTCCGCGGCCTGCACGGCCAGGCCGACGCCCATGCCGTGCGCGGCGAGCGTGAGGTCGCCGCCCTCCCGCAGCCGCGGCCACGTGCCGCGCGGGATGTCCGGCACCGTGTCGTAGACCGGGTCGACCGCCTCGGCGATCCTGATGTAGACCGGGCCCTCGCAGTCCGCCGTGGACCGCATCAGGGCGAGCACCGCGTTCTGGTCGGCGGGGGAGACCACCGTGGTGTTGGCGAATGTCCGCGCGATCGCGATGTCCTCGACGGCGTAGTGGCTGGTGCCGAAGTAGCCCATGGCCAGACCGGACAGCCGCCCGACGAGGCGGACAGGCAGGTGGTTGTAGTCGGCGTCGGTGCGCCACTGCTCGGCCGTTTTCAGCACGCCGAACGGCGACATGGAGAAGATGTACGGCACGTACCCGCAGGCCGCGAGGCCGGCGGCGACGGAGACCGAGTTGGTCTCCGCGATGCCCAGCTCGATGTACCTGCCGGGGAACGCCTCGCGGAACTCGGCCAGCGTATTGGACAGGTCCGCGGTCATGGTCAGCACGCGGTCGTCATCGGCGGCGATCTCGGTGACCGCGTAGCCGGACGGGTTGACCTTGAGCGCGGTGTCCCTGTCGATGTCGGAGAAGACATCGACCATCTTCTTCTCGGCCGGCTCTGGCGACTGACTCACTGCGCGCTCCCTTCGGCGCCGGCGCCGGCCCCCGTGAGTTCCATCCGGGCGGTGATCTCCGCGACCACGTCGGCGTACTGCTCTGGGTTGAGCAGGCCGAGGTGCCAGGCCTGCGGCTGCTTCTCCATGAACTCGACGCCGTGCCCCTTGCGGGTCCTGGCGATGACCGCCGTCGGCTGCTCGCTTGTCGCGGCGTCCGGCAGCTCGTCGAACGTCGTCTTGAGCGTGGCGATGTCGTGCCCGTCGATTTCTTGGACCCGCCAGCCGAAGGCCTCGAACCGCTTGCCGAGCGGCTCGATGTTCATCGCCAGCGAGGTCGGGCCGGACCCGGAGAACCCGTTGGCGTCCACGATGGCGACCAGGTTGCCCAGCTTGTAGTGCGACGCCGCCATCGCGGCCTCCCAGACCTGCCCTTCCTGCAGCTCGCCGTCGCCGGTCAGCACGAACGTCCGGTAGTCGCGGCCGGACAGCCGCCCGGCCAGCGCCATCCCGGTGCCGACGCTGAGGTTGTGCCCGAGGGAGCCGGAGGAGAAGTCGATGCCGGGAGCGAGCTTCATGTTCGGGTGGTCGTTGAGCGGCGAGCCGACCTTGCCGAACTGCTTGAGCAGCGTCTTGTCGTAGAAGCCCAGGTCGGCGAGGACGGGCCAGAGCCCGGTCGCCACGTGGCCCTTGCCAAGCAGGAACCTGTCCCGGTCGGCCCAGCGCGGTTCGCCCGGCCGCAGCCGCAGCGCGTGGTAATACAGCGTCGCGACGATCTCCGCGCAGGAGAAGGTCGAGGAATAGTGGCCGAGCCCGGCCTGCGCGATCAGGTCGATCGTCTGCAGCCGGATCCAGTCCGCCCGCCTGGCGAGCTCGGTATCGGACGCCGGCCGCCCGCGCTCCAGGGTGATGTCTTCTGGCATGAGGTCAGCCTAAATTCGGCCTAACTTGTTGACAATATGCGCGGTGATCAGTGTGGATGGGGCGGCGCTGTGCTCGCGCACAAGCGCCGGCGCCGGACCAGGCGGCATACCGACAGGTAACCTGCCGATTTAATAGGAATCATTTATGTCGCGCATAAAAACCACGAATATCGGCGGTCTTTGAATTCACATTCGACCGGCACGCCGAGGCTATGTGCTGCGGCGACAATTTTCCGTGGTCGCCACTACTGGTCTGGCGATAGTGACCGAAGCGATACGCGAACTCGATGGCCACAGTGTTGACATTGCCCCGGGGCACGATGATTTTTGGGGATGCGCATGCGGTGCACGTGCATCCCTTGGCGCATCACAGAAGTGAGCAAACATGACCATAGAGATGGATGCGAGAGGGGGAGATGGTGCGCACAGCTAGATTCCTGCGCCTGAATGTGATCCCGGTGCTCGTAGTCGGCGGGCTCGCCCTGGCGGGCTGCTCGTCCAGCGGCTCCAGTTCAAGTTCCAGTTCTGCCGCGCAGAGTGGCGCGACCTCGTCCGGCAGCTCGAGCAGCGTGAACGTCGCCGCGCTGCAGGCCGACGTCGCCAAGGCCGCGGCGACGCCGAGCTTCAGCGATTACATGGGCAACTACGGCGGCAAGATCCCCAGCATCGCGAACCTGGCCGGGAAGAAGATCATGATCATCCCGGGCGTCAGCGCGCTGGCCGCGTGCGAGGAGATCGCCCAGGCCGCCTCGGACATCGCCAAGGCCTCGGGCATGGTGCCGACGATCTTCAACAACCAGGGCTCGCCGGCCGAGCACAACACCGCGATCCAGAACGCGATCCACCAGGGATACGCGGCCGTCATCATGGGCTGCGCGATGGACCCGTCGCAGAACGGGCCAGCGATCGCCGCGGCCCAGAAGGCCGGCCTCGTGGTGGGCGTCTACGGCGGCACCCCGGACATGGACCAGAAGGCCGGGACCACGTACAACACCGATGACCCCTACGCGCTCGACGCCAAGCTGGCGACCGAGCAGGCGATCGCGCAGCACAACGGCCAGCCGTTCAACGCCATCGCGATCACGTCGACCGCGACCGGGCCCGCCACGGCGATCGAGGAGGCCGCGATCCAGGCCGAGCTCGCGAAGGACTGCCCGAAGTGCACGCTGAGCGCGGTGAACGTCGAGGTGCCGCAATGGCAGACGCAGATCGCCAGCACCGTGACTTCCCAGCTGCTGCAGCACCCGAACGTCAGCGTCCTGTTCCCCGACTACGCGGGCGAGCTGACCTACGTGCTCGCGGGCATCCAGGCCGCGCACCGCACCAACGTGAAGACGTACCTGGCCTTCGGTGGCGGCACGCCGTTCGTCCAGCTGCAAACCGTCAGCCCGGGCAAGGACATCATCCAGAGCGATGTCAGCGAGTCCCCGCCGTGGACGGGCTACCTGCTGTTCCTGCAGGCCGCCCGCGGGCTGGAGAAGCTGGCGCCCATCCCGTACGACCAGGCCATCGGCCCGGACCTGATGATCACTCCGGATAACGCTGTCAGCGTCCTCAGCACCGGAGGCTTCGGAGATGACTGGGTCAACGGCTTCCGCACACTGCTGGGGCTGCCGGCCCTGTCGGGCGCCGCGCTGCACGCCGCGTCAACGCTGAACGGCGCGATGACCGGCAAGCCCTGACGCTGATACACCGGTTAGGCGGGCGGGCAGTAGCCCGGGCGGATGATTCCGCACCGGGCTGCTGCCCTGCTCCGCGGACATCGCCAACGAGCGGAAGCCAACGAGCGGAAAAGGAGGCGTAGGTGGAGGCACCGGCTCCCCCAGCGGTCGAGCTGCGCGACATCTCCAAGGATTTCGGCAGCAACCGGGCGCTGGACAACGTGGACCTCCGCATCGGTAACGGGGAGGTGGTCGGGCTCGTCGGGCAGAACGGTTCCGGCAAGTCGACGCTGGTGAAGATCCTGTCCGGGGTCCACGTGCCGGAGCCTGGCGGCCGCCTTTTCGTGAGCGGTGAGGAGGTGCCGCTGCCCTTGGCGCCCGGCCAGGCGAGCCAGATCGGGCTCAGCTTCGTCTACCAGAACCTGGCGCTGGCGCCAGGCCTGACCGTCCTGGAGAACCTGACCCTCGGCCAGCGAGTTGCCGCCGGCGGGCGGGCGGCGTGGGCGCCGATCAACTGGCACGGCGAGAAGCGGGCCGCCGCGGCCGTGCTCGACCGTTACGGCGTCCGGCTCAACCTCGACCAGCGCACCGGCGAGCTGCCGCCGGTCGATCAGGCGCGGCTCGCGATCGTCCGCGCCGCCGAAGACCTTAACAGGTATCGCACGCGCAGCGGCTACAAGCACTCGGTACTCGTCCTCGACGAGCCGACCGTGTTCCTGCCGGAAGAGGACGTCGAGCAGCTTTTCGACCTCATCCGCACCGTCAAGGCTGAGGGCGCGGCCGTCCTGTTCATCTCACACGACCTGGTCGCCGTCCGCTCCATCGCCGACCGCGTCGTCGTGCTCAGGGACGGGCGGGTCGTCGCCGAGGTGCCCGCGACCGAGATCGAGGAAGAGGCGCTGGTCGACCTCATCGTCGGCACGTCGGCGCGGCAGGGCGGGAGCGCCGCCGCGGACGAAGCGCGTCCCGTCGAGGTGACGCTGGCCCCCGCCGGGCCCGCCGGCGCGGAAGACACGCCGGGGCCGGAACCGGGCCAGCACGTCACGGTCGAGCACCTGACCGACGGGCGGCTGAAGGACCTGTCGTTCGAGATCGGCGCCGGGGAGATCCTCGGGGTGGCCGGCCTCATCGGCTCGGGCGCCGAGGACCTGCCGTACCTGCTGTTCGGCGCGCACCCGGCCCTCGGCGGCACGCTGCGCATCGGGTCAGAGAAACTCGACATCGCCGCGCTCAGCCCGCAGCGCAGCGTGCGGCAGCGCATCGCCCTCGTCCCCGCGGACCGCCAGTTGCTGGGGCTGGCCGAACGACTCACCCTGTGGGAGAACATCGTCATGCTCGTGGAAGACGAGCACTTCCGGGGCGGTGTCTTCCACCGCGGCGAGCTCGTGGAGCTCGCCCGCGAAGCCGTCCAGCGGTTCGAGATCCGGCCGCCGCAGACGCACGCCGTCATCGGCACGTTCTCCGGCGGCAACCAGCAGAAGGCACTGCTCGCGAAGTGGCTGATCGCCGGGCCGCGGCTACTGCTGCTGCACGAGCCGACGCAGGGTGTTGACGTCGGCGCCAGGCGGGACATCTACCGGTTCGTGAAATCAGCCGCCACCTTGAATCAGACGTCGGTGCTGTGGGTGACGACGGACTTCGGGGAACTCGCCGAGGTCTGCGACCGGGTGATCATCCTGTCGGAAGGCCGGACGACCGAAACGCTGGCCGGCGAAGAACTAAGCGACGACGCAATCACCGCAGCCGCGCTGCGGCAGATCAGGGAGGTTAGATGAGCGCCTCACCGGGAGCACCCGCTCCCGTCGAAACCGGCGGCCGCGACGAGAGGCCCGCGGAGCGGGACCGGCCGTCGGCGATCCGGCGCCTGGGACTCGAGCGCTACGCGATCGTGATCGTGCTCGTCGCCATGATCGTGGCGTTCGGGGTGGACATACCGTCGACCTTCCTCTCGATCGGCAACCTCTCCAACATCCTCGGTTCCCAGGCGGTGCTGTTCATCCTCGTGATGGCGGTGCTGCTCCCGACGATCATGGGCGACTTCGTCGACCTTTCGCTGGGCTCCTCGCTGGGCCTGTCCGCGATGGTCCTGGCCGTGCTCAACGTGCAGCACGGAACGAACGTGCTGCTCGCCTGCCTGGCGGGGATCGGCGCGGCGGTCATCGTCGGCGTGTTCAACGTGTTCTTCGTCGTGTATTTCGACAACGACCCGTTCATCGTGACGCTCGGCACGATGACGATCGTGCAGGGCATCATCTACATCGTCTCAGGGAACAACAGCGTCGGCATCGTCTCGACGAGCCTGTCGAACTGGGTCTTCTCGAACGAGTTCCTGTCGATTCCGCTCGAGTTCTACTACGGCCTGGCCATCTTCCTCGTCGTCTGGTACGTGCTCAGCTTCACGCCGGTCGGGCAGAAAGCCCTCGTGATCGGCCAGTCGCGCGAGGTGGCGCGGCTGACCGGCGTGCGGGTGGACCGCCAGCGCTCCTGGGCCTTCATCATCGGCGCGGCCATCGCCGGCATCGCGGGGATCGCGTACGCGGCCACCAACGGCACCGTCGACCCGACGGCAGGCAGCGCCCTGATCCTCCCGGCCTACGCGGCGGTCTTCCTCGGGGCGACCGCCATCAAGCCCGGCCG
>Ga0207665_10001739_pt1 | contig 14635 bp, 11 predicted proteins | sample LARL112metaG_FD_184351 | JGI IMG/M metagenome (GOLD analysis project Ga0207665, IMG submission 184351) | Corn, switchgrass and miscanthus rhizosphere microbial communities from Kellogg Biological Station, Michigan, USA - LAR L11-2 metaG... | ecosystem: Host-associated > Plants > Roots >...
CGCGCCTCGTTCGCCGGTCACACTCTCGAGACGCCGTGGACAAGGCTTCAGCTGGCCTATTTCGTGGGCACGGCGATGTGGACCTACCTGACCCAGCCCTTCACCTTTGCACTGCCGGGATTCAAGACGACGGAGCTTGACCCGTGGCACGAGAATGGCGAGGAATGGCGGCGGCTGCACGTGACCTGGCCTGGCTACCTGGCGACGCACAGCACTGAGCAGACGCTGTACGTCGGCGCAGACGGACTGTTCCGGCGTCACGATTATGAGGTCGAGATCGCCGCCACCAGCGGCGCGCACTACATCTCCGATTACACGAAGGTAGCCGGCCTCATGGTCCCTACCAGGCACCGGATTTTCCCGCAAGCGCCCGACGGGCAGGCGCTCAAAGAACCGCTCGTCATCTCGATCGACGTCAGCGAGATCGCGTTCACCTAAGCCGGGAGCACCGGCGGCACACGGAAGGGGCACTCATGACGGGGACATATTCAGGACTCACCAACCAGCTGGTCAGTGCCGGGAACGGCATCGAGTACGCCTATCGCGACACTGGCTCGGGCGGGGTGCCGCTGGTACTGCTCCAGCATTTCCGCGGCAATCTCGACAACTGGGATCCCGCGCTAATCGACGTGCTGGCATCGACCCGCCGCGTCGTCACATTTGATAACGCCGGCGTCGGCGGCTCAAGCGGGACCACGCCGGGCACCATCGGGCAGATGGCCTGTGACGCTATCGCCTTCCTGGCCGCGATGGAGCTCGACCAGGCCGATCTCCTGGGATTTTCGATCGGCAGCTTCGTCGCCCAGGACATCGCCCTGACCAGGCCAGGACTGGTGCGCAGGCTGATCCTCGCATCCTCGGCGCCACAGGGCGCGGCTGGCATGCACGGCTGGGCCGCGGACGTCATCAGTGCTGTCGGCAGACCTGAACCTAGCCCCGAGGGTTACCTCGGCATCTTCTTCACCGGCTCTGCCGCCAGCCGGCAAGCCGGCCGGGAGGCGCTGCAGCGGATGCAGGCCAGGACGCAGGACCGGGACAAGGCCACGACCTGGGAGACACGCCTGGCCCAGTACGACGCAGTCTGTGACTGGGGAATCCCAAATCACGCGCTGCTGCAGAGACTGAGCGCCCTCAGCATGCCTGTACTGGTGGCCAACGGCGACAGCGACCCCATGATCCTGCCGCACTATTCCTACCTGCTCGCGGGCCTGATCCCGCAGGCCAGGGTGAAGATCTACCCCGACTCGGCCCACGGGTTCCTGTTCCAGCACGGCGCCCAGTTCGCCGCCGACGTTGGGGCTTTCCTCGGCAGCCCGACCTAGAGGAGGCATCGTGACCACGTGGCTGAACGCGTCGATCCAGATGCACTTCCGGGTCATCGACGGGCTATCTGTGCGGTTCGCCGAGAGCGGCGACCGTGACGATCACGCCCTGCTGCTGAGCCCCTGGCCGGAAAGCCTGCTCGCCTTCGAGCCGGTGTGGACGAGGCTCGCCACAGACACGCACCTGGTGGGAGTCGACCTGCCAGGTTTCGGGCACTCGCAGCGCCGCGACGCACTGCTGTCCCCGCAGGCGATGGGTGAGTTCATCATCCGGGTCGCTGACGCGTTCGGGTTCGAGAACCCGCATGTCGTCGGCCCGGACATCGGCACCGCGGCCGCGCTGTTCGCAGCGGCGCGGCATCCGGGCCGGCTGCGCAGCCTGGTGGTCGGAAGCGGGGGCACGGCAGTCCCGCTGCAGCTTGGCTCGCTGCTGAAGGACTGGGTCGAAGCCCCCGACCTCGACCGCTTCCGCGCCGCTGACCCGCGGCAGATCGTCGCCGGGGCACTGGGCGGCATCGAGCGGTACGCGCTGCCCGACCCTGTCCGTGAGGATTATCTGTCGTCCTACGAGGGCGACCGCTTCGTCGAGTCGATGCGGTACGTGCGCACCTACCCGGCCGAGCTCCCGGCCCTGCGCGATCTGCTGCCGCAGGTGCAGACCCCGGTGCAGATCATCGCCGGCCGCCGGGACAGTGCGGTGCCGCCGGTCAACGCCGAGTTCCTCCATGAGCGGCTGCCTCACAGCAAGCTCGACATCGTCGACGCTGGGCACTTCACCTGGGAAGACGGCGCCGACCAGTACGCCACGCTCATCACGACCTGGTGGAGCGGAGGCTACGCAAACGCCTGAACGGCAGGCCACGCCATATCGAGACCTCGACAAAGGAGACACGATGGCAGTCGCCGTCATAGTCGACATTCCCGGCGGAAACCAGCAGGTATACGACCAGCTCACTGCCAAGCTGTTCCAGGACGGCAAGCTGCCCGACGGCTGGCAGGTACACCTGGCCGGCCCCACCCCAGACGGCTGGCGGATCATCAACGTAGTGCCATCACAGGAGCAATTCGAGGCATTCGCCCGCGAGCAGCTCTTTCCTGCCGTCCAGCAGGCCGAGAACGTAACACCACAGCTGACGTTCTTCCCCGTCTACAAGCTGATCCGGACCTGAAATGCCGAGGCGACCTGGCCCGCAACCGCTGCTCGCTGCTCACCCGCTTTCGCCGTCGGCGACGTCCGCAGCGGGTCCGTCAAGCGAGCCGCGAACGCCAGCGGGGAAGGCTCGATGGACGTGCGGCCCGTGTACGAACGCCTCGCGGCAACGAGAGCCGATGTTGCTAGTCCGCCACGCACGACATGTCACATCCCTGAAGCGAAGGAGCAGCCAGCAATGGCAGCAAGTGCAATGACAGCAGACGGCCGCGCCCGCTTGCTAGCGGACGGTAATCAGATGCCGATGCTCGGTCTGGGCGTCTGGCAGGTTCCCGACGGACCCGAATGCGTCAACGCCGTCCGGCGGGCGCTCGAGCTGGGCTACCGGCACCTCGACACGGCCCAGGCTTACGGGAACGAGGAGAGCGTCGGACGGGCCCTGCGCGATAGCGGCGTGCCGCGCGACGAGGTGTTTGTCACCACCAAGTTCTACCCCGCCCGCAAAGACCCGGTAGCTGAAGCTGAGGGGAGCCTGACACGGCTGGGTGTGGAGCACGTTGACCTTTACCTGGTCCACTGGCCGCAGGGCGGGCCAACGTGGGCGTGGCCAGGGATGGAGCGGGCGCGCGAACTCGGCCTGGCCCGCTCCATCGGGGTCTCCAACTTCAGCGCCGGCGAGCTAGATGAGGTCATGGCGGCGGGAGCAATCCCGCCGGCTGTCAACCAGGCGCAGTTCAGCGCGCTGGAGTACCGGCGGGGGCTGCTGGACGCCTGCCAGCGGCGCGGCATCGTGCTCGAGGCCTACAGCCCCCTGGGAACAGGTCAGCACCTCGCCAACAAGACAGTGAATCAGGTCGCGCAGCAACTACGACGGACACCGGCCCAGATGCTCCTGCGCTGGTGCCTTCAGCACGATGTGCCAGTAATCACCAAGTCGACCCACCGCGAGCGCATCCAGGAAAACGCGGAGATCTTCGACTTCGCCCTTTCCGGCGAGGACATGGCCAGACTCGATGCCCTCGACCAGACCAACGGCACCGACCAGGCCCTGGAAGACACGTGGTGGTGAGGCCTCGTTTCGCTGCTGGGATAGGTGGGGCAGCCGCCAGGGTGGACCGGCAAACCTTACCCGCCGTGAATGGGCTCAGGCGGTCTGGCCAGCTCGTCTTGCTGCCACCGGCCGGGGGGCTGTCCGTGGTGTCGGCGGAAGGCCGCGGCGAAGGCGTTGGGCGAGGCGTATCCGGTCCGGCTGGCGATCTGGGCGAGGGTCAGCTCGCCGGTCCGCAGGTAGTCGCGGGCGAGGGTCATCCGCCAGTCCGTTAGGTATTGGATGGGCGCCTGGCCGAGTGATCGTTCGAAGTTCCGGGCGAAGGCGGGGCGGGACAGCCCGCTCAGGGCCGCTAGTTCGGGCACGGTCCAGGGGTGGCCGGCTTCGGCGTGGATTGCATGCAGGGCGGGGCTTAGCCGGGGATCGCTGGAGGCCTGATACCAGCGAGGGGCCGTCGGGCTCTGCTCGAGGCAGGCGCGCATGGCCAGCACCAGCAAGACATCGAGCAGGCGGTCGAGAACGGTCTGCTGCCCCGGGGCCGGGCCGCTCAGCTCTCGTGAAAGCAGTGCGATGACGTCGTGTAGTGGATCGTGGGCGGCGGCGCGCAGCAGCAGGGCCGGCGGCAGGGCCCGGATCAGGCCACGGCCGACGTCGCCGGAGAACCGGTAGGCGCCGCACAGGAAAACCGTCGCTCCCTGGTGGTCGGTGCGCTCGTCATGAGTCTGCTGCTCACGGAACCGCTCGGGCGAGACGCAGGCCGCGTCCGGCTTGTGCGCGATGTGATGGTCTGGCCCACCGGGCACGAGGGCCAGGTCACCCGGCGCAAGCTCCAGCGCAGCGCCCGGGTCTTCGAGCCATAGCCATGCGCGGCCCTGCACGACGGTATGCAGGGCCAGCTGGATCGTCCCGGGCAGGCGCAGTCCCCATGGGGGCCGGGCGACTGACTGGGCGAAGACGCCTCCCGATGCGCGCGCTCTGGCGAGGTGATCCTGCAGTATGTCCATGACGTGAGCGTATCTCGTTGCAAAGTGAGCGTATGACGCATTGATTAGCTCGACCACGAGAGCAGAAGCTGGAGTCATGGTGACTTCTGTTCCTCTCACGCTCGTCCTCGGTGCTACCGGTAAGACCGGCTCACGCGTCGCGAGCAGGCTGGTCTCGCGTGGCCTGCCTGTTCGCGCTGCGGCCCGCTCTGGTGCCGATGCACATTTCGACTGGGACGACGCCGAGACCTACGCTCGCGTGCTCCACGGCGTCGACCGGGTCTATCTCCTCGGGCCGGTCATGCGGACGGATTTCGCTGACCAGGTGTCGGTGTTCCTCGACCAGGCCGAGGCCGCCGGTACCAGGCACGTCACCTATCTCAGCGCCTACGGCACCGGCTCGGCGCCGCCCGGGACGGCCATGCGCCGCGTCGAACTCGACCTGATCGGCCGGCAGGGCCTCACCCACGCAATCCTGCGACCGGCGTGGTTCATGCAGAACTTCAGCGAGACCTTCCTCAAGCCAACCGGGGGCGCCATCGTGGTTCCGGCTGGTGATGGCGCAGAGGCTTTCGTCGACGCGGACGACATCGCCGCAGTCGCGAGCGCGACCCTGGCCGACCCGCAGGCTCATACCGGCGCCCAGTACGCACTCACCGGCCCCGACGCGCTCACGATCGCGGAGGCAGCCAAGATCATCAGCGATGTCAGCGGCCAGGCTGTTGATTACACCGACATTGACCGCGGCGAATGGGTCGCCGCCGCGGTAGCAGGAGGGATACCAGCCGGGTACGGGGCGGTTCTGAGCCTGCTGACCGAAACCATCGCGTCCGGTCACGGCTCGCGACCCAGCAGTGACGTGAAGAAAGCGACCGGCGCGGAGCCGGCCAGTTTCGCTGACTTCGCGCAGCGCACGGCCGCGGCCTGGACCATGGACACCGCCCGATGACCGCGGTCGGAAATCTCGCCGACTTCCGCGCCCTGGACCCGTTCTTCCGGATCATCGAGGAGGGCGTCGCCGGGCTGGTGGACGGTGAGCACTTCTTCGACCTGCTGGCCGAGGACGTCGTCTTCGAGTACATCATCACGGTCCCGGGCTACCCGCGCCGCGTCGAAGGGCGCCAAGCCGTAGCCGCGCTGTATCGCCCCTATGGCGCCACATTCTTCCTCGATCGTTGCTATGACCTGGCCATCCACCACGACCGGGTCACTGGCGTTGTCGTTCTCGAATACGCCTCCCAGGGCCGCGCCATCCCGACTGGAAACACCTACCGCAACCGCTACATCTCGGTGCTGTCGATCACCGACCGCAAGATCGCGCACTGGCGCGACTACCTCGACCCGCTGGCAGTCTTCGACGCGATCGGATGGCCTACCGCGGGCGGGGTCAGCACACGCTGATGCGCGGGGAGCATTGCCCGGAGCTGATCGACCTGCGCCTAAGGTCGTCGGGCACTCCGGAATCTCAGCGGGGCCTGCCAGCCGGGTGAGCGTGGGCATGCTGGCCGCGAATCGGAACGCTGCGCCCGCCTGGCCTTCTGTTTCTATGAAGATGCCTCCGTCGATGACCCGGAACTGCATCTGGGCGGATGCGTTCAGCCGCGTCGTCACGATGTCGCCTTCACCCCTCATGGCCAGTGTCCGGCTCGGTCGGTAAGCGCGTTCCTGCGATTGTCAGGCCGGCCGGACGGCCCTCGTATCCGTCAGGGCACCGCGGAACTGGCCAGTTCTGGCTGTGCGGCGACCCTGGGCGCCGGGACAGGCCGCGAGTTAGTCCCCGGGGGCGGGGTCTGGGTCGCTGGGTAGCGCCCGGTCGAGTTGGCTGCGCGAGCTGATGCCGAGCTTGGCGAATACGTTCTTCAGGTGGTACTGGACAGTGCGGCCGCTGATGAACAGCCGCGCGCCGATCTCGGGGTTCGACAGGCCGTCACGGGCCAGCCTCGCAATCTGCGCCTCCTGGGCAGTCAACTCTGTACTGGTCTCGGGAGAGCGCTTGCGGGCGGTTTCGCCCGTGGCCCGCAGCTCACGCCGGGCCCGCTCGGCAAACGCCTGGATGCCCATCGCGTCGAGCATGTCGTGGGCAGTGCGCAGTTGCACGCGTGCGTCGCGGCGACGGCGCTCGCGGCGCAGCCACTCCCCGTAAAGCAGATGGGAACGGGCCAGCTGAGCGCTCACGCGAGTATGCCCCAGGCGGTCGACCGACTCACGGTACAGGCGATCGGCGGTATCGCCCTGGCTGAGCAGAGCGCGGACACGAGCCTCGATTCCCAGCACCCAGTCCGTGGGCGTGAGGCGGGTGCGCTCGGAAAGCCACTCTAGCGCCGCTCTGACCAGCGCAACGTCACCCGTCCTGGATGCTGCCTCGGCCAGTTCGGGGACCACGAAGGGCCCGTAGCCGAGCTGATCGCGTTCGAATGCCCGCGAGGCGGCTTCGCGTGCACGTTCGTGGCGCCCAAGGCCGTTGCAGAGTACCGATCTGGCGTAGGCCGCGAAGTTCAGCGGCCGGCCTAGCCCGCGCTCCGTCGCATGCTGGACAGTGGCCTCGATCAACTCGCTGGCCTCGGCCTCCTGGCCCCGCCAGGCGGCTAGCGTCATCTTGGTATAGGTGACGGGCGGATTCCCGGTTGCCTCCGCGACGAGGTGATCTTCTTCGATCAGCCGTGCCGCCGTCGCCAGCTCGCCGGCCAGTATGTGCGCTCTGGCGAGGAAGTCGAGCGCGGACTGCAAGTGGACCAGCGCGCCGGTGTCGCGGGCGACCTGGGGTTGGCGGCGGGCGAGGTTATGCCAGGATGCGTCGTCCCAAAGCTCGAGAGCGACCATGCCACCGGCTCCCGGACCGGCGAGCCAGAGCCAGCCGCCGGCCTCGGTGGTGCTGGTATCTAGCGCGAGGACTCGCTTGAGTGCCCGGGTCAGGGTCGGAGCGGCCGCCGCATACCCGTGCGCGAACCGGACCGCGAACGCGTCGAGCAGGACGTCTACCGCGCGCGGTGGCTCCGGGCCCTTGGGCGCTGCGAGCGTAGCCTGAGCGGCCTTCATCAAGTCGCCCGGGCTTTCGAGGTCGGCGGCCCACATTGCCGCTCCGAGTGACTCCAGGTGCGTCTCGCGGGCCAGGCCGGCGTTCAGCGGCTCAAGGCGCCTGGCCGCGCTGAGGAGCAGCCGGGAAGCGTCGGTGGCGCGGCGCTGGTCGTAGGCGATCTGTCCGCGCATGCGTTCCAGCTCGGCGGTCCGCAGCGGGTCTAGCGGTCCCGCTTCGACCGCGACCAGCAGTCCCAGCGCTGCATCCAGAGCGCCAGCGTCGCGTTTGGCCCTCGCCGCTGCGAGCAGCCGCTGCACGCGGCGGCCGGGTTCGGGTGTGAGCGTTGCCGCGCGCTCGAGGAACGCGGCAGCGGCAGCCATTCCCCCGCGCGCCTGCGCGCGGCCAGCTGAGAGCTCGAGCTCTGCGGCGACCTGCTCGTTTGGCCCGGGCGCGGCCTGCGCCCGGTGCCACGCGCGCCGATCAGGATCGATGCCGGGGTCGGTGGCCGCCGCCAGGGCGCGGTGCACGTCCTGGCGCTGTTGAGGCGACGCCGACCGATAGGTTGCCGAGCGCACCAACGGATGACGGAACCGAACCCAGGTGCCGAACTCCAGCAGCCCGGCCTTGGCCGCCGGCGTCGCAGCCTCGGCACCGATCCCGAGCCGCCCGGCTGCCCGCCATACCAGCACCGGGTCGCCCGTTGGATCCGCCGCCGCGACCAGCAGCAGCAACCGAGTCCGGGCAGGCAGCGCTTCGACCCGCCGGCGGAAGCTTTCCTCAATGCTCCCAGTAAGCGGTGCCCGGCCGGGGAGCCCGAATCCGCCGGCCAGCTCCGCCGGCGGCAGCCCCCGCACGAGCTCGAGTAGTGCCAGCGGGTTACCGCGGGTCTCGGTGACGATCTGATCGCGGACACGCGGGTCCAGCGGCCCGGTCAGAACCTCGTCCAGCAGCGCGCGGGCATCCGCCTCCTGGAGGCTCTCAACCATCAGCTTCGGCAATCCGGTCACGTCGTTCGTCGGCTGCCGCGCCGCGAAGACCAGAGCGACCGATTCCGCCTCCAGGCGACGGGCGGCGAACCCGAGAGCCTGCGCGGACGCGCGATCCAGCCACTGCTGGTCATCCACCAGGCAGACCAGCGGCCGCTCCGCCGCCACCTCGGCCAGCAAGCTCAGCGCGGCCAGTCCGACCAGGAACCGGTCGGGTGCAGGGCCGGCACTGACGCCGAACGCCGTCCGCAGCGCATCACGCTGCGGAACTGGCAGCTCATCGACGTGATCCAGCATCGGCGCGCACATTTGCTGCAGTCCGGCGAACGCCAGCTCCATCTCCGACTGGACACCTGCCGCGCGGGCCACCCGGCAGCCAGACGCCGCGTCGGCGACGTAGTCCAGTAGCGCCGTCTTGCCCACCCCTGGCTCCCCGCACAACACCAGCGCCCGGCTCTCACCGACGCGGACAGCGCCGACCAAGTGATCGAGCACCCCGCACTCGCTGCGTCGGCCCGCCAGCCGTTCCGCGCGCCTTCCGACCGGGGAACGTGCCGCCATCAGGCAACATTACACATCTGTCCGGTCGTCGTCGGGCCCGGGTGACGGAGGTTGCGGGCCGGGTCAGAACATGGTGATGAGCATGTAGCCCATGGTGATGCTCATGACTATTTTGCTGAAGTCGGCGAACTGCGGGGTGAGCAGTGGATGGCCGGCCGCGGGGTGCGGCAGGGGAGCCTCGGCGGTGTCTGGCGTGTCGATGGCACTGGCCAAGGTGGTGAGGTGGCTGGGCGCTGCAGCTGGGATGGTGACCAGGGCCCGGTGCGGGGTTCGGGGCGTGGCGGTCAGCGCTGTCTTGGCCCGGGCCCGGGCGGCCAGCTGATCGGTGGTCCACAGGATGTAGCCGAGCATGAACAGGGCCAGGACAAGCGCGAGCGCTGGGAAGCCCGTCGGCGCGCCAGGGGATGGGCCCATCCCGGGCATAGCCATTCCTGGCCCCCGCTGCGCTGTAGGCAGCGCCACGAGCATGTACACCATGGCGATGCATTCCACGAGGTGCGGAACCGGGAACCGGCATTGCCATCTGCGCCCCGCCGTCCTTCGGGCCTGGAGGGCGCTCGCGGCGAACCATACTGCTCCTGTGCCAAAGAGCACTGCCCAGGCGCTGCTGGGCAGCAGGCGGAGCTGGGGCAGGAACATACCGGCCATGGCCGTGCCCATGAGGGCGTGCAGCCCGTCGGTGTCGGCCTCGGTTGCCGCCCGCAGCAGGCGGGAGGTGGCTAGGCGGCTGGCAGCGTAGCCTGCGGTGAGGATCATGGCGGCGGCGAACACCCCGGCCAGCCAGGACGGCCCGGCCACCTCAGCGATCTCCTGGCGCCGGGCTGACGGCGGCCTCGGCGGAACACGTCACCGGGCCGCCGCGCGGAGGCTGCGTTTCCTGCTGGCGCATAATGCCACGATGGTAATGGGCGTCCGGTCGCGCACACAAGCGGGCTGCTCGCTACCGGAAAAGGTATCATTAAACCCCCCAGGGGTATTGTATAAACCCCCCAGTGGTATGCGGGGAACCCTCACGGGGTATTTCCAGCGACGATGAACATTACATTTTTGACACGTTGAACTGAGCTTTGCCTTTCGTGTTGTAGGTTCCCAGGCATGGCGGCAGGTACGTGGCTGCAGCTCCGCTAGCAGCAGGTGCGGCTGCATGTGCCGCCAAGCGGCAGACAGGGCGTAATTCGGGATGGCTGGCCGGATTGGTGCTGGAAGGCAGGATCACCTAGGTGTCGTCCGCAGCGGTCACTGGGGAGGCATCATCTGCACCCCTGGAGATGGAACTCTCAATCGGGGGGATGACCTGCGCAGCGTGCGCAGCCCGGGTTGAGAAGAAACTCAATGCTATTGACGGTGTAACGGCCACCGTGAATTTGGCGACCGAGCGCGCCATTCTCACGGCCCCTGTGGCGGTTCCCGCGCAGCAGCTCATCGACGCGGTCGAGCAGGCTGGTTACCACGCCGAAGTACTCAGGTCCGCGGCCGGAGACGCGGGCGATGAGCCCGCAGCGGCAGCCGGGACCGGGACGGATGCCGCGCGGGTGGCTGACCTGCGGCGGCGGCTGATCGTCGCACTGGTGCTGTTCATTCCGCTGAGCGACCTGTCGGTGCTGTGGTCGCTGTTCCCCTGGTCGCGATTCCCGGGCTGGCAGTGGGTGCTGATCGCGGTAGCCGCGCCGGTGGTCGGGTGGTGTGCGTGGCCGTTCCATCAGGCCGCGCTGCGGAACGCGCGGCACCTGTCGTTCTCGATGGACACGCTGGTATCCCTCGGCATCACCGCTTCCTGCGGCTGGTCGTTGTACGCGATGTTCGTGCTGGACCGTGGCCAGGCGCGGATGAGCGCTGGATACCTGCTGCTGCACGCCTCGGGTGGTGGCATCTACCTGGAGGTCGCCGCGTCGGTGACCACGTTTTTGCTGGCTGGCCGGGTGTATGAGGCTAAGGCGCGGCGGGACGCTGGGGATGCGATGCGTGAGCTGGCGGCGGCGGGCGCGCAGGAGGCATGCGTCCTGGAACCGGATGGGACCGAGCGGCGGGTCCCGGTCGCCGGGCTGCGGGCAGGGCAGCGGTTCGTGGTGCGCCCGGGGGAGCGGATCGCGGCGGACGGGGAGGTGGAGTTCGGGCAGTCCGCGGTGGACCGCAGCATGATGACGGGGGAATCGGTCCCCGCTGATGCCGTCGAGGGTGACGCGGTGGCTGCGGGAACGGTGGTGGTGTCCGGGCGGCTGGTGGTGCGGGCGGTCAAGGTGGGCCGCGACACCCAGCTCGCGCACCTGGTCAGGCTGGTAGAGCAGGCGCAGTCGCAGAAGGCGGCCATCCAGCGGCTGGCGGACCGGATCTGCGGGGTGTTCGTGCCCGCGGTGCTGGTGGCGTCGGGGCTGACGCTGGCGGGCTGGCTGGCCGTGGGCGTCCCGGTGGAGCGGGCGTTCAGCGCCGCGCTGGCGGTGCTGATCATCGCCTGCCCGTGCGCGCTGGGGCTGGCCACCCCGGCGGCGCTGATGGTGGCCTGCGGGCGGGGGGCGCGGCTGGGCATTTTCATCAAGCGGTACCAGGCGCTGGAGGCTTCGCGAGCGGTGGACACGGTGGTACTGGATAAGACCGGGACGGTCACCACAGGCGTGATGACGGTGACCCAGGTGGTGACCGCGGGCGGTGTCAGCCGGGAGGTGCTGCTCCGGCTGGCCGGGTCGGTGGAGCAGGCGTCCGAGCATCCGGTGGCCGCCGCTATCAGCGGTGCCGCTCAGGCGGAACTGGGCGCGCTGCCGCCAGCGGTCCGGTTCCTGGCCATGCCCGGGCTGGGCGCCCGCGGCTGCGTGGATGATCGCGAGGTGATCGTCGGCCGTGAGCAGCTGTTCGCCGATCTGGGCCTGGACGTGCCCGCTGAGGTGGCCAGCCAGTGCCGCCAGCAGGAGCAGGGCGGCGGCACGGTGGTGCTGGCCGGGTGGGACGGGCAGGTATGCGGCGCGGTCGCGGTCGCCGACACCATCAAGCCCTCCGCCGCCACGGCGGTCCAGCAACTGCGCGATCTTGGGCTGCGTACCGTGCTGCTGACCGGTGACAGCCAGGCCACCGCCCAGGCGGTCGCCGCCCGGGCAGGCACCGACGGGGTGATCGCTGGGGCCCTGCCTGATGACAAGGTGGCGGTGGTCCGGGACCTGCAGGACCAGGGCCACCGGGTGGCCATGGTCGGGGACGGGGTCAACGACGGGCCCGCGCTGGCCGCCGCCGACCTGGGGATCGCCCTGGGCACCGGCACCGACGTGGCGATGAGCGCCGCGGACCTGATCGTGCTCCGCGAGGACCTGGGTGCGGTGCCGGATGCGATCAGCCTGGCCCGCGCCACCCTGGCGGTCATCCGCGGCAACCTGGCCTGGGCGTTCGGGTACAACATCGCAGCCATCCCGCTGGCCGCTGCCGGATTCCTCAACCCGCTGATCGCTGGGGCCGCGATGGCTCTGTCCTCAGCCTTCGTGGTGGCCAACAGCGTCCGGCTGCGCCACTTCGGTACCCCGGCCGCGCGGCAGCCTGACTGGTCACGGCCACACCGCGCTGGGCGGGAGAGTACCGGCCCACCGCCGCTGGAAGTCTCTGCGGGCGGCACTGAAGCAGCCGGATCACAGGAACGGGTGAGCTGATGTCTGGGATGAACTCGGGGATCAACGTCAACGATCCGACCGTGGTGGCGGCGTTCAAGTCGGCGCTGCTGCACCAGGGGCTCATTGCGCTGCTGATCTTCGCGCTGCTCGGGTTTGCCTGGGTCACCGTGCGGGCGTGGCTGCCTGTCGCCCAGCCTGCTGGGGCGGATGGCACGCGGGTGCCTGCGGTGCCGGAACCGTCCTGGCGGCAGGTGCTGCGGATCGGGTTCGGCCTGCTATGGGTCTTCGACGGCATCTTGCAAGCCCAGCCGAAGATGGCCGTCGGGCTTCCCTCGCAGGTCATCGAGCCTGCCGCGGCGAGTTCTCCGCGCTGGGTGCAGGAGGTGGTGAACTGGGCCGGGACGACCTGGTCGTATCACCCGATGCAGGCCGGGGCGGCCGCCGTGTGGATCCAGGTCGGGATCGGCATCTGGATGCTGGCCTCACCACGTGGTCTGCTGTCGCGGCTAGCCGGGCTGGCCGGTGCCGGCTGGGGCCTGGTGGTGTGGATTTTCGGCGAGTCGTTCGGCGGGATCTTCGCGCCCGGGCTGACCTGGCTGTTCGGCGCGCCTGGGGCGGTTCTCATCTACGTGGTGGCGGGTGGGCTGATCGCGCTGCCTGAGCGGATCTGGCACGCGCCCTGGCTGGGCCGTGCGGTCCTCGCCGGGACTGGCCTGTTCCTGGCCGGGATGGCGGTGCTGCAGGCCTGGCCGGGACGCGGGTTCTGGCAGGGAGCCGTGCATCACCAGCCATCCAGCCTGGCCAGCATGACCGGCGACATGGCACAGACACCGCAGCCGGGAATCCTGGCGGCCTGGGTCAACGCGTTCACCGCCTTCGATGAGGCGCACGGGTTCGCGGTCAACTTGTTCACCGTCGTGGCGCTCGCGGCCATCGGTGTGGCCTTCCTGACCGGTCAGCGGCGGCTGGTCCGCCCGGCGGTTATCGCCTTCACCGTGCTGTGCCTGGCGGACTGGGTGCTGATCGAGGACTGGGGGTTCTTCGGCGGCCTGGGCACCGACCCCAACAGCATGCTCCCGTTCGCGCTCCTCGCCATCAGCGGTTACCTCGCGCTCACCCCAGGCCCGGCGACCGCTGCGGAACCAGCCACCCCGGCACCGGCGGAGGGCTGGCGGGAGCGGCTCCAGCCGGCTTTTGTGCGCCAGTCTGTGGCCGCCGCCAGCATCCGGACGGTCGCGGCCGTCGGTGCGCTCGGCCTGATCATTCTCGGCGCTGCCCCCATGGCCGCCGCCCAGGCCAGCTCGGTCGCGGACCCGATCCTCGCCGAGTCCATCGCCGGATCGTCGGCGCCGCTGAACTTCCCGGCCAAGGCTTTCCAGCTCACCGACCAGCGCGGCCAGACCGTCAGCCTGGCCAGCCTGCGCGGCAAGGTGGTCCTGCTGACCTTCCTGGACCCGGTGTGCACAAGCGACTGCCCGCTGATCGCCCAGGAGTTCCGGGCCGCCGGGCAGCTTCTCGGGGCGAGTGCGCGCCAGGTGGAACTGGTCGCGGTCGTCGCCAACCCCGTTTATCACCAGATCGCCTACACGCAGGCGTTCGACCGCCAGGAACGCCTGACCCAGGTGCCCAACTGGCTGTACCTGACCGGCAGCGTCCCGCAGCTCCGGCAGGTGTGGAAGGACTACGGGATCACCGCCCAGATCCTGCCCGCCGGGTCCATGATCGGCCACCCAGACCTTGCCTACGTGATAGACGGGGCCGGGCGCGTCCGCCAGGAACTCAACACCGATCCGGGCCCGGGCACCACCGCCACCAAGTCCTCGTTCGCCGTCCTCCTCGCTAACGCCGCCCGGCACGCGCTGAGGTCCTCATGAACCGCCGCACTCCCCTTGTCTCTTTGCTGGCCGTCACGCTGCTGACCGCTGGCTGCGGCGGCACCGCCAGCCAAACCGGCATGCAGCCCAGCCCAGCCACCCCACCGT
>Ga0207665_10001740_pt1 | contig 14630 bp, 12 predicted proteins | sample LARL112metaG_FD_184351 | JGI IMG/M metagenome (GOLD analysis project Ga0207665, IMG submission 184351) | Corn, switchgrass and miscanthus rhizosphere microbial communities from Kellogg Biological Station, Michigan, USA - LAR L11-2 metaG... | ecosystem: Host-associated > Plants > Roots >...
ACTTCTCCGACGACCTGACCGACCTGAAGTACAACCACAAAGGCGTATTCCTCAATCTCATCGGAACTAAGTGATGCATTGATGTCCTGGACAAAATCTCCAAGAGGCTACGTACGCTAGTGACACCTGCGTCAACCGGGGATGCGAATCCGCGGGCCAAACGGAGATCGAGTAGAAACTAGCGACTGACGTCGGTCAGCCGGCGCGTTTGACATATTGCGACTGTCGGAACGTTGTGTTTCATTGTTGGCGGTTCGAAAGGTCGGAAGGCTGACCGGCGCTTGGCCTCATCAGCAAGGCGTCTATCGACGCCATTGAGAATAGCGACCATTACATCGCAAAGATCGATTCGCCGACCGGAGTCGTCAGGTCAGCGGGTTGGCGTCATCGACTGGACCGCGCGCCCTCACGCGAGCATGTGACAGTGGATGTCGCCAAAAAGCTTGGTCCTACACACCTGAACGCTTCATCTTGACGGATCTCGCAGGTCTAAAAAATGAGTGCGGGGCTCATGGCTGCGACCCATAGTTTTCCTGTAGGGCCGGATTCGATTCCCGTCTCCCACCCCATGCTTTCGACGACATACTTAGTCCGCAACCCATTTGTCGGCAGGTCGATATCCGTCGAGGAGACTTGCATCAAGATGTCCTGCCGCCAGAACTTGAGCCCGTAATTCCGCGTCAGGCAAAGAAGTTTTGGACGGCATCCGGCGAGGAATCGCGAATTGCGCGAACGGTAATTCTCAAGTTGAAGACCAGCGAGTTCACGATCTCACTCGCAACCGCACGTCAGAGTCGGCTTAGCCCGCGACAACGCTATCGTCTCGTTGGTGTCTGAGGCTAAACAATCTCTGCGACCCGGATGAGATCATGGCACAGCCGGTCTTTTTTTCGAATGATGTGTTCGGATGATATGAATGAACGAGTCAGTCAGCGGCCATTGTCCCGGCTGGCTGCTGCTTCATCATTTCCGCCATACCTTTCTTCATTTCTTTGACCGTCGGTTCGGCTTTGTGCGTTCCGACCATCCAGGTGTAGCCATCCGGGTCCACGACTGTGCCGCAGCGGTCGCCCCAGAACATGTTCATAACTGGACCTTGAGGAGTTGCACCGAGTTTGGTGGCTTTATCGACAACCTTGTCCACGTTTTCTACGTAAATGTAGAGGCTAGCCGGAGAGGCACCGACGCTTTTAGCGGTGCGTCTGCCCATCGCGAGATTCTCAGGACCGAGCATCAGGGTGGTTCCGCGCAGAGTAAGTTCAGCATGGGCCGGTTCACCGTCAGGACCCTTCATGATCCCACGCTTCGAAAAGCCAAACGCTTTTTGGTAAAAGCTCACGGCGGCCGGAACGTTCGAGACGGTGAGGGCGGCCGAAACAGCGCCGTATTGTTTTCGGTTTAGTGGATCAATCTTCTTCTTTGCCATAAATCTCCCTTCGGTTTGTGAAATTTGAACTTTAATGGTTCCTGCCGTGAAGTCGACCGTGTGCTCAACATCACGGAATCCCGCCAGAGACTTCACCGGCTGGCAGAACCAAGGCGGTGAGGATAGCACATTCTCCTTTTGTTCGCCAATTTAAACTTGCCGAGGAAGCTTCGCATGAGTCGACCTCGATTGGGTGCGGAAACGCGCGGGAGGAACTGTGAACTCGCGTTTGAATGCGCGGTTGAAAGCAGGTTCCGATTCGTATCCCACTTCGGATGCGATCTGTGCCACCGAATAACTGGTCGAGGCAAGCATCTGCGCCCCCAACTGAAGTCGCCAGCGCGTGAGGTACGCCATCGGGGGTTCGCCGAGATAGTGGCGGAAGCGCTCTGCCAGCACCGAGCGTGACAGCCCCGCTTCTTTAGCCAGCGAAGCAATAGTCCACGGGTGCGCGGGATTCCGGTGCATTAGCGCCAGCGTCTTTCCGACTTCCGAATCGCGGGCGCCAGCCAACCAACCGGTTTGCTCCGCCGGAAGCTGCGCAATGTAGGCGCGCAGTGTTTCGACAAATACAACCTCTGACAATTTGGCCAAGACCGCTTCTCCGCCGGCGCGGGATGGGTCGGCCTCATTCACCGAAAATCGAATTGAGTTCTCCAGCCATCTGCCCGACGCATCGTTACGAATGCTGACTTTGAACACCGGCGGCAGGCCGCTCAGAAAAACCTGGCTGAGCCGCGGTTCGCACGCCATGTAGCCACAAACGAATCTCGTAACTTCCCCTCCACCGCCCAGGCGGGCCAGTTTTAACCCCTGGGAAAAAATGTGGGCTAGTTCCTTCACCATGTCCACAGGCTTGGTCGGCGGGCCGTTTTCGAGGATGTGGGAGTCGCCATGGGGAAAGATCACAATGTCGCCGGCCTCAAGAATGATGCGCTCGCCATCCATTAACCGGGCAGAGGCGCGGCCCTCAGTCAACAGGTGATAAATGATCACGTGTCCTGCGGTCGGTGCTACATAGGGCGCAACCATCCGGGAGGCCGGCGAACAAAGACTCCACGGAGACGAAAATTCTCCGTTGTAGAACATGGCTCCCTGGAGCTTCACCACCTTCAACACTTCGGAAAGCACGTCCATACAGCCCCTCGGCAAACCTTTCCGGACTCCTGAGCAAATCATCATACGGCAAGCACGCCGTGAGCAAGAAAGCCGGACGCGCGGGTAAGTATGGGCTTGGAATAGTGGCGCATAGTAAGCCTGGTTGAAGTGACGTTGCCCGGCGCAGGAAGCACAGTCAACGGCCATCGAAAATCGCACCGTTAACTAGCGGCCAAAAGGGAGGAAACGCTAATGTCTCTGGTTCAAGTGAAGTTGATCGAGGAAGCCGGTACGCCGACCAACCAGACGGAGATTGGTACGACTGCCTCCTGGTCATGGGCAGATATCGAAGACGTTCTTAGCGATGAATGGGAGATTGGCGGGTTGGCCATGTCGACCAACGAGATCCGTGCCCTGGTTGCAGGCGAATAAAAAACATCGGAGGGAATATGAGCACCATTACAATTACACCGGACATCGACGGTCTGAAGACACGCCTAAGAGATACGTGGATGGCCGGAGACTACGATCGTTTCTCGCGCTATATGGAGCAGGGAGCGCGGATTTTCTACGAGCAGCTTGATGTTCCGGCCGGATGCCAGTTGCTCGATGTGGCTTGTGGCTCGGGTCAGCTTGCGCTGTGGGCGGCGCGGGACGGAGTGCGCGTCACCGGCGTGGACATTGCGCCGAACTTGGTGCAGCGTGCGCAAGCGCGCGCCGACGCGGAAGGGCTGAAGGCTCGTTTTATTGAAGGTGACGCCGAGGCCCTTCCATTTGAAGATGCCAGCTTCGACGTCGTAACTAGTCTGGTGGGGGCGATGTTCGCCCCGCGGCCGGAACTGGTGGCCCGCGAACTACTGCGGGTGTGCAGTCCAGGGGGCACGATCGCCATGGGAAATTGGACACGCGATGGGTTCATCGGACAAATGTTCAAAACTTTCGCAAAGTTCATCGCTCCTTCCGGCATGCCGGCACCGGTGTTGTGGGGCGATGAGGCTGTCGTACGCGACAGACTGGGTCACGGAGTTTGCGACCTTACAATGACGCGTCGTCAGTATAGCTTCAACTACCCTTTCCCGCCGGCAGACGTGGTCGAGTTCTTCCGTCAGTATTACGGACCTACCAATCGCGCGTTTGCTTCGTTGGGTGAAACGGACGCGAAGAAACTGCGATCTGACCTGGAAGCACTGTGGTCCGCGCACAATCGCGGAGGGGATGAATTCACGGTGGTCTTATCGGAATATCTGGAAGTGATCGCGGTGAGAGCCTGATCAACTATATGCGGGAAGCATAGTCCGCATAGTTGAGTTGGAGGGCAAGGAGCACGAAACCAAAGAAGATGGTGAAAGGAGACTGTCAGAATGAATACGATTGCAAAAGAGACCCAGGCGAGCAAACACTTTGAACAACTCAAGACTCAACTGAAGACGACCCTGCCGAGCAGCCGTGCCGAATCACTGGCTGAACGCATCGAGGAAGGCGCTGCCGGCTTGGCTGCCTTTGCTGATGGACTCTCGGAAGAGGAATGGCGTACACCAGTGTCGGAAAATGGGAGGGACGGCCGTTCGGTCGGCGTGATCGTGCACCATGTTGCTAGCGTCTACCCTATTGAGATTGATCTTGCGCGAGCAATCGCTAGCGGGACGGCCGTTACCGACGTCACGTGGAAGGTTGTCGCCGAGCTGAATGCCAAGCATGCCCACGACCAGGCGGGAGTAACCAAGGCCGCCGCCCTCGAACTCTTGCGTCGGAACAGTCGTGAGGCGGCGACCGTGGTACGCGCATTCACCGATGAGGAGTTGGACCGAGCAGCGCCCTTCTCGCTAAGCTTCGGCGCGCCTGTCACTACACAGTTCGTAATTGAGGACCACGCACTACGGCACAGCTGGCACCACCTGGCGCGCATCCGCACGGCCCTGGGCCGGTGACGTTCGCAGGCTGCCCATCGCGGTGAGTAGTAATTCAAATCGATTCTCTGGAGGTATCTGAAATGAAATATTGTCTCCCCGTCGTACTCGGGCTGTTTCTCTGCGGCGTGGTCACCGCGCAGGATCATTCGGCTCACACTCAAGCCAAGCCCGCAACTCTGATGCAGGGTTATGGCGATCTGCATCACCCGGTATCAACCAACAACGCACAAGCCCAGCAATTCTTTGATCAGGGGTTGCGGCAAATCTACGCTTTCAACCACGATGAAGCGACGCGATCGTTTGAGCGCGCCGCAAATCTTGACCCCAAGCTGGCCATGGCCTATTGGGGAGTTGCCGAGGCTGTGGGACCCAACTACAACGATCCCGCGAGCGACGACCGTTTCGCAGCGGCCCACACCGCCATTCAGAAAGCGATTGATCTCTCGGGTGGCGCATTGCCCGTCGAGCAGGCATACATCAAAGCTATGGCGTTGCGTTTTCCCGCAGATCCCAAGGCGGACCGCCGGCAGGCGGCCGAGTCCTATCACGATGCTATGCGCGAAGTGGTCAAGCAGTTTCCAGACGACCTCGACGCGGCTACGCTGTTCGCCGAATCCGGCATGAACCTTCATCCCTGGGGTTTGTGGATGGTGGATGGAACTCCGCGCGAAGGCACCGAAGAAATCGTCGCGACCCTCGAATCGGTGATCAAAAGGGATCCTAACCATTTGGGCGCGATCCACTACTACATTCACTCGGTGGAGGCCTCGAAGTCTCCGGAGCGAGCCCTGGCCGGGGCCAACCGTCTGGCCGCGTTGGCGCCAGCGGCGGGACACATCGTCCACATGCCGGCTCACGTCTACATTCGCACCGGCGACTACGCAGCCGCGGTCAAAACCAACCAGGAAGCGGCGGCAGTCGACGAGGCCTACATCAAGGCGAGTGGTGCGCAGGGCATCTACCCCATGATGTATTACAGTCACAACCTGCACTTCATCGCCATGTGTTCTGCCATGAATGGCGACTACGCCGAAGCCATTAAGAATGCTGACCTGCTGGCCACGCATGTGGGGCCGCATGTAAAGGACATGCCGCCGCTGGAAGGGTTCATGACCATCCCTATCGCGGTGGATCTGCGCTTCCACAAGTGGGACGAAATTCTCAAGATGCCGCAGCCGGACCCGGGAATGAAGATCACGACTGTGTTCTGGCATTTCGCGCGCGGCATGGCCCTGGCGGCTAAAGGTAAGGTCAATGAAGCCGAGGCCGAGTATCAGGTGGTATCGGACGCGGAAAAGAATACGCCGGAGGACGTGATCTTTGCCATGCCGGTAAACAACAAGGCAAAAGACGTCTTGAAGATCGCAAGAGACGTGTTGGGTGCGAAAATCGCTTTGGCAAAGAAAGACAACGTGGGCGCAATCGCCCTGCTGCAAAGTGCTGTGGCTGCCCAGGACACTCTCAAATATGCCGAGCCGGAGGATTGGTTCTTCCCGGTGCGCGAGTCACTCGGTGCGGCGCTGTTATTGAACGGGGAAAATGCGGGCGCGGAGAAAGTCTTCCGGGAAGACTTAAACTACCACCCGCGCAACCCGCGTTCGTTGTTCGGGTTGCAACACGCCCTCAAGGCCCAGGGCAAGGAATATGATGCCGGCTTTGTGCAAAAGCAGCTCCACTCCTCGTGGAAAGGCGGGAGCACGCAATTGAAGCTGGATGATCTGGTCTAAGTTTCGCAGGCTTGCAGTCGGGAGGTAACAATTCTTCGCCACGGATTTCACGGGTTCACGCGGATCAACCAGAATCATGGCTGACCCTCGCTCATCCGTGCGAATCCGTGGTGCGGCGACGCTTCATCTGGAGTAGAGGTAACGAGTGTGAAGTGTACGAAGCTTATGATTTTGGCGGTTTCGATTCTTGCCGTGCCACTGGCAGTGGTGCAGGTCAGATCGCCTAAAGAGAGACCAACAACTATGTCTGACCGCGAGGTGCACGGCCTGCCCGAGCCCAAGTTCACCGAGCTTTCCGCTGAGGATACCGCACGACTGGAGCAGCAGAGGGCCGTCGTTCTAGCCGCCGCCAGGGAGCGGTATGGAACGCCGGCTCTTACCCGAACCAGGAGTGACTTGCCGGTTCTTCAAAGGCTGATTGACGAAAGAGTATTCAACAAGGCACAGACATATGAATTACAGTGCCTTGGTGTCGCCTTAGGGGATGTGCTGGCCAGCGAACTTCCGTTGCGCTGGGTCATGGTCACGGACGAGTTCGGCACTGATCCGACTTTACGGTTCAAGCAGATGACTCTTCAAGTCAACGCGCTCACGATAATTTCCAAGCGAATTGACAGGGACGAGCAAGTCAGTGTCCAGTGGCTTCTCGACCAGACCCGTGAGCAGCTTGCGGTCAATGAAAAGAAATTTCGCTGATCTTCGTCGTGACCCGCTCGCCCAGAACTGAGCTAAGAAGCGTTGTTGACGTAATCAGGGAGATTTCGTCACCCATTATGACTAGTGCAGCTTCGCGTATTCTGCTTTGGCTTCCTTATATATGGGGATGTCGGGATCCGCGTCTTTCCACAATGTAAGAAAATTGTTGTAGGAACTTCTGGCTTTGTCACGCTCTCCCGAAAGGGCCAAGGCCCGGCCCAGTTGCAAGTGTGCGAGCGCGCCGATGGGCTCACTCCGGACAATCCCGGGGTGATCGAGAATCTTCTGGAACTCAGCAGCAGATGCGGAGCCCTGCTTCGCTGCTAGATACGCCACGCCTCGCATGTAAACCGGGTAAAGGGCAAAATTCAGAGTCACAAAATTAGTTCCGAGTTCGCAGGGCGCTGCCGCGGCGAGGGCCTCGATGGCTTTGCTAGCATTGCTACTCAGAAGCAAAACGGCTGCATGGATTGTAGGCAGATAGTTGGATTGCACAATCGTATTTTCCGGGAAGCGTTTTCCCAAATCGTCGGCGAGTCGCGTAGCGTGCTCGGAATCGCCTGCCAGTCCCAGCGCAATGGCTGACAAACCCTCCGCATCTCTGCCACTTGGGAGCGCGAGCGCGGCTTGCGCCTGATGTTTTGCGAGATCCAGATTACCCACGAGTGCCTCGCGTAGCGCGGCATCCGCCTGGTAGAGTGCCGCTGCCTCCTTTTCATCAGCTTGCCGAGCGGACTCGATTGCGCGACGTGCCAGAGAGCGCGCTCTGCTGAGTTTCCCGCTATACAAGGCCGTATCCGATTCATAGTTGAGCATCTGGTCTTCGTCGCCCGGCTTTCCCATCATTTCCGCCGCCTCCCGCTCCATTCCACCAACGTCTTGCCGAAGGAAGTTAACCCAATAGAGGTTGAGGTGAATCTCGGGTACATCCATATCGTGACCCAGCGCTTGGCGTGCCGCCGCTTGAGCTTCGTCCAGCTTGTTGAGTTGCAGGTACGCGCTGGCCAGATCCGCGTAGGCGTCCGCTTGTCCGGAATTGAGTTTCAGGTCTTCCTTGTACTCGGCGAGGGCTTTCTCGTACTCACCCAGTTGGCTGTAAAGGAAGCCCAGATTCCCGAGCCGAGTGTCGCGTGGGTAGGTTTGCGCCGATAATTCATAAACCTTGCGAGCTGCCTCCAGATTCCCGGTAACGAACATTTCATAATGCGATGCAATGTAGAATTCTTCCCGCTGGCTCACGCGCTCGCGTAGTTCATACGCTTTGCGTACACACTCGGCTGAACGGGCGGTCTCATTAAGGTCGGAGTAACTCGTTCCCATCCTGGCATAAGCCATGGCAAAATTCGGGTCCAGGTCGATGGCATGCTGGAACAGCGGAATCGCGGCGGCGTATTGGCTCCTTACGACCATGGCTTGATAGCCGAGGCTGTAGGCTTTGAGGGCCTCAAGCGATGGTGTTGTCACGTTCTCCGCCGGCGCGTCATACCTCTGCACTGACTCCAGAGACTCGCCGAGCTTGTTGCGGATTTCCGAAGCCACTTTTCCCAAGGCATCGAGCACATGGTTCTTGTCCGTAGCCTGCGCCTGCGTGCTCCCCAGCGAATCACCGGTTGAGCAGTTGACCGCTTTCAGGGTCAGGAGATACTGCGTGCCCACCTGCGCAATCGCCCCGTCCAGAACTGCCGCGCTTGCCGTGCGCTGGCAGACTTCGCGGGCCAGATCGTGAGTCAGGCGAGCATCTTTGGGTTGGGCCATCAAAGACAAGGTCTGCGCAATGCGCTCCTCGGAGAGCAAATTCAAAAATGGCGACTGCTCCAGTTGCGAGGAAAGGCCTTGTCGCAAAGCGTCGTCAAAGACGGGATCGCCCGTCTGGTTGGTGATGTCAGCCAGCACAACCGTATCTTTGTCAGTGAGCGCCGCCGGGCGGCTGGACACCAGGACCGAGACCAGGACTGCAATGAGTAGCAGCCCCGCGGCTAGCCACCAGCGCCGGGACCAGGCAGATGTTACGGGCGCAGGTCGAACTTCGAGCTGCGAGGCATGCCGCTCAGCCCCGGTTGTTACCGCTGTTGGACTGGATTTCCCGTTGTCGCGGCGCTCCACAACCGGCGCCACAAACCGGTAACCCCGCTTGGGTACAGTCTCGATGTATTGCTGCCCTTCGGCAGTTTCGCCCAGCACTTTGCGGAGCGCTGAGATATTGACCGTCAGGTTGGCCTCTTCCACAAAGCTGTCGGGCCATACCTGCCGCATGAGCTCGTCCTTGGTCAGCAGCCGGCCATTGCTTCGAATCAGGGCTAGGAGAATGTCGAACGATTTCGGCGACAGCGAAACCGGCTTGCCGTCGCACAGCAAAAGGTGTTCCCGCGGGTCACAACGGAATTTACCGAACTCGTACAACACTTTTGCTTCGGCGGACATGACCGTCCTTGGAAATGATTTTGGAATTCTGTTACGAAACACTAAGGACTATTTCGAGTAGCGCCTAAGGTTGCTTCTAGACCTCCGCGCTTCGTCAACTTGGCGAGATTTTAGTGGAAGCGGCTGGATCTCACAAGAGGCGCCGGCGCGCGTATTTCAATGACGGTGCGGTGACAGAGTTTTACAAGCAGAGGGTCTTAGGATCATCCAGTCCGCATGGCCGGTGGGAAGCGTGTTCGAATGGAGATTCGTCAGGCTTCTATTTCCTCGCGAGCATTCTAACCAGAGATAACAGAAATGCCAAACAGCTTTACCTCGATGCGGTAGTCGTCATTGTTGTGGAGAGAGGTCGTGCGCCTTGCGCCGAATCCAAGGCACTTTCGTGATTCGGAAGCTGGTGCAGATCGATTCTCACAAGCCGACTTGCCGGTACCGATCTCGTCTCCCAACTTCTTGCTCCTGCGTGTTTGTCAAGAGAAGGAAATTCGAGACAGACCCTTGAGGGCGGCTGCAGTGCCGCCCTCACTCCCTCGACTAAGGCGTGCCCGAAGGAGCGCCTGCAATCTGCCACGCAAATGCCAGCGGCGACGATGCTGTCAGATCAATGGCCGGCTCTACCGTCGAAAAGGACTGCACGAAGTCCTTGTAAACCGCCTTTCCATTGAACTGGGCGAATACATCAACGCCGTTAGGAGGACACGCCACCATTCCACTCAAGGTGCCTCTGGCCGCAGCTGAATTGGGTCCTTCAACTGCCGCACCGGAAAGAAATGGTGGACCATTCGGAGGTATGGGGACCAGATTTGTGACCTGATGCTGCATACAAAGGGGGAAGGTGGTGCCATCATTGACGATCAGCGATGTGCCCCAGGCATTCGCACCGAGAATGTTCCCCAACTGCCGCGATGCATACACAGCCGGAGAGGTGCCTCCGCTCAAAGCTGGGCCGTTTAGAAAACTGTACTCAGCAGCCATGACCGCGAGACCTGCTCCATGCGACGTGGTGTCGTAGGCTGCCCAGGGGAAACCAAACCCAAACGGGTCCGTATTGGTCTGCGCGATTGCCTTGTTCAGTTCCTTTTGTAAATCCGCCAGCAAAGCGGTTTGATTGGTTTCGAGACCGGTACCGCCGGGATTTCCGGCCAGCGCCAGCGCGCGATATAGCTCGAAGTGGCCGAGGCCGGTCACATCGTAAAGATTCAGGGTGTCGGCGGCATCACCGGGGCCTGTAATGTAGGCGTTCGCCCAGTGCGCAGCTTGCTGCAAATAGTACGAAGCCGGATGAGGTCCCGCCGGGCAACCTGTTCCGCATCCCTGCAATGCGAAGTAAAGCTCTGTAGCGCCAAGCTCCATGTCATCGCGCCACTCGCTTTCAGGATAGAAGCTGAACGGAATGACGGTGAGGAGGTTGCCGCTCGGAGCAGTATTAGCGAGATCAAAGATGTGCTCAGCGGAAGCCAGGCATTGATTGGCATATGCGGTGTTGCTGGTCTGATATTCGTGATAGCAGAGAGCCAGCGCAGCCGCCATGCGACCCGCGAGGTTGGGGCTGATCAGCGCGTTGGCGTGTATCTGGCCCGAGGTCAGCGCTGCCGGATTGACGAACACCGGACGGTGGCAAATGTAGCGGTACTGAGACGTGCAGTTGTTATAGGTGTCATCCACTTGCGGGAGTCGCCAGATGTCGTGATCGCTGACCGTCTGCGAGTTTCCATTGCCGATGCCAACCTGATAGTAGAAAATTTTATTGTTGTCGTCCCAAATGCTCTGCAGCCAGTCGAGACCGAACTTGCCTTCGGCGACGAAATTGGATGTAGAAGACCCGGCGCCCATCTGGTTGGGGAAGTCTCGAATGCCGACCAGCAGCACTGCCACCGTGTAGCTTGTGGTTTGGACGAATTTGAGGTAGTCGCCGGCGTCCCACCATCCGCCAGCAGCGTTGATAACGGGTTGCGATCCATTGAAAATGGCCGGAGTTAGATCGCCGGAGAAGCGGCCATTATTGTTGACGTTCGGCGTGACGTAGACCTTTGCGCTCTGGTCGTTCAGGTGCGCCGCCGCCGTGCGCAGAGGCGTAGCAATGAAGTTCGGACCGTCACGCTCATTCTCATAAAAGGACAGCGAGTTGCCGAGTGAGTTTGCGTAGACGTTGGCCGGAGTATCAATCTTAAAGCTCGGCGACGTTGCCGCGATCGGGCCGCTGACGGCAACCGTGTACGTCCCAGCCGTTACGAAACTGTCAAAATCCAGGGCATAGATGTCGGGATATGCGGTACTCCAGGAGCCCAGACTTGCCCCGATTGCGGCTGGTCCAAAAACCGTGGTCCCGCTGGAATTTTTGATCGCGAATGTGGCGCCGGTCTCAGCGGCTGAGGCCATTAGGTACGCACGCTTTGCGCCTCCGGAAGGGTAACCGACTTGGTTGACGCGCACAAATGCGGTCTGGGCGTTGGCAGCGATACTCACTGCGAGAATGGTTAGAACCTGCAATGTGGTGGTCAGTCCGTGACCAAGACAGAGTGGGCGGCCTTTTGGTGTGACGATCATGGTTGCCTCCCTATTGAAAGGTTTTAATGAATTGGTTCATTACTGTGTTACGGTTCGTGAGACGTGTCAAGAGGGAAGTTGCTGTATATCTTCTGCGGTGCGTTTTTTTGGGAAAAATAACTGCCTAAGCCGGGTGCATCCGGCCACGGCTCCAGGTCAGGAACTGGGCGAACCGGCCCCGCAGCTTTGTCCGCAATAGAGACAGCGCCAGCATCGCAAGAAAAATCGTCAACAACCCTCGCGACGCGCCCAGAATACTCTGGCTGCGCTGCGGGAGGATGTGGAAACGTCCGTAAACAAGTTCGATATGCACCCAATAGACCAGCAGGGAAGTTTTTCCCAGCTGGATCAGCGGACTGAACCCCCATTGCCCTGGGCCCCAACGGCACCACGCGTAACCGAAAACGGTGATCAGAAGCACCAGGCCGACACGGATCATGAAGAAATTAGGGCTGGTATGCCAGAAATCGTGTATGGGATAAATCTGAAAAGATCGAGATTCCAGGAATCTTCCAAGATAGATAATCGCAAGCCCGGCGAGACCCACGATAACGAAGAAACGTGTGGCGAATCTTTGCGGCCACTGGCCGGTGAGAAAGAATCCGAATGCAAGACCAGCGAACGCAAAGCCCGTCCAGGGGAAAACTGGGAATAGCCAGGGCTGCGGCTGGCCGAGATTGTGAACGCCATTGACGTAGGTTTCAAGTTCCCATGGCAAAAAGCGTGGCCGCCAATTGGTCCAGAGCAGAGGAGTAATGGCTGCAATCGCGGCTGAGACAAGAAGAGCAGCAATCACGAGATCTCTGCGGGATCGAGCCTCTGGACTCGTGGAGGGGCGGCCGTCCACGCTCGACCCCAAGCTTGTCGAATACCTCGTACCGCCACTCCGGTCCTGGAGGGTCGGAGCCGAACCGCGCATTCCCAGCACCATCCAGCACGCCAGCCCCATTAACATGAGGGAAACGCCAATCGTGTTCAAGATGTCAACGCGGAACAAGTCGCTCCACGGCGCCCAGCCCAAAGCGATCACAAATTCCTGGATTCTGAAGAGCAGGCCAAGAGCAAATATTTCCGCGCCCCGGCGAATTGTGGTTTTTGCAATTTGGCCCGCGGAAAGACCTTTTGCCAGGAGTCTATCCACGATCAGCGCAAACGAAACTCCAGCGAGGAACAGGAACAGCGGAGCAGGGAACGTTCCCCCGAGCTGCGACCACATAGCAAATCGGGAGCTGCGCGCGTCCCCGCCAAGCCACGCATCGTAGCAGTGGGTCTGGAACATGAGCAGGCAGGCCAGCCCGCGCAGCCAATCTACATATGCCAGGCGGGAGCTTGGAGCGGAGGGCATTCAGTGTGCCTTTGGTGGTGATCCCAATAAAAAATAACCACTAAGGTCACGAAGGTGCACCAAGTAACTTCCCCCCTACTCTTGCCTTCATGCCCAAATCGTCTCCCACGGATCAGGTAAGTTGAGGAGTCCGAGGGGCCTGAGGCCTACGCGGCGGCGGCTTTTGGCACCGGAGTGGGTTTTGCCGCCTTACGAACCAGGTACTTGCCCCGACCAGTCAGAAAACCGGCCAGCGCTCCAGCCACGCGTTCGAGCAAAACCCGTTCTTGTGGTCCGAACGCATTCTCGCGATCGCTCTCGACGTTCAGGTATCCGATTTCGCGTCCGGCAATTTTCATCGTGATCAGAATTTTCTTGCGCGTGGTGGAAACGGCCATCTGCCCGGGATGCGCTGGATGGGTATCCTCTAGCAGGGCGGTAGAACCGTTGCTGTCCACGCTGAGATAAATGCCGACCCAACTGTAATGGCGGCCTTCTACAAGCAGTGCTGCTATGTCTTCAAGCGGCGAATGATGGAAAGACGGGCGATTCTCGGCGAGCACGCGCTCAATATCTGCTAACAGGGACCGAGTAGAACGGTATGATTTCACAATGAGTCCTCGAAGAGATTAGAGTCTAATTCCCGGCTGGGGTCAACGCGGCGGTTGGATGGGCGCTTCGGACTTGGTCTTCTCCGGCCTTATCACGGCCAGGTTTGCGGGCGAGTTAGGATGTACGCCAAAATCCCAGACGTAACTGTTAATTCCTTGCTTTCCTAGTTCTTCCACAAGAGCGTATTCGCCTGGATCGAGCGGAGCTTTGGGTGTGAGTTTTACCCAGCCTTCTCCGAATTGCTCGGCAGTAGCAGAGATCGAATCCTGCTCTTGGCTGATCTTTCCGGAGAAACTAGTTTTGATCGCACCCACAATGCGCTTATCGTCTTTGACCTGTACGCGGATGATCCGGAAGCGGTCCCATGGAAGCTGGGCCTCAGATCCTTTCGTTTCTGATTTCTTTGTCTTCGAATTCTCATCAGCCTTCGTGGATGCGTCGCCCACTGAACTCACAGCTTCCTGATCCACCGGTTCAAGATTGATGTAGATGGTCGGCAGAGCCGCGTGCACCTGCACTTTTGCGCTTGGTCCGGCAAGCTCAATGGTGTGTTTGGACCCGGATATAGGATTAATCGCCGAACGCAGCACATTGCGGCCGACATGGCGGTTTACGTCGCCACTGCTTTGGTCGACGGGCAGGAGTTCGGGTTCGTTGAGATAGGTGTCGAGGGCGTAGACTCCACCTTCCGGCGGAAGCCGCAGGCCAGGCGCGACGTGCGGCGATTGCGCTTCTTCTTCCACGCGCTCGGCTTCCATTTCCTTGGCAAGGGCTTTAGCAGCGGGAGAGTTTTTGCCGGAGGCGGAGTCGCTGGCGTATTGGCGGGTCGCTTCCCAGTTCACCATGGAGCTGGGCACGTCCTCCCACTC
>Ga0207665_10001742_pt1 | contig 14627 bp, 10 predicted proteins | sample LARL112metaG_FD_184351 | JGI IMG/M metagenome (GOLD analysis project Ga0207665, IMG submission 184351) | Corn, switchgrass and miscanthus rhizosphere microbial communities from Kellogg Biological Station, Michigan, USA - LAR L11-2 metaG... | ecosystem: Host-associated > Plants > Roots >...
TTAACCTCGAGCGCGGCGAGCGCGGCGGCCCGCGCCTCGGCGCGCAGCGGGGCGGTTGCATTCCAATCGAGGTAGATGCGCTCGGTCATGGCCATCGATTAACGCGGGCCGAGGGGCTGGCGCAATGCACCCAAAAGCCTCCGAAACCCTTGCTTTTTGCCCCCGCACCCATGCTAGAAAGCGCCCGCCCGCGCGCCGCTCGGCGCCGGCGACGCCGCTTGCCAAAATCTGGAATGGTTCTAAATACTTACGTGTGCTCGCCGTAGCCGTCAAGCGCGCTCAAGCGGACGCGCCCGCGAGTCGCGATCAAGTTCCAACCGAGGTTGCAATGCCCGAGGTTATCTTCACCGGCGCCGCTGGGCGCATTGAGGGCCGTTATCACCCTGCGCGCCAGCGCAACGCCCCGATCGGTATCGTGCTCCACCCCCACCCCCAGTTCGGCGGCACGATGAACCATCAAATCATCTACCAAATCTATTATGCCTTTGCGCACCGGAACTTTTCCGTCCTGCGCTTCAATTTCCGGGGCGTGGGACGCAGCCAGGGCTCCTTCGATCACGGCCAAGGCGAGCTCTCGGATGCGGCCTCGGCGCTCGACTGGGCACAGTCCATCAATCCCGAGGCCAGAAGCTGCTGGATCGCCGGCTTTTCCTTCGGCGCCTGGATCGGCATGCAGCTGCTCATGCGCCGGCCCGAGATTGAAGGGTTCATCTCGATTGCCCCGCCCGCCAACCTCTACGATTTCTCCTTCCTGGCGCCGTGTCCTTCCTCGGGCATGATCGTTCATGGCGACAAGGATGCCGTGGTGCCGCACAAGGACGTCTGCGGGCTGGTGGAAAAGCTCAAAACCCAGAAGGGCATCGTGATCGAGCAGAAGGTGATTCCGGGCGCCAATCATTTCTTCGACGGAAAGGTCGACGTGTTGATGCAGTCGATCGGCGCCTATCTCGACAAGCGCCTGAAAACGGAGCGCAAGCCGAGCGCGGCTTGATTTGTTCCATCCGCGCAACCGCCCGCCGTGAGAAGGCGATGGCGCGACGGATGTCATTGTTCCTCATTATCCTCGTTCTCGTCCTCGCGGCCGCCGGCTACGGGGCATTGCATTACATGACCGCGGTGCCCGGCAAGCCGCATCGTGGCCCGCTGTCGCCGCTCACGCCCGAGGAAGCAATGTTGGCGCAATCGCTCGCGCGCCACATCGCCACCGTTGCCGCGCGCGAGCACAACGTGGCCCATTACGAGGAACTCGAAAAGGTGGCGCGCTACATCGAGGCGACGCTCGCATCGTTCGGCTACGGCGTCGGCCGCCAGGAATTTTTGACCGACGGCAAACTGGTGCGCAACATCGAGGTTGCCGTCGAGCCGGCAGGAACACGCGCCGATCCCCAGGTGATCGTCGTCGGCGCCCATTACGACAGCGTATTCGGCTCGCCCGGCGCCAACGACAATGCTAGCGGCGCGGCCGCGGTCATCGAGCTCGCGCGACTGTTGCGCGACCTCGATGCGGTCGGCGGGAAGCGCATCCGTTTCGTGCTCTTCGTCAACGAAGAGCCGCCCTATTTCAGGACCGAGGCGATGGGCAGCCTCAACTATGCGCGCGCGCTTGCCCGGCGCAACGAGCGCGTGACGGCGATGTATTCGCTCGAGACCATCGGCTTTTATTCGAGCGAGCCAGGAAGCCAAGTCTATCCGGCGCCCTTCGGCCTTATGTTTCCCGATCGCGGCGATTTCGTCGCGTTCGTCGGCATGCTGGGCTCGCGCGCGCTCGTGTGGCGGACGGTGCGATCATTCCGCTCGCATACCGCCTTCCCCACCATCGGCGGAGTGGCGCCTGGGTTCATTCCGGGCATCGGCTGGTCGGATCATTGGGCTTTTGCCGAGCAGGGTTTTCAAGCCGTCATGGTCACGGATACGGCGCCGTTTCGCTATCCGCACTACCACCGCGCAAGCGACACCGCGGACAAGGTGGACACGGAGAAGGTGGCGCGCGTGGTGAAAGGAATCGAGCGCGTGATCCGCGATCTGAGCAGATAAAGGTTCCGCCATCGTGTGCGGGCATCGTGGAAGGGAGAAAAGTACGCGAGTGCTTCCTTACGGCCGCACCAGTATCCCGCCGGTCAGCGGCCGCGGCACGCCGGTCGTGCTGGGAAAAGTGAGCGGCAAGCCCTTGAGCGCGCGGACGGCAAGATAAGCGAAGGCCTGCGCCTCGAGCGCATCGGCCGACCAGCCGACGGCGCCGGCGGTCTCGATCGGCGCGGGAGCGAGGCGCTGCGCCAACATGCGCATCAGCGTCGGATTACGTGTGCCGCCGCCGGCGACGATCCAGCCCGCCGGCGGACACGGCATCATGGCAGCGGCGCGCGCGACCGCCGCGGCGGTGATGGCCGTGAGCGTCGCGGCGCCATCGGGCGTGCTCTTGCTGGCAAGGCGGCCTTCATCCGCCACCCAGTGGCGGAAAGCGTTGCGATCGAGCGATTTGGGCGGCGGCTGGGAAAAAAACGGATGCGCCAGCACGCGCGCCACCGCCGCCTCGTCGACATTGCCCGCGGCCGCAACGCGTCCGCCGTCATCCTGCGGTTGCCCGGTGCGCAGGCGGACAAAGTCGTCGATCAGCGCGTTGCCGGGCCCGGTGTCGCACGCCACGAGCTCCCCGTTGCCGTCGATGAAGGTGACATTGGCGACGCCCCCGAGATTGAGCACGCCAATCGGCTTGGCGCGCTTGAGCAGACGCAGCATCGCGCGATGAAAGACCGGCACCATCGGCGCGCCGTGCCCTCCGGCGGCAACATCGGCGGCGCGAAAGTCGTAGACCACTGGAATGCCGACCCGGCCGGCGAGCGCCGCGCCGTTGCCGATCTGAATGGTGAGGCCGCGCTCGGGACGGTGCAGCACGGTCTGGCCGTGAAAGCCGACAACGGCGACTTCGCTGGGCGGCATGGCGTTCGCCGCCAGGAACGCCTCGACCGCCTCGGCGTGCATGTCGGTGACCAACTCCTCGGCCTTGGCGAGCATGGCGGGGCGTGCGCTGCGGTCGGTGAGATTGGCGGCAGCCGCGATCGCGCGTCGCACGACGTCGCGCTCGGGGTCGCTGTAGGGGCGATAGCCAGTCGGCCCGAGCCGGCCAATGCCCTCGCCGTCGGTCTCGACGAGCGCCACATCCACCCCGTCATAGGAGGTGCCGCTCATCAGTCCGATCGCTACCGCGCGCGCCATGCCGGGGTCCTCGAGTTGAATCCCGCGCTGGACCTGTTACACCACCGGCGCAAAAGAGGCGATAAAAAGAGGCGACGGGCATGAGCGCCTACAAGTCCGAATTTCTGCGCGATCTCGCGGAACGCGGATTCATCCACCAGGTTTCGGACGCCGAGGGTCTCGATGCCAAGGCGGCCGCCGGGCCGATCACCGCCTATGTCGGCTTCGATGCCACCGCCCCCAGCCTCCATATCGGCAATCTGCTGACGATCATGATGTTGCGGCGGCTCCAGAAGGCCGGCCATCGCCCGATCGCGCTGATGGGTGGCGGCACAAGCAAGATCGGCGACCCGTCGGGCAAGGACACAACCCGCGCGCTGCTCAGCGACGCCCAGATCGAGAGCAATATCGCCTCCATCCGCAGCGTCTTCTCCCGCTTTCTCGATTTCGACGCTGGCGCCATCATGGCGAACAACGCCGAGTGGCTCGACCAACTGCATTACATTCCCTTCCTGCGCGACGTCGGGCGCCATTTCACCATCAACAAGATGCTGACGTTCGATTCGGTGAAGCTTCGCCTTGAGCGTGAGCAGCCGCTGACGTTTCTTGAGTTCAATTACATGATTCTGCAGGCCTATGACTTCGTGGAGCTTTACAAGCGCCACGGCTGTGTTCTGCAGATGGGCGGATCCGACCAGTGGGGAAATATCGTCAACGGCATCGACCTCGGCCGCCGGCTGGTCAACGTTCAGCTGTTCGCGTTGACGACGCCGCTGCTGACGACCTCCTCCGGCAGCAAGATGGGCAAGACCGAGACCGGCGCCGTGTGGCTCAACGCCGACCTCATGAGCCCGTACGATTACTGGCAGTTCTGGCGCAACTGCGAGGACGGCGACGTTGGTCGTCTGCTCAAGCTGTTCACCGAACTGCCGCTCGAGGAGATCGCGCACCTTGCCCGGCTCAAGGGGCAGGAGCTGAACGAGGCGAAAAAGATCCTGGCGACCGAGGCGACTTCACTGTTGCATGGCCGAGCCGCCGCCGAGCAGGCGGCCGAAACCGCGCGGCGCACCTTCGAGGAAGGCGCGCTCGCCGAGACGCTGCCGACCGTCGAAATTCCCAGCGGCAAGCTCCAACCCGTTCTCAGCGTGCTCGACGCCGCCGTTCACGTCGGCTTGGTGTCGTCCAAGGGCGAGGCGCGCCGGCAGATCAAGGGCGGCGGCCTTAAGGTCAACGACGTCACGGTCGCCGACGAGAAGATGGTGCTCACGCCACGTGATCTCACCCCGGAAGGCGTCATCAAGCTGTCGCTGGGCAGAAAACGGCACGTGTTGTTGCGGCCGGTGTAATCGAAGCGCGCGGATCGCAAAGACGGCCGTCGGTGCTAATAGCGGCCCGGTTCGGCGTAGCTTTGCGCCGGCAGCGGAACGTTGCCGCCGGGGAACTCGAAGAACTTGCGCAACAAGCCCGGCGCCACCGCGGAAATCGGATTGACGCGCAGCACCGGCGTGCTTGGAGGCCCGACCACTTCATAGGTCACCCCGAGCAGGCCTTCATTGCTGCCGCCGAGGAACGGCCCGACGATCGGCAGCTGGCCGAACATGTTATTGAGTCCATAGAGCGGAACGAAGGTGCCGCGCATGCGCACCTCGTCGCGATGGTAATCGATATATCCATCGACAGTGCCGCCGATCGCCGGGCCTTTGAGCAGCCCGTCGCGGATGGTGAAACGGCCGGGCGAACGGGTGAACTGGACCCACAGGCGCGAGAACTCGACGCCCGGCGATTGGCCGCCGGCTTGCTGCGGAGCGGCGGCGACGCGTTCGAGTGCGGCTTCTCCGCGCACCACGAAGTCGCGAATGTTGAGAGTGCCTTCCTGCGGGGAGAGCTCCGCGCTCTGCGGATCGAGCGCCACCCACATCTCGCCGCCGGCAAGCTTCGGGTAGATGTCGTTGAAGCGGAAGAAAGCGCCGGCGTCGTTGGACTCGAGGACGATGACCTGGCGGCCGCGCCCGCGCAGATCGCCGGTGAGCGGCGCATCGCGCCCGAGCTTGGAGTTCAACGCCAGGCTGGTGATGACACCGCCACGGCGCGAGGCGCGCAGATCGAGCCCGCGCAAGGTCTCGCCGTTGAAGCCGATCACCGTGGCGATCTTCACGTCGACGTCGATATCCTTGTCCTGTTTCTGCTTGTTGCTGCTGGCGGGACCGGTCAGGGTCGATTTGACGAAGCCGCGTGCGTCGAACACGTCGCCGCGCATGGTCACCCGCAGGGCGCCGTCGCTGCCCCGCTCCGCTTTGAGCGTCGCCTTGTCGCCGTCGGCAAGCGCAAAGGTGGGAAAATTTGCGGAGACGACGTCGCCGGAGGCATCGACCTCGACCGTGCCTTTGACCGAAGCGCCGGCTCCTTCCACCATCAAATCTTCGATCCGCGTGGCCGCGGGCTTGTTGATGAGCGTGAAGGTCGCGCGTGCCGGGCGGCCAGGAGGCTTCAGCCAGCCGGGCAGCAGGTTGTCGACCTTGGCCTGGCTGAGATCCGCCTCCATGGCGAATCGGCTCTCGCCGTCGCTTGCCGCAACGCGTCCGCTGAGCTTGATCGGCACCGGCCCGGTGAGGAGCCCGCCGAGATCGAAACCGAATTTGCTGCGCGCGCTCTCGTCGAGCGTAGCCTGGACTCGAACGTCTGCATCGCCGTCGCGCGGCTTGCGGTAGTCGAGCACGGAAGGAATGCCGTTGATCTTGACGTCACCCCTGATCCAGTGGCCGACATTGTTGGCGGTCACCTTGAGCAGCTGGGCCTCAACCTTTTGCCCCATCACCATGCGTTCGGCGGCGAAGTTCGCGACATCCATATTGATGGTGTAGAGCGTGGATCCGGGCGGCAGATCCTCTTTGAGGGGCAACGCGAGCGTCACCTGGGCGGTGAGCGTCCCGCGGCTGGTCGCGGACTCAACCGGCGCGCCCGAATAGTCGCGCAGCCGTTGCATGTTCAGAAGCTCGACCGCCGCCGGCACAGAGCCGTCGAGGCGGAAGCGCACCTTTGCCGGCGGCCCCTTGGGGAAAGTGTCGGGCACTTCGAAGGAGCCGCTGGTGATCGAGAGCTTGCGGCCGGGCGATATGTCCACATTGCCGCGGCCGACATTGATCACGACGGTGCGGCCGGAAACGTGCACGTTGACGTCGGCGTCGCGGATCGCCGGCAAGCCTTCGACCGGCCGGATTTCGATACCGTTGCCGATGATCTGGATCAACAAGCCGTCGTCGGGCACGGGCGGGCCGGTCGACTTCAGCGTGGACCACAGTGCATTGGTCGAGATGTCCAGCCGCTCGACGGTACCGGCTTGCACGTGGTCGAGGACCCAGGCGCGCACCTTCGTCGCTACGGTGAGCGGCCACAGCCGCTTGAGCGCCGCAACCGACATGCGCGTACCGGCGATCCCGAGCGTCAGCCGCGGATCGTCGCTGGAAAAATCCAGGCTGCCGTTGAGCGCCACGCCGAGATCCGTGTTGCCGACTTCGCTCGGCTCGAGATCGACGCGCTGCTTGTTGGTATCAATCCGCAGCCGCAGCAGGACGCGATTGAGGATCAGCGCATTCGGGTCGACCGGCGCGGCCGCGAGCGCTGCACTGCCGCCGGAGATTTGCAGCCCCCAAACTCCGCTGCTGTCGCTCGGCGCATCGAACTGCGCGAGCAGCGTGATGCGGTTGCCCCCGGAGACGACCTGAAACGGCGCCATCAGCGCCCGCCGGTCCTTGTCCCAGTCGATACTGATCTCGGCGCGCTCGATGGGAATGCGCACGAGCGGGTCTTCGAGATCGACGATGATTCCTTTCTCCACCAGCACGCGGCCGTCGAGCATATGCGGAATGCCGTCGGGACCGACATCGGCGCGGATGCGGCCGGACAGCGGCAGGTCAAACTCGTACTGGTCCGCGCTCACTCGCATCGCGAGCATCACGTCTTTGGTGGAGAGTTTCTGCGTCTCGATGTCGATGATGCGGTGACCGGGTTGGCCCGGCGTCATCGCCGCGCGCACATGCCAGGGCCGCTCGCCGCCTTGCGAGCCGAGCGTAACCGCGATGCCGCCGCCCTTGGGCCGGGTCACGCTCAGATCGATGTTGGTGAACGTCCACTGCTTGCCGTTGCGCTGATCGTCGACGGTGAGGTTGCCGCCTTGCAGTCCGATCTCGGTGAGTTCGCGGCCGTCCAGACCGCTCGCGTCGAGGCTCTCGATCCACGCGATCAGCGCGGCGAGGTCGGGAATGCCGCTGCGCGCGCTCGCGGGCGCGGCGGTGGCCGGCAGAGCGGCGGCTGCGGCAGGCGCAGCGGAAGCCACAGCCGCGGGGCGCTGCTCGGGCTTCGAGCGCGGACCCATCAGCGGCGGAACAGCAGACGCCGAAACTGCCGAGGCGGTGACCAACGGGCGCTTGTTGCTGCCCGCGAAAACCGTGACCTCGCTGTCCGACTCGATCCGCACCGCCATCTCGGCGCCGACCAAGCTTAGCCGCTCGGCGCGGATGCGACCGAGGAAGAGGCTCGCCCCGGAGATGCCGACTTCCGCCTTGGGGGCGCTGGCAACGACGGTGCCGTCGGCGTCGCGCACCACGATGTCGCGAATGCGCAGCGAGGTGCGTCCCTTGTTGGCATCACGCTCGAGCTGCGTGCCGCCAATCTCCACCTCGTGGCCGGCGCCGAAATTTTCCTTGATCGCTGCGGTGAGCCATGGCGTCGCGATGTCGAGCTCGATCGGACCGCTCGACAAGCGCCACCACAGCGCGACCATCGCGAGCATGACCAGGCCGCCGAGCGTGCCGCCGACAACGGCGAATCGGCGCAATCGCGGACACCACGCGCGCAGCCGCGTCTGGCCTTCACCGCAAATCGCAGAGCTCAGCAGCGATGGCGAACCGCGCGCTCCCTCGCCACGGCGGTCACCCCCTGCCCCTGTCTCCTGCTCGCACAAGTGCTGCTTGAGGCTCGCCTCAAGCTTGCGGAGAGCGTCGAGACTGAGATGAAGTTGTCCTGGCGCCATGCCCCGACTTGGCGTCCCCTCGTCCACCGATTCCGCCCCGCGCGCGCACGCGACCCCTATGGCGAACCGGCCCCCTGCCGCGGTCGACGCGCCCCGCACAATGTCGACCTGGCGGCACTTTCCCCGAGATTATTCAGCCGAGCATTGAAAGCCGGGAAAGGGACGAAAGGAAGGCGCCTTAAGCCCTTCTGGGTGCGCAAATGCACGTCCGGCAGCAGGGTTGGCGCAGCTGGGATTTCAGGGCCGAATGAGAACCCCAAGTCGACGGATGGCTGCGGCGAGAGGCGGAAAATCCTTTGTTTTCATATGGTTCACTCCGACTGCCGCCAGCTTGGGGGGCGCCCGGGACGCGGGAAGCCTCAAGTTGGGGCCACGGAGCGGAGCCCTGTTCATCGTTGCTAGAGGCCGGCACGCATGTCCAGTGCTCGCCCCGCGCGCACGCGCGATTCCCGGAAAATTAACCCTATTCCACTGAAGCCGCGCCAGTTAGCCGCTGCGTAAGGCGAGCCGGCGTAGGGAACCGGCGGGGAGCGTCAATGCCTCGTGAGTCGTCTCTGCCGTATCGCGATGGCGTGCGCCGGCCGCACGTCTTGCGACCTGCTGATGGGCGTCGGGCGCGCTTCGGAGTGATCGCGTTCTGGGTCGCTGTCGGCGCGCTGCTGACCATGGCGGCATGGAGCATGACGAGCGCCACCTATTCCGCCTTTCGCGAGGACGTACTTGCCGGGAATCTTGCGCGGCAGGCGGAGATGCAATCGGCTTACGAGGACCGCATCGCCGAGCTGCGTGCGCAGATCGACCGCTTTTCGAGCCGGCAGCTGATCGATCAGGAGCAATACGAAAAGAAGCTCGAACAAATTCTGCGCCGGCAAACGGCGCTTGAGTCACGCGCCGGCGCGCTCAACGGTCTCGGCGATGCCGCCGCCAACATCAAACAGCCTGCGCGCGGCGGCGGGAGCGGGGATCCGCGCGCGAGCGCGCCCAAAGCGGGCCGCGACAAAGGAGCCTTCATTTCTCCGGATCAGGCGGGCACCGATTCGCGCACGAACGTTCTCGCCAAGGGCGGCATCGCCGGTGCGGTCGAACGCTTGCAGGCATCGCTCGATCGCCTCGAGCAGCGCCAGGCTGCGACGGTCGGCTCGCTCGCTGAGCGTTACGATGCCAAGGCGCGCCGCATCCGCGCGGTGTTGATCGACCTCGGACTCGATCTCGGCAAGGCGAGCACCGAAGCGGGGGGCGCGATCGGCGGGCCTTTCGTGCCCGTGGACGTCGCCAAAGATGCGAGCGCCTTTGAGCGGCAGCTCAGTCGCGCCCAGATCGCACGCGCGCAAATCACTCGCCTCACCCGCACGCTCGGCAGCATTCCGGTGCGCAAGCCGATCGACAGCGAGCTCGATCTGCAATCGGGCTTCGGCGTGCGCACCGACCCATTCCTGGGCACGCCGGCCCTGCACACCGGACTCGATCTACATGGCGAGACCGGCGATCCGGTGCGCGCGACCGGTGACGGCACGGTGATCGCCGCGGGGTGGAACGGCGGCTATGGACGGACGGTCGATATCGACCACCACAATGGCGTCTCAACGCGCTACGCTCACCTCTCCTCGATCGACGTTCGCGTCGGCCAGTCGGTCAAAAGCGGGCAAATCCTGGGCAAACTCGGTTCGACTGGTCGCTCCACCGGTCCGCACCTGCACTACGAGACGCGGCTCAAAGGCGAGGCAGTCGATCCGCAGAAATTCTTGCGCGCCGGCACAAGGCTCGCCGGCGCTCTCTGAGGCAACGCAAGCAAGCACTCGATCCGCCGATGCACGCAGATTATCGCCGTGACGCGCTGACCGGATCGATCCGAACGATTCTTGCCGCAATCAGCATGTTTGCTTTCAGGTGCGTCGGGGGACGTGCGTTGCGGTTGGGCGAAGTGCCCGGGGCGACGTGGCGTGATTGGGGGACGTGTTGGTACAATTGGGGGTCCGCGGGATTCCGCTTGGAATCGCCGTGATGGTTTTGGGGTTCGTCCTTAAGTCGGCAGGGACGCAAGCAGGACCGACAGAGACAAAGCTGTCCGCTGCGCGCATTTCTGTTTTCGGGACGATCCACCCTGAGATTTTTCGGCTCGGCGCGCCGCTGGGATCGGAGTCGGCGGGCGAGCGCGTACGGCTGGCAAGCCTCGAACCGCAGGTCGGATTGTTCGATGCCCCGACCAGCCAATGGCCTGTGCTGACGGACACAGCCGCATCAGCCTGCCGCGCCGCCGCATTCGAGGACCGTTTCACCGCGGTGGGCGATCATCCCGCGTCTTTCGACAAACGTTTCGCCTCGAGCGAAGATTGCCCGGCGTCGTTCGACGAGAATCTCGCTTCGGCCATGCAGGTGCTTGCGAGCAGCCTGCGCCTGCCGCCGGATCAGGGCATCGAGAAGAAGCGCGCCGAGGCTCCGCCGAAGCCGACCATCGCCAAAGCGAGCATTGGTCTTAGCTTCAGCTTTAGCCCGGCGCGCAAAGAGAAAGTGAAAGAGGTTGCGTCCATCGAGGACGACGGTCGCACTGCGATCTACGATATCACGGCGCGTACCGTTTACCTGCCAAGCGGCCGCCGGCTGGAGGCTCACTCCGGACTCGGCGGCTTCATGGACAATCCGCGCCACGTGCATCTGCGGATGCGCGGAGCAACGCCGCCGGGTCTGTACCATCTCACTATGCGCGAGCGATTGTTTCACGGGGTTCGCGCCATTCGCCTCAATCCGGCCGACTACGGCAGAATGTACGGGCGCGACGGCATCCTTGCTCATACCTACATGCTGGGCGCGAACGGACAGTCGAATGGATGCGTGTCCTTCAACAACTATCCCGAGTTCTTGAACGCGTTCCTCAGAGGCGAGGTCACCCGCCTGGCGGTGGTCGAGCACCTCGACAGCCCGCCCACCAGGCTAGCCGCCGGACAGCTGCCGGAAGCGGTGAAGAACCTGCTGAGGAGCACGGACCGCAAGACCCAGTATGCCGCCGCCGGTGATCAGCCACGCAGCGCTCCCGTGGCTTCGGCCGAGACGGTGAACCCCTCGTTCACGGCCAATCCCGCGTTCGAAGCAAAGTACTGAGCCGATCCGAAACGTGCTTTTGGACTTGGATTTGCGCAGCGTGCGCAAGTGAAGGCGCCATCACCGGTCGGCTTGTCGGCCGACCGCGAAAAGATGGTCTAGTTAGTCGACGTCCTCCACCTCCTTCGGTGCTGTCCCGAAGGCCTTTTGCGCCAGCGCCGCCTCCATGAACTGATCGAGGTCGCCGTCGAGCACGGCGCCGGTGTTGGAGGTCTGCACACCGGTGCGCAGATCCTTGACCATCTGGTAGGGCTGCAGCACGTACGATCGGATCTGATGGCCCCAGCCGATGTCGGTCTTGGCGGCCTGCTCGGCTGCGGCTTTTTCCTCGCGCCGTTTCAACTCCCGCTGGTAGAGGCGCGCGCGCAGCATCTGCCAGGCTTGCGCGCGGTTGCGATGCTGCGAGCGGTCGTTCTGACAGACCACGGCGATGTTGGTCGGGATGTGCGTGAGGCGCACCGCCGACTCGGTCTTGTTGACGTGCTGGCCGCCGGCACCCCCCGCCCGCATGGTATCGACGCGCACATCTGATTCCTTGATGTCGACGGTGATGCGATCGTCGACTACCGGATAGATGTTGACGCTGGCGAACGAGGTGTGCCGGCGCGCGTTGGCATCAAACGGGGAAATTCGCACCAGGCGATGCACCCCGTTCTCGGTCTTGAGCCAGCCGAACGCGTTGTGGCCCTTGACCTGGACGGTGGCCGACTTGATGCCGGCCGCCTCGCCCTCGGTCTCCTCGAGCCACTCGATCTTATAGCCGTGTTGCTCCGCCCAGCGCGTATACATGCGAAGAAGCATGCTGGCCCAATCCTGGCTCTCGGTGCCGCCCGCGCCGGCATGAACTTCGACATACGTATCGTTGGCGTCGGCCTCGCCCGAGAGGAGCGCTTCGAGCTCGCGCCGCGTGACTTCCGCCTTGAGCTTCTGCAGCGCCGCTTCCGCCTCGGCGACCGCCTTCTGGTCTTTCTCGGCCTCGCCGAGCTCGATCATGGTGAGCTGATCGTCGAGCTCCTGCTCGATGCGGCCGAGGGCGGTCAGCTGCTCCTCGAGGGCGGTGCGCTCCTGCATCACGCGCTGGGCGCGCTGCTGATCGTCCCACAGCGTGGGGTCTTCCGCCTGCTTGTTGAGCTCGGAAAGCCGCGCGCGCGCCTTGTCGACGTCAAAGATGCCTCCTCAGCAGCCCGATGGACTGCTTGATTTCGTCGACGATGTTCTGAACTTCCGCGCGCATGGGCCACCCTTAGGGCAATCTCCGGCGATTGCCGCGGGCGGGATGTAGCGACTGCGCTGCACGGACGCAATGGGCCTCGTGCGTGTGTCAATATTTCGGACGGTGCGAAACAGCCCATTTGCGGGCGTGCTCAATCGGATCGCGCGGCGGAAGGGCGGCGCGAAAACGCTTGACGGCCGGCAATGCTTCCATGCGCGCGCGCCAGCCGCAAACCAAAGGACATTTCGAATACATCGCCTTTCCTTCTTCGGTCAGCCCGAAAGCATACGTGCTCGGCAGCATGAAGAAATCTGCGAGCGTGAGATCGCTGCCGAGGATGTAATCGGCCCCGTGGCCAAGCGCCTTCTCCAAGACGTCGAGCGCGCGCTGGACCTTTGGCAGTGCGTGAGCAACCACTTTCTCGTCGCTGGCGATTCCCAGCTGCGGGTACACCAATCGCTCGTGTGTAACGTGGTAGATCATGTACGGGTAGTAGTAGGAATTGACGGAACTGATCCATTGGTTCATGCGCGCGCGTGCGCGGACGTCTTTTGGCTGCAAGGCCGGACCTTCGAACGCCTCATCGACGTACGAGGCGATTGCGCTGGTTTCGTAGAGCGTAAAGTCGCCGTGCTGAAGGATCGGCACGCGATCGAACGGATGCAATGCGAGGTGGCTGGCGCAGCCCATCTCCGGCTCGAGATCACGGAACGTGTACGAAACTCCTTTGTGAGTGAGCATAAGCCGGACGATATGGACGTAAGTGCTGCGGGGAAAACCAAGTACGAAGACTTCGGTCATGGTGGCGGCTCTCCTGAGAATGATCTGGCTCCAGGACAGGTGGAAATTGCATTGCAGGCAAACCATGCTTTCTCTAGCCTGCCGTAGTTTTTCTCATGATTGGCCGGCCGATGCCCCGCCGCTTGCCGCCGCTCAATGCACTCAAGGCCTTCGAGGCGGCAGCACGCCACGAGAGCTTCACCCGCGCCGCCGAGGAGCTCTGCGTCACCCAGGGGGCGGTGAGTCATCAGGTGAAGGCGCTCGAGGCCGAGCTTGGACTGAAGCTGTTCAATCGCGAGCGGCAGCGGTTGGTCATCACTGAGGCGGGGCGCGCTTATCTGGTGGTGGTGCGTGATGCCTTCGACCGCATCGGCGACGGAACGGAGCGGTTGCTGCAGCGTCAGAGCGGCGGCGCGCTCACGGTCAGCACCTCGCCCAATTTCGCGGCGAAGTGGCTCGTCCACCGGCTCGGCCGTTTCGCCGAGGCCCATCCCGAGATCGACCTCAGGGTGAGCGCCTCGCTGCATCACGTCGACTTCGCGCGCGAGGACATCGATCTCGCCATTCGTCACGGCGACGGCACTCCCGCCGGACTCCACGTCACGCGTCTGTGCACGGAGGAGCTGTTTCCGGTATGCAGTCCGAAGCTTCTCGCCGGGCGCAATCGGCCGCGCACGCCCGGGGATCTCGCGCGTTTCCCGCTGCTGCATGTGAGCGATCGGCAAGGTTGGCGGCAGTGGCTCGACTTTGCCGGCGTCACCGCCGTCGACCCATCGCGCGGCCCCATTCTCAATCAGGCAAGCATGGCGATCGATGCCGCGGTCGATGGGCAGGGCGTAGCGCTCGCTCGCACCGCACTGGCGGCATGGGATTTGATCGGCGGGCGGCTTATCCGTCCATTCGACATCGCCATGCCGGTGTCCTACGCGTATTGGATCGTCTGCTCGAAGGCCGTCGCGAAATTGCCGAAGATCGTCGCCTTCAGCGAGTGGCTTCAGGCCGAAGCCGCCGAGGACCGCCGTCAGCTCGACAGGTTGATCTCGAAACCGCGTCCCACCGCCCGCCTCCGGCGCTGAGTCCTGCGGCGAGGTGCAGGTCTCAGCGCGGCGCAAGGCCGCCGCGGTCTCTGCCGACCGCCATGGCGAGAACCGCAAGCGGCGCTCTCTATGCCTTGCCCGCAAACCACAACGGCGTGAGCGCTTCGCATGCCGCGCGGGAGGGCGCGGGAGCGAGTGCGAACGCGTGTCGCAGCGCCGACTCGTGCGCAAGGCCCTTCGATCTTAGCTCCTCGTAGTGGCGATGCGCCGCCAACCCTTC